>Ga0265298_10006926_pt1 | contig 13895 bp, 10 predicted proteins | sample AusTroGonzalo_MG_3_FD_193486 | JGI IMG/M metagenome (GOLD analysis project Ga0265298, IMG submission 193486) | Bovine rumen microbial communities from tropical cattle in Woodstock, Queensland, Australia - Gonzalo_01 | ecosystem: Host-associated > Mammals > Digestive system > Stomach > Rumen ...
GCTGCTGGACAGCGGCGGCCAATACCTCGACGGCACGACGGACATCACCCGCACCGTCTGGCTGGGCGGCCGTATTCCGCAGCAGGCCAAGCTGGACTACACCTACGTGCTCAAAGGACACATCGCCCTGTCCCGCATACGCTTCCCGCGCGGCACACGCGGCAACCAGCTCGATGCACTGGCCAAACAGTATATGTGGGAAGCCGGCATCACCTACGGTCACGGCACAGGCCACGGCGTGGGGCATTTCCTCAGCTGCCATGAGGGCCCGCAGAACGTGCGCACGGACAACAACCCCACTGCGCTCGAAATCGGACATATCGTCTCCGACGAACCCGGCATCTACCGCACGGGGCAATGGGGCATCCGTACGGAGAACCTGATAACCGTCATTCCTGCCAAACAGACCAAGGCGGCAACCACCGAGGACGAGTGGCTGGCGTTCGAGACGCTGACGCTCTGCTTCTACGACACGAGCCTGATTGAGATGAGCCTCATGACCGAGGACGAGATAGACTGGATCAACGCCTATCACGTGCGCGTTTATAAAGAGGTGTCGCCGCTGCTCAACGAGGAAGAAAAGGCGTACTTGGCATATAAATGCCAAGCAATTGGTGATTTGTAATTGGTGATTGGTATTGATTTCGATTATTGTTCCGATATATAACGCCGAGCCGTATTTAGAGGCATGCACGACATCGCTGCTGCAGCAAGGCGAGGTGCAGGTCATTCTTGTCGATGACGGCAGCACGGACGGCAGTCTTGCGCTTGCCGGAGAATTAGCGGCGCAGGACAGCCGCATAGCCGTTTCCACGCAAGCCCATGCGGGTCAGTCCGCGGCACGGAACCTCGGCCTGGCACACGCCACGGGCGAATACATCGCTTTCGTCGATGCGGACGACTGTCTGGCACCGGACTGGTGCGCACGGCATATGGCGGCTATAGACGGCGCGGACTACGTGCAGAGCGGCTACAGAAGGGTACGCGGGGCAGAGGCGGGCAAAAAACAAACGCCCAGGCACCGCTATCAGTTCACATCGCCGTGCATGCGGCTGTACCGGCGCGAGGCCATAGAGGGCATGCGGTTCGAAGAAGGGATGATTTATGAGGACGTGATATGGTCGGTGGACCTGTGGGCACGGGACCTGCGCTGCCGCCGCATCGGTTATGCCGGCTATCTCTACACCGTCAATCCGGACAGCACGACCTCCCGTCCGCACCCGGAAGCACAGAGACGGCTTTTCGAGACCCTGCACCGACGTGCCGCCAAGGCTTCGCTCCGCACGAGAGCCATTATCGCATATACCGTAATCCGTTTGAAAATACATTTTCTGCTATCATGAAAAAATCATTTGTTCTCCTGTTCTTCATCCTTGCCTGTCTTGCACCGGTTACCGCCCAGAACGCTCAGTATCAGGATGTTCACTACATCCTTGACGACAACCACATGACGGCGGAAGTGACGCTTAACCCCAAAGCGAGCGGCGAACTGTTCCTGCCGGAGACCATCCGCGTGGGGCAGAACACCTACACCGTCACCGCCATTGGCGACAAGGCGTTCAAGGGCTGCAAAGGTCTGACATCCATCGTGCTGCCCAAGACCCTGCAGCGCGTATGCCGGTCCGCGTTCGAAGGGACAGGCATCATGGCGAACAAGGAGAACTGGACGGAAGGCTGCCTGTGGCTGGACAGCATACTGATTGCCACGGACAAGACCATCAAACCGCGCTTCACCGTGCCCGAGGGGACTCGTCTCATCGCCGCAGGCGCGTTCTTGGGCAACAAGACCGTCCAGCGCGTGGACCTGCCGGCCTGCATCACCCGCATCGACCATGAGACCTTCCGCGACTGCAAAAACCTGCAGAAAATAGTCATCCCGGTTACCGTCACCTCCATCGGCGAAGAGGTGTTCACCGGCAGCGGCATCGCCGCCAACGAGAACAAATGGAAGAAAGGCGCACTCATCATCGATGACTGTCTGGTGGCGACCAACAACGACCTGCCCGCCAAGTATATATTCAAGAACAAGACGCCAATCCGCCTGATTGCCGAACGGGCGTTTGCCAACCGCAAGAACCTCAAATCGGTCGTTATCCCCGAGACCGTTACCGCCATTCCCTCCGCGGCCTTCTACGGCTGCGAGGCGATGACAGACGTGACGATACCGGGCACCGTGCGCGAAGTGGGCAATTTTGCCTTCTACGGCTGCGGACTGCTGAAAAACGCGTTGCTGCCCAAGGGGCTGGAGCGTCTGGGCTCCGGAGTGTTCTACGGCTGCGCAAACCTGAAGGAACAGGTATTGGGCGAGCGGATCGAGGTGCTGGAACGCGCCGCATTCTTCATGTGCCGCGGCATCAAACAGATAACCCTTCCTGCGCATCTGAGACGCATCGATGACGGTGTTTTTGCCGGATGCTCCTCGCTGGAGGCCATCGACCTGCCCCCCACCCTTGTTTTCATCGGCGACCAGGCTTTTGCCGGCTGCGCCGCCTTGCGCAAGGTCGTTATTCCCAAAGGCGTCACCGCGCTTAACAAACAGGTGTTTCAGGGCTGCACGCATCTCTACCGCGTGGACCTGCCGGACGGACTGTACGCCATCGGCGACGAGGCGCTGGACGGCTGCCTCGCGCTGGAGAAAATCAACATACCCCTCAGCACATTCCGCATAGGTGTGCGGGCGTTCCATAACTGCCAGCAGTTACGCGGCGTCATCCTGGTGGACCATATTCACATGATTGAGGAAGGGGCGTTCCTGGAATGCAAGATGCTGGAGGAGGTACAACTGCCGCCTGCCATCCAGCGCATCGAGCGCAACACCTTCGCGCAATGCATCAACCTGCAGAAAGTGAAGATGAACCCTTCGCTCAAATATATCGACGAGAGCGCCTTCAGCCAGTGCCGCAGCCTGCGCGAAGTGCAATGGAGCGACTCGCTGAAGACTGTCGGCGCAGAGGCCTTCTTAGAATGCAAATACCTCCGGACACCGATGCTGGCGCCGGAGGTAGAGATAGGCAAAAACGCCTTCAAGGGCTGCAGGTGACAGCTGTTAGCTGTTAGCTGTTAGCTGTTAGCCATTATTTAGCGGAAGAGGGATAGTCGATGTAGTGGTAGATCATGTTCTCCCCTGCATCGACAGTCATATATGCCTGTCCGTGCTCGGAGTCCTTGGTGGCGTCCAGCACAAGGTAGTTCACCCCCTTGTAGATAACCGACTGGCGTGCGTGCTGGTGTCCTGACCATACGTAATTCACGCCGTATTGGGCAAACAGCGATGCCAGTTCATAGGTCTCCTCCAATGCCAGATTGGAGGTGTGTCCCTGCGAGTTGTCCAGTTTCCAGAAATGCGTGTGGGTGAAGACAATAATACGGCGGTAGCCCTCCTTGGATTTCTTTGCCAGCAGCTCTTTCAGCCACTTCAACTGCTTCGTGCCCAAGGTGCCTTCCGCGGTGTCCAGACAGATGAACAGGTCCAGTTTTCGGTCGCCGTTGTTGGTGTCGAACCAATAGACGGAGGACTTGAAGAAAGAGCGGTACTCGTTCCACTGTTTGAAATAGATGTCGTGGTTGCCGGTAGCGACAAACATGGTGTCATTGAGCGTCCTGCCGGTGTGGATGATGCTGTCCGCGCAAGGCAGGTTCTTCTGCGCGTCAATCACATCGCCCAGGTGTATCGCCATCTTAGGCGAGGTCTCGGCGCTGAACTGTGCCATGAACCGGTCGAGGTTCTTGTGCGTCTTGCGCGTGATATGACTGTCCGTGCAGACGTAAATCCTGTACTCATCCGATTTCATGTCCAGATGGATCTCCCCCCGCTCGTCATTATACGCCATGGACTGCTCGAAACGCGTGTTGTTGGTCGGGCCGTTCGGCGAGAACATGCCCTTCATGTCAAGGGTGCTTTCCTCATTGGAACAAGCGGAGAAAAAGGCCGCTAAAACGATTAGAACGCTGACGCTGTTATATGCTTTCATAATGCTCTCCTTTCCTTAAAATCGATAACTGAATCCTGCCTTGAGGTTGGCGCCGTAGAAGGTGGCGTCGAGGTGGAACATGCCCGTGGGCTTGCACTGCAGAGCGAAATTGAGCCGCCAGTGGTCGGTGACGTCATAGCGGGCATTGAGGGCGAACAGAGGCTGCCACATACGCTCCATCTGGTAGTCATCCATATCCGTGAAGACGAAAGACAGGTTCCACGGACTCGACTGCGGACGGCAGAACACCTCCAGACGGTACAGGAGATTGAACGGCTCCGCCACATAGGTGTCGTTCGTGTGCCAGTCGCGATCCCAGTCACTCAGCACACGGCTGTACATACCGAGCGTAACAGACACATAGTCCATGCGATAACCTACTCCGAGCGATGCGGTGTAGTCACTCATCCGGTTGCGTGCCGCAGCACGGAAACAGAGATCCGTCTCAAGGAACATCTCTCCTACAGGCAGTTCGAACTTGGGACGCAGCTGCACGGCGGCGCTGTACACGTTCGCCGTGGAGAACTGCAAGCGTGCTTCCATCTCGAAATACGGATTGAAGGGCATCAGCCCCTGCACGTCAAAATTAGCATGGTGCGACCATGTTTTGTTGTATCCGTACTCCGCCATGCCCGAAACGGTGTATCTGCGTTCGCCGAAACCCGGATTGCCGGCAAAAACCGTTGCGCCGGCAGCGCACAGAATACAGATTACAGATGTTAAAATTCGTTTCATATTAAAATCTTAAATCTTAAATCACAAATACACTATTGTCAGTCCGGCTCCGCCGTGGTTGACGTCTCCGTCGCCGAAATCAAGCGCCACCTGTCCGCGCTTGCGGCGCTGGCGGTTGAGGTCGTTCAGGTAGTCACGCGTCAGCTGTTTGAGCGCGCCGGTACCCGTACCATGCAGGATGGTCACTTCGCCTGCGCTCACCATGACTGCATCATCCATGTACGCAATCAGTTTTTCCAACGCCTCGTCGGCACGGTAGCCTCGCAAGTCCAGCGTGCGGTTGAAATTGGTTTTACGCTGATGGGCGAGCGAAACGGAGCTCTGCATAGCCGGACTTGCCGGAGCTGTAGGCGTGAGCCCCTTAAGGACCCTGAGGTCGCTGAAATCGCGGAGCACTTTGGGCAGCTCCGGACTATTGGATTTGGGTTCTTTCCCGGTCTTTGGCATCTGCCTCTCCACTTTCTGCTTGAGGGCTTCCACTTTCTTGCGGGCGGCTTTGGTCTTCTCCTTGTCCGCCTTGGCTTCCTTGATCTCGCGGATGGTACGCTCGATGGTGGCGTTGGACTGCTGCAGCAGTTCCTCCGCCTGGCGGCGCGCCTGCTCAAGCACCTCTTTCTTCTTCGCCTTGATGCCGCTCATCTGCTCGTCGTACTGCGCAATGCGTTCTTCGAGCGCTTTCTCTTTCTGGCGGATAGCCTGCCGTTTGTTCTCCCAGTAGCGCTTGTCCCGTGCGATGTCCTGCAACTGCTTGTCGTAGTCGATATGTTCCTCGCCCACAAGGTCTGTGGCATAGCGGATGATGTCTTCTCCGAGTCCTGTCTGCCGTGCTATCTCGATGGCAAACGAACTGCCTGCCTGCCCGATGGACAACTGGAACAGCGGCCGCATGGCTCCGCGGTCGTACAGCATGGCACCATTGATCACTCCGGGTGTCTGCTCGGCAAAATGCTTCAGGTTGGTATAATGGGTGGTGACGATGCCGAACACACGGCGCTGCACCAGTTCACGCAGGATAGCCTCAGCCAGCGCGCCGCCGATGAGCGGCTCGGTGCCGGAACCCATCTCGTCAATGAGTACCAGCGTACGCTCATCCGCCTGCCGCAGAAAAGCCTTCATGTTACGCAGGTGGGAGGAATAGGTGGACAGTTCGTCCTGAATGGACTGCTCGTCGCCTATGTCCACCATCAGCCGGCTGAACAAGCCTGCCCTGCTCTGCTCTGCCACCGGCACCAGCAGACCGCATTGAACCATGTATTGCAGCAATGCGACGGTCTTGAGGCAGACGGACTTGCCGCCGGCGTTGGGCCCGGAGATGACGAGCATATGATGGTCGGCAGCCGACAGGCGCATCGAGAGCGGCACCACTTTCTTGCCCTGCGGCGCATAGTGAAGCAGCAGCACAGGATGGTACGCGTCCGACCATTCGACCAGCGGTTCGTCCACCAGTTCGGGACGGATGGCATGCAGCGTCTGCGCAAGGCTCACCTTGGCGTTCAGAAAATCCACATCTGCCAGCAAGGACTGACTGTTGAGTATTTGCTCCGAACAAGGACGCAGACTCTCCGTCACGGCCTGCAGGATGCGTATGCGTTCACGGCGTTCCGCCCCCTCCAGTTCGCGGATGCGGTTGTTGGCGTCCACCACCTGCTGGGGTTCAATATAGACCGTTTTGCCTGTTGCGGACTCGTCGTGCACTATACCGCCTATCTTGCGTTTGTAACTTGGCGGCACAGGGATGACGAGCCGCCCTTCGCGTAAGGTAGGAGCTGCATCGGCATCAACCAGCCCGTCCGTTTTCGCCTGGCGCAAGATAGAGGCGAGCGCACGGCTGACAGCCCCCTGGGCGTTGGTCAGCTCGCGGCGTATGCGTGCCAGCTCGGGCGAGGCGTGGTCGGACAACCGGCCGTACCTGTCCAGTACGCCGTCAATCAGCTTGACGATTGCCGGAAGACCGCTTGGCGACTGAACCGCTTCGGCTGTAAGATGTTTGAGAAGAGGATAACGCTGTTCGTCCAGCGAGCGGAAGAAATGCTCCAGTTCGGCAGCGTAGGAAAGTGATTTGCGCAGGGCGTCCAGTTCGGCCTCGTCCAGGAAAAGCCCCTCGATGCGGATACGCGCAATAGACTCCCGCATGTCATGTATGTCGCCGCGGGGGAAAGTGAGGGAGGGATCCGCCTGCACGTGCAGCATCTCGTCTGTCAGACTCAACAGACGCTGCACGGTGTCGTAATCGGTCTCCATCTGCATCGCATCCACCTGTTCGCGCCCCAACACAGAGGCGCAACGGCGGTGCAGCTCGTCGCGGATAACGGCAAAGTCTATTTTCGCTTCTATGTTCATCCTAAAATCCGGCAATCCCTGATAACGGTCGCGCCTACGGCTTCGTTCAGTTTGCGCACCAGTTCAAAGCGGTTCTCAAAGAGCTGTGTCTTGAGCGCGGCGGAGCTGACCCGCACGACAAGCATGCCGTCCTTCACTTCCACGCTGCGGGTGAGACGCGTCACCACGTCGCCCATGACCTGCGGCCACACTTCCTCTATCTGTACCTCCAGCACAGACTGCTCCAGCCCGCTCTCACGCAGGTATTCGACCAGTGCGTCACTTAGGTTCATCCTCTTTTACTTTGCGCAGGTAGATTTTCTGGCGTGTGCGGAAGACACGTACCTGCGGATCGAGTTCGTTCAGTTTCTGAATGGCTTCAATCGTTATTCCTTCGTCCTGGCTGAGTTGCCAGAGAGACAGTCCCGCATGGGTCCAGACAAACGGTTTGTCCGGCACACCTGTATGTTTCTTGGGCTGCAGGTAGATGCGGTCGCCTTTCTTCATATCGCGCCCGAGCGCGTCATTGTCCATTCGCAGGTCACGCTCGCGCACGTTGAGACGAAACGCCACATTGGGGTACGTATCGCCTTCCCGTGCCTCGACATAGGGAATGCCGTTGTATTTCTTTTTGGGGTGCATCAGGAAGAAACTGTCGCGTTCCTGCTTCGCCGTGAGGGGCTCCACATAGGGCGGTTCCGGGTCGTTGTGAATGACCATGATCGGATCGGACTGATGGACCACCGTCGCTTTGAGAGGACGTTTCTGCGGTTGCTGTGCCGGCTGCGTCTGGGAGGGCTCTTGCGCTTGCTCTTGCACCGCTGCCGTTCCAGCACTCACCGCTATCGGTCCGCCTCCTGTCGTCAAGGTGTCCAGACGATAGTCCTCTATCAGCTTGATCAGCTTGGGCGCGTACAACTTGTCCGTTGCGTAGCCGCATTCGCGCAGACGGTACGCCCAGCCTTCATAGTCCTCCACCGCAATCTCGAAACAGGTGGAATAACGGGGTTTCTGCAGGAAGACGGCATGGTCCTTGAAACTCTCTGCAGCATCCGCATATTGGCGGAAACACTCGCCTTTGCTGTCATCGTCGTAGTAATAGACGCCGCCCATCCATGCGCCGGAACACTTGATTCCGAAATGGTTGTTGGCATTGACAGCCAGTTCGCTCTGGCCGGCAGAGGACTCCAGCAGGGCCTGCGCCATGATGATGGAGGCAGGGATACCGTAGTCTTTCTGATTCTGTACGGCGACGGTTTTCCACTCGTCTATATAACGCAGATAGGTCTCTTTCTGTATCTGCGCCGTCACTCCCGCCGTGAAAGCGGTAAGGAAGATGGATATAAGTAGAGATTTTCGCATAATGTGATGGTTTGAAGCGGTTCTATTGTTGTACCCGTTGCGTCCAGTCGGGCGACTGCAGGACAGTCAGGGTGTCGTTTTGCGCCACAATGAGGTAGCAGGAGGCATCGCCTGCGCGGGCAATCATGTCCAACGCCTGCTCTGCACCAAGCACCATGCAGGCGGTGGCGAGAGCGTCGGCGCGCATACAGCTGGAGGCGACCACGGTGGCGCTGAGCAGCGAGTGCTGCACGGGATACCCCGTCCGCGGGTCAATGGTGTGACTGCGCCGTTCGCCGTCCGCATAATAGTAGTTGAGGTAGTTGCCGCTGGTGGCCATGCATATGCCGGTTACCGCCAGAACCTCCTGCAACGTCTTCTGCGCCCCTTCGTTATTGAGGTTGGGTTTGGTGATGCCGATATGCCAGGGCTGGCCTTTGTCGTTCACGCCGCGCGCCACCACCTCGCCGCCTATATCCACCAGACAGTTCCTGCATCCGTGCTGCTCGAGCACGCCGGCAATCATATCGCACGCCTGCCCTTTGGCAACAGCGCCGCCGTCAAGCTGCACGCGCGGGTCGGACTTGACAACCTTATGGTCAACCAGCTGCACTTTGTCGAAACCGACGAAAGCACGGAGGCTGTCTATTTGGGATGACTGCGCATGGCTGGCTCCGGCTTTGAGCCGGCCGAATCCCCAATAGTTCACCAGCGGCGCGACGGTGATGTCAAATGCGCCGCCGGACAACTCATGGACCCGCGCCGCCTCGGCAAACATGGTCTCAAAAGCGGCATCGGTCGTCACGTCGCGGTTGGCGTTGACTGCCGAAAGGACGGAGCGGCTGTTGAACAGACTGAGGCTGTTGTCAAAAGCATCCAGGGCGGCCTTGATCTCCTGCTCCAGATCCTCTGTCGCTTCGTAGCGGACATTATAATAGGTGCCGAAGATCCTGCCCTCGTTATGGAAATACTGCGTCTTGGGCTCGTCTTCCACACCCCAGATGAGCGCCGCGCAAACGGCGACACTTACCAAAGCGCCTATGGTCCGTGTCTTACTGTTCATCAGAACCAGACGCCGAGGCCTATGCAGCCGTTGAGTTTCTGGCAGCCGATCTTATCATCACCGGCGGCGCTGATGAACACGTTGTCCTTGTCAATGCCGTCCGGATTGAGGCTTCCCAGAGCGAAGAGGTCAATCGTACACGGACCCACTTCCCATTCCTGGTTTGCCTTGAGGGCGAGGTTGACCACGGCGAATTTCTCATTGCCGTAGATCGGACTCTGCCAGGGCGACAGACCCATCTGGAAACCGAGGGTCAGGCCGAAATCGAAACTGTAGTCATAGCCGAGCTCGATATAAGAGGAGAAAGCGGGACGCTCCAGCTGACCCTTGGCAATACGCTTGAGGTCGGTCTCCACTACCTTGTCTGCACCGGCCACGGTGGTGTACCAGTTGACATAAGCGCCGGCATAGTCTCCGAAGAAATGGCTGAAGTTATAGCCGAACCATATCTCCGACTGATGCGTGCTGCCGTCGTCGCAGTAGTAATACTCATTGAATCCGACGCTGGCGCCGTACGCCGATACGGACGCGATAAAGTCCACCTCCGGCACGAAATAGGTGTTGGGGTTATACACATCCTCAATCCCGATGCCGTCTTTCTTGAATTTCCAGTCGGACGCTCCTACGCTCGCCCATACACCGGCACGGAACTGCACCGCCTCGTCCAGGGCATTGAAACCGACCAGACCTTCGGGCTGGAAAGACAGACCGCCGTTGTACATACCGCGCCAGATATAGGCGCTGACGAGCTCTGCGCCGGCTTCGTACGCAAACTCCACTTCCGCTTTCGCGGAGAACACTGCTGCCGTCATGGCAGCGACTAATACCATAATCTTTTTCATATCATACAAAAGGTAATGCTCCGACGTGAGCCGGAGCTGTTAGAATTCAAAAACGTTTGTGCTGCTTCAATTCTTACAGCGCATTCTGTGCCTCCCACGCGCGGCGGAGGGCAACCTCAAGAATACGTGTATTGCTGAAATCCACAATGCCTCCGTCGTAACCCGGCTCAAGGTGGTAGTCAGCGGTGCCCTCTCCGTTGAAATAGGCTCTCACCTCTTCTCCGGAGATACCGAGTTCTTCGGCGATTGCGTCCATACTGCCATGAGGAAGGCTGTCCTTTACTGCACGAAGGCGATTGAATGTCGTACGCATAGTTATTCAAATGATTTAATATGATTTATAAATGTTAACTGTCTGTTTTTTCAAAATCGGGTGCAAAGATACAACTTTTTTTTGACATGTGCAAATAAAAAGGACAAAAAAAACAATCGGACACTTTTTCATAAACAATGCTATTGTGGGGTTGAAAAAAAAGCAGTAATTTTGCACCCGATTAAAAATAGGCACATTTTTGCCTTAAAAACGTAAGAATTTTAATAAAAATCTTAACATGCGTATATTTTATAAGATTGTATTGATCTGTTTGCTGTCTCTGACGACAGGCTTGGTGTGTGCACAGCAGTTACCGGACTCGGGGTTTGAGGATTGGAGCGGTGCTGAGTTTGCGAGTAATGCGCAGCCTAAATACTGGAATTTCTCGAATGTGTCCCAGATGGGCGTGGACAAGAATTTCGCCCACAAGACAACGGGGCGTTCCGGTTCGGCATTGAAGATACAGGACCAGTTTGTAGGTGTAATGGGTATCGGAGCCACCTCTCCTGGCTACGTGGCTTTGGGTACGCCCTGGGCTTACGTGTCGAGTCTCACTACTATAGAGGACGCGACCGCGGGCACGTACGGAGGCATCAAATGGACCCATCGTCCCGACTCCATGGTGGTCTGGATAAAGCGTTATTATGACAGTAGTGTGGACAACGCGGCAGGCGACCATACGAAAGACGAGAACTTCAACCTCATTTTCTATTCCTGGTCGGGTACGTCAAGAGGAGCCTCGTACAAGGCGAAGAACCTGACCTGTACGGACATCTCCGGCTCGAAACCGGAATACTGCGTGGACGAGGAGTCGGATATCCGCCAGGCGCTGAACGGCAACGAGTGCGGCACGAAAGTACAGGCGAAGCAGATAGCGGAAGGCTGGTACTATGAGAAGAAAGCCTACGCCAACTGGACGCGCATCTGTATCCCTATCTATTATTTCAACGACGATGTGCCGGAGAAATGCAACGTCATCCTTTCGGCGGGCAACTATCCCAATTTCCGTGCCAACAGCGGACAGAACGCCGGCAGCACGATGGACGTGGATGACATCCAGCTCATCTATTCCAGCAAGATACAGAAACTGTATATCAACGGCCGCGAGTGGAAGGCCTTCAATCCGGACAACACAGGCGTGCAAACCTACAGCCTCGGTCTCGGCGCGACACAGATGCCGGAGATAGTGGCGTACCGCGGTGCGGGTTCGCTCACCAACAACCGCGGCGGCAAGGCCACCTTCCCGGGACGCCGTCTGACGGACAGCGAGTGCGTCATCCGCAAAGGAACAGTGGACGGCGAACCGACCACCCTTACCGTAACGGCGGAGGACGGCAGTTCCACCACCACCTACACCGTCAAGTTCGTCTCGCAGAGCAGCGACAACGCCCGTCTGGCGGACATCCGTGTGAACGGACAGAGCGTGAGCGGCTTCAACGCCTACCTCACGAGCTACAACGTGTCCCTGCCTTACGGCACGACCGAAGCGCCGGTAGTGGAAGTGACCATGCAGGACGGCACCGCCTCCGCACAGATCAGCCAGGCCGGCAGTCCGACGGGGCAGGCAACCATCGTGGTGACCGCCGGTGACGGCTCGACGAAACAGACCTATACTGTCCATTTCTCGGTGGCGGCACTGACAGACGTCACGCTGCAGGGCATCTATGCCGACGGCGTGCTGCTGCCCGGTTTCACACCGTCCAAATCCAGTTATGTGCTGTCCCTGCCGCTGGGCACGACGAGCGCCCCTTCCATCACCTGGCAGTCCGCCTATGCGGAGGGCGTGCAGTCCGTCCAACTGCTGACCAACACGCTGGACGGCGGAGCGGAGATCAAAGTGTCCATCCCGGGCACGACTACCGCCAAGACCTACAAAATCAAATACAAGATAGAGGCTTCGTCCTATACCTACCTCTCCGGCATCGCCCTGGACGGCACGCCGCTGGAAGGCTTTGCGCCGGAGAAACTGACCTATACCGTCACGCTCCCGATGGGTACAGCCTCCCTGCCTGCTGTCACATGGACAGCGGGTGACGCCTACCAGACTATAACGCTGACCGAAGGCGGCGTGGACGGTCTGACGAGCATAGAGGTGAAAGCGGCAAGCGGTGCCGTGTCCACATACCGGCTGACCTTCAAGACGGAGAAATCATCCAACAACGCCTTGTCCGGCATCGCGCTGGACGGTGCGCCGTTGGACCCGTTCAACCCCGATACACTCAACTACACGGTCCTGCTGCCTGCCGGCACAAACGCGCTGCCCGTTATCACATGGACGACGGGAGACGCCTACCAGAAAGTGTCGCTGCTGAGCAACACCGCGCAGATGACCGCGCGACTGACGGTTACAGCCGGAGACGGTTCGACACGCGTCTATAAACTGGCTTTCGAGGTGGAGAAATACGCCAACGCCTTCCTGCAGATGATTTATCTGGACGGCAAGGAAATGGCGGAGTTTGTGCCGGAGAAACTGGACTATTCGCTCGTATGGGCTTCGGCTACGATGCCCAAGGTGACGGTGCTCACCAACCCCGGACAGGTCATCTCCATCTCCACGCCTGCCACCTACGGAGTGGTACGCATCGTCGTGACACCCGAAGGCGGCACGCCCAACACCTACTCGGTGCGGCTGAACTCGCCGGACGAGGTGAAGATGCCGGAGTTCCCGCAAGACGCTTTCCCCGCTTCCTCCAATGCGGATCTGGCGGCGTTGTACATCGGCGGCAAAAAATACGACGCCTTCAATGCCGCGCAGACCGACTATACCTATGAACTGCCCTGGCGTACATACCAGGTTCCTGCGGTAGTGCCCGTGGCGGCGACCAAGGGGCAGACCCTCACCGTGGCGCACGGTGCCGTCAATCATCCGACACGCATCACCGTACTGGCAGAGGACAAAAAGACGGAAAAGAGCTACACCGTCCTGTTCACCGCCCCCAAATCAAGCAACACGGCACTGGCTTCCGTCGATATTGACGGACTGAACTTCGAGTTCAACCCTGCTGTGACCGCCTACACGGACCTCGTGCTGCCCTACGGCACGACCAAAGCGCCCTCGCTGATTGTCGAGCGTGCCGAGCCCGAACAGGCCTTGACCGTGACGGAAGCACCGCTCGGACAGCCTTCGACCGTCGTTGTGACAGCGGAGGACGGCACGCAGGCAACCTACTCCTTCTCCTATCGCGTGGCATATCCGGACCTGCCGAATGAACTGCAGGCAATCGTGCTGGAGGGCATCGGCGCGCTGGACATGACAAAAGGACCTCACTTCACCCTCAGCCTGCCCTATGGCACGCAGGGCATTGACATCG
>Ga0265298_10006928_pt1 | contig 13893 bp, 12 predicted proteins | sample AusTroGonzalo_MG_3_FD_193486 | JGI IMG/M metagenome (GOLD analysis project Ga0265298, IMG submission 193486) | Bovine rumen microbial communities from tropical cattle in Woodstock, Queensland, Australia - Gonzalo_01 | ecosystem: Host-associated > Mammals > Digestive system > Stomach > Rumen ...
CTTCTGCGACTTACTCGTCCACTTCGGCGAGCGCTTCGAGGATTTTGAGGTTGATGTACTCGAAGAGCCACGTCGCCTTGACCTTGAACAAAAAGTTGTCAAATAGTTTTCTTACTGAATCTGTCATATCTCTTTGATTTTAATTGTTACTCCCCTGCGCCGCCTTCGGAACCGCTACCCGAACCGCTGCCGGAACCACTGCCACTGCCGCTGCCGGAACCGCCGTGTATGATGGCTCTCGTGTCCGCCGTGATCGTGGCTGCTTGCTGTGGGGTGATATAGCCCATGTTCACGGCCACATACTCCAGATAGTCGTACACATCGTCCTCGTCCATGAGCGGGACTGGTTCGATGACCTCCTCACCGCCATCCTCTGTCACCACCTTGACCGTCTCGCCATCCGAGACGAGACCGAAGAAGGAGGCGACTAAATCGGAACTGTCCCCGCCGCCGTCGGAGTAAAGTTTGACAAACAACTCATCCCCTGCGGTGATGGGATAGGACGCAGCTGCGAGGTTGAGCGTGAGGGTGTGCGCCGAACTGTCATAGACCACCGACGTGAGGTTCGCCCATTGCATCGGCGTGAAGTGCGACTGCGTCCGGGTCTTGTTCAGGATACCGAGGACGTTGTTCTTTCCGAAGGTCGCGTACTCGGAGGCGTTGGGAATGACCACCTTGTGACCGCTCGCCATCGTCGCATCGGCTGTTATGTTAATGATTATCTCTTTCATATCGCTTGTGTTATAATACCATTGCTGCGTAAATCAACGGAAGAAGGTCGTCTCTCACGGCTTGGTCTCCTGCCTGCCTTGCTTCGGTTTCGGCTTGGAACTTCGCCATGAGGTCTGCCTGCCGTTCCATGTCGCCCGTTATCTTGCCCCAAAACGCCGTACCGGGAGAGGGTACGACCTCCGGGTCTTTCTTGGGCTTGGGGTTCACGACCAGCGTCCGGGTCGTGTTCCGTGTTACTGTAACTGCTCCTGCCATAGCCGTAGTGTGTTAAGCGTTACCGTTGGACGTGTAGGACGAGCCGGAGCCGTGAACGGCATAGCAGTAGTCCTCGATGATGTCCGCGATGAGGTTGTCGCGGTTGCTGTCCGCGTATATCTCAAGGTCGTAACTGCCCTCGCTCATCTTGTTCGTCATGGTGGCAGGGAACGTGACCTTGTACACGTCGTTGTCGTCGTCCCATGTGGCAGACACCCCGAAATACTTTCGTGTCGATTGGCTGTGCAGTACCACGAAGGGTGCAGCGTCGAACTCCGAGCCGTCGCGGTAGTGAATACCGTCTATCTCGAACTTGCTGCCGATTATCAGTTTCTCTTGTGCCATAATTGCGCTCCTTTCAATTTGCGTGCAAAATTACGAAAATAATTTCAAATATGCAAATAATTCGTGCAAATTCTGCATATTTATACGAAATTGTTTCGGATTTCAATCTGAATTTGCTCTTTTCGCTTGCGTGCATCCTCAAGAATGAACCACAGGCGTTTGAAGGTGGCAAAGGAGTTGACCAGCCCGCCTTTGACCTTGTTCTCGCCCACGAGCAGGCATCCTTCGGTGTCCTTGTTGGAGTTTCCCGGATGGATGAGCACGCCTTCGAACTGCGGTACTCCGAGCAGTCGGGGCATACGTGCTTCGCAGAACTTGTAGTTCGCCTTCTTGCTGTACTTGGGCGAGATCACGTTGAGCGTCACCTCGTACGTTCCTTCCGGGATAGCGGTCTGTCCTTTGACTTTGCGCTCCTTCTGCAAGTCGCGCACGGTGTCTTCGAGGGTGTTGCAGAAGAACTCCCCGTTGATGAAGAGCCGTCCGATGGTGTATTCCGGCTTCTTCCAGTTACGTGTAACTAACAATTTCATCATAATTGCTTCTATTTTGTTGATTTATGTTGATTTTATTTGCGTATGTCAATTATTTTTCGTACCTTTGCGGCGTTTTTTGGTTGTCGCTATGTCTAAACAGTCACTTGCCTTGTACGGTCTGCTGGAGCAGAAGCAGTACGCAGAAGTTGTCAAGAAGGGTGCTTCTTTCCTCAAGAGCCACCCGGAGGACGCAGGTATTCACCTTGCCATGATGGACGCGCATTTCAAGATGCGAGCCGACGATCCGGCGCACTTGGAAGGTTGTGCCGAGTCCGCACGGCTGGCTATCATCTGCGGTCACAATACGGGCTATGCTCATGACCGCCTGCTCAAAGTCCTCAAGACACTCGGACGCTATCACGCGGCGGTGTCGTTGTGCGACCTTGTGCTGATGCCTGCTTTCGCTTTCGATGCGCACGGCGGCGGTGACAAGGCGGCTTTCGCCAAAGCACGGGAGCAGCTGCTGACGCTCCTTCCGAAAGCAAAGGACGGAGCCGAGGACGTGCTGTTTGACAAAGACCATATTGCTGCTATTCTTGCTCGGCAGCAGGAGCGTTTGCGCCATGAGCGTGAGGTGAAGGAACTTCTCAACCGCGCCGGACAAGCCCTTGAACGCGGCGACATGTCCGAACACCTCCGGCTCATGAAACTCTACAAGCAGGCGCAGAAGGCTACTTGATACATAGCACCTTCTGCGACGTGCTGTTAATGGTTGTCGTCTGCGTGTACATAAACCCACTTTCAACCGCGTCTGCAGAGTCCGGCAATCCCATCGCCTTGATACCAAGTTTTTGACCGTTGTTCGTTACGTCGAAGCGTAGCGACGAGTTCGCCATGAGCGAGATACCGTCTGCACAAAGGTAGGCACACATATCGGTATAGACGATGCCGAATGCAGAAACATCCACATATACCCCTGCTTGACCACCGCCACTATAGGAAGTAACAGCATTCGTGCCGCTCTTATAAACATAAGCACTACCTTTGATAGATACCGTGTAACTATGGTTCTTAACAACCTGTATTTCTACGTTTGCAATATCCTGACGAGTTGCCACATCAGAGTCGGAAGTTCCCGTACCCGTTGTATTGTTACAACTTGAACTGCACCCGAAGTTGCTTATTGCTTGAGAGAACACGTCCACGTCTGCCGTATTGTCGTGTATCTTGATATAGCCGTTACGGAAGTATGCTCCTGCGGAAGGAGAACCGTAACCGCTGTATATGTTCACGCTCGAATTGGCACTCAAAGAGACCGTGATTTTCGTCTTGATTGTACCGTCCTTCTGTGCCGTGAAGTTATACGTGCCGGAAAGGTCGTCGCTGATAGTTTTGTCGGTGTCGTTCGCAATAACCAAGCGCGACATTGACATAGGACTGCTGACATGCGAACTTGGTATTGGCTGGTCTGCTATCTTCTGCGTGGTTATCACGATACGCTTTATTCCCGTACTATCATACACCGCGACTGTGTCCTTACTCTCAACCGAGAAACAACCAATACGAGAGCCGATACCGTTCTTGGTCAAGAGCACAGGTAATTTTGCGCCTCCGGCAAGATGAGTAAGTGCTTGGGCGTACGTACCACCGCCCCACAGAAGCACGTTCTCGGGGCTTAAAAGCGTGCCGAGCAAGCCGCTCAATCCGGCTGTTACGTCTCCGTCCTCGTTCTTGAGCATAAGCACGTTGGTCATAAGCAAGCCACCTACGACCTCTGTCGTGCCTTTCAACGCAGCCGTAAGGTGTTCCACATACGGTTGGTATGCTGTGGAAATCTCGCCGGACTGCAAGCAGGCATTCTTGATGGTCACGGTCGCTTCTACGTTCTCATTCCAAGATATACGCAGACACAAGGGAGAAGCCGAATCAAGCGTGAACTTCGCTTTTCCGTCCTCTACCACGGCAAAGGTGGTTGCGGAATTGGAAGTACCGCTAACAATTGCTATATACAAGCCGTCCGGTGGAACACCGTTGCTTCTTGCTGCTGTTATATCTGCTTTGAACACGTACTTGCCTGCCGGATAGGAAGGATAGTTGCCCATGTTATTCACATTACGGAACTGCACGTGCAATCTGTTGTAGCCCGTGTATGTTCCTGTAGCGGTGTAGAGTTCGCCCATCCTCTCAATCAGGTTCTCGCCACCGATACCGCCCAACTTGTTCTCGATGAACTCTTCCGGCGTTTGTACCGTACCGTCGGCGGCATAGAAGGATATGTTACCGATGATTTGAGCGTCTTGCCGTGCTATGATACGCGGCGGGTTGGAAGCGAAGTCGATGATGAGCGAGCGCGTCGGGTCTTGTATCTGCTCCGTCGTGATAGTGCCGCCCGTTATCTGCGTGTAGCCGTTACTGCGGTTGAACACCCTGTAAGACGTGTTCGGGGTCGGCAGATCGTCGAGGAACTCCGAACTCAAGATACCCAGCAGCAGGTAGTCCGTACCCGTTCCGGCAGGAAGCGTACTCGGGTCGGCGTTATCCAACGCTGCCAACGAGAGGTACATCGTCGCCGTCGTTCCGGCAGAAGGACAATAGGCGTACAGGTAGTATGGCTTGGTTGCGTCGAGAGCCTCGCCGTTGATGTCCGTCGTCAGGTCGGCGGCGTTCACCTCCCACTTGCCTTGATTGGTATATTTGATATACGGCTCCTGCGTATGCTGTATGTAGCCTGCGGATATATGCAGATGGTCGAAGTATTTCACGTTGTTCACCGCTACTTGCGCTCCCACGCTCTCGATAGCCATCGTGAAGCCGAACTGGTTCTTCTCCACTCCCACGAGCATCATTTCCGCTGCAAGGGTCTCCAGCATGTCCTTCATTTCGGCAGCGTCGTGCCATCCGCGACGGGAGAGGTTGAGCGACCGCTGTTCCAAGCCGCGAATATCGCTCGTACGGTCGGCTATGACCGCCTCTATCGAAGCAAGCCGTCCTTCCACACAAGCAGACGCGAGTTTGAACTCAATCGTGGTCGGCTTGGTGAGCGAGTGTTGGAACGAAGTCACGCGGCTGGCGAACAGACCGCCGGAGTCCTGCGCTATGTCACCCGCTTGGTCATACGTGATGGTACCGAACAGCTCCGAATAGACCGCCACCCGTTGACCGAGCGTGATGGTCTCGTTGCGGAACACGTCCGGGTCGGTCTTGCACTTCACTTCGGGGCGTGTGTCCTCGATAGCCAGCAGTTCGTCGTAAGCGGCTTGCGCCAACTCTTCCCGTGCCCTGTTCACATAAGCCGTCGGCATGACCATGTGGAAGATGGCGAACATATCGCCCTCGTACGTACCGCTGACAGGTCTCGGCACGAAGTTACCGAAGGGCAGCGAGACACCGTCGTCGCCTCCTTCCTCCGGCACGATAGTCAGCAGCCAGCGCATGATGGTCGTCGGCGTGCCGTTTATATCGACCGTCTCTTCCTTGATGTCGTGGCGCACCTCGAACTCGCGTCCGTTGAGGTAGCCGGACTCGAACCGTACGGACAGCGTCTCGTTGGGTTCAATCTGCAAGGGCAGCAAGCCGTCCGCTACCATTTCCGCGTAGGTCATTATCGTCTCTCCGTCGGCTTTGAGCGCACCTGCGGTCATGGTGTAGATAGGATGCTCCGGCGTACCTTCCTGCCGCAAGCCAATCACGCGGAAGTGGCAACGGGGATAGATGTCGTCGAAGTTCTTGATGGTCTCTATGCCCGTCTTGTTGGTATTGACGAACGCTCCGAGGGCGTTGGTGGTCACTTGGACGGTGTTGCCCTCCCGGTCTTTGACGCTGTATGTGGTGTTGGGCGCAAGGCGTAACTGCTTGCCGTAGGACACGTACATGTCGTTGCCGTTCACGTTCTCCAACGCCTGCTGACGGGTGATGTTACGCTCCGAGCCGTAGGGAATGAGTATCTGCGGCACGTTGCTCCACTCCTGCGAATACTCGCACGAGAGCAAGCCACGGCTCTGATACGGCTTGAGTTTGTTCGTCGTCTGCTTGTAGGTGTCGCTCAACGGGAGCGTGTCGCCCTTCTCGCAACGGCACAGGTGCAACTTCGTACTGTAAAGCGACTCCTGCGATATCCACCACTCCGTTTGGTAGGTGTTGCACAACTGCGTCAGCACGTCCGCAATGTTCTGCCCACTGAAGGAGAAGGTCTCCAGCGCGGTGTTCTGCAGGATGTCGTCGGCGAGCGTGAGGTGCTGGAGCGTATAGACGTAGAACAAGGGCTGCGAACCGACAGGACGGGAAGCGGTGAGCCGCGTTGCCGCGCCGCCTATAGCACCCATCACGATTGCCGCCATGTCCTCAAGAGTACCGTTCATGTTGATTTCCGGCTCCGGGTCGGTCTGCACACTCGTCAGGTAACGCAGCGCAAGGCTCTTGTCGAGCATATTCGCCACGCTCACGAACTTCATCTGATACTCGAAGTGCGACCCCTTGTCCGTCGGACGGTAGTCCTCCTTGAGGAAGAACAGTTGCCCGTCGTACCATATATAGGCGAACGCGTCGAACGGTATCTGATGCAGCAACTTGAATTGCAGTTTCACGTAGTCGTCTGCCATGACCGTTGCCGACCGCTCGCACGAGTCCGTCACCGGGAAGTTATAGGTGCTGTCGTCGAGGTTCTGATAGCGGCTGCGCACGATCTGCGTTTCACCGCCGACTACCCGCGTGTAGTACGTGGGCTTGTATATCTCTATGGTTGCAAGTGCTGAAATCATATTGCTCTGTTATTGGGGTTGGGTTCGTGGAACTTGATGGAGATAGTCGCCGCGCCCGTCAGTCCGAACACGCTGAACTTCTCTATCTGATTGTTGAACGTAAGGCGGTACGTCCTGCCGAGTTCCGGGATGGTCAGTTCGTTGACACCCGTGAAAGAGCCGTTCACCTTCTTGCCGTTCACGAGGTCGGCACTCAACTGCTGCACGCGGCGGTCGAGGTCAACGATATTCTTCGCATCGATATAGAACATGAGCGACATATCCTGCGCCTTGTATCGACGAGCGGAAGGCGTAGTGATGAGCATTGTACCGTGGACGCTGCTGTTCTCGTTCTTCGTGAGGTCTTTCATCGGAGCGGGCTTCATCAGCGTCTGATACGTTCCCTCCCAAGGGGTCAAGCCCCATTCCTCTATGTCTCTGCCGTTAAGGCACATGTGCGGTAGTGTCATATCTTATGTAGTTTAATGCGTGAATACAAGGACTTGTGTATCGTTCTGCAGCCCGCCTTGTCGCCTTTGAGCCGGATGGTGGCGTTGGCAGAGCCGTAGGTGATGAGTGACAGTTCGCTCTCGTCTCGGAGCGTGAAGAAGAACAGCTGCGAGCGTACGAGGATCGCGTTGAGGTGGCACTTGCCGAGCAGGATGAAAGAGTCCCGCTTCGGGTTGTCCACCGTCGCTATCTGATTAAGGTACACACCGCAGGCGTTCGCCTCCGGCAGGTAGTTGCCGAACCACTCCTGCGCCCACTCCAACGAAGGCACTTGGTCGAAGAACTTGAAATGCACATAGCGGTGCAGTATGCCGATGAACTGCTCCAGCGTCTGCGCCTTCTCAATCTGCTCGCGGCTTTCCTCGCATATATAAGGGCTGTGCGCTTCGAGGAAGGACGCTTTCATCTGTTGGAAATACTCGTTTGTCATAGTCTGTCTGTGTTTGTTTCTATCGCTTTGAGGCGAGCCGTATCAACCTTGATTTCGCCGACCGTCTCGGCAATGATGCGGGTCTGGTCGAGGATGTTCTGCTGTATGGTCACGCCCACGTCGATGTTCTCTGCCATCTTCTGAATAGACGCAAGGCGCAGGCTGTCGTTGTTCGCCATCCCTTCCAACAGCACTTGCATGGCTTGTGCCGCAGTAACCACATTCGCGCCCTCCACCTGCAAGGCGGTGAAACGTGCGGACAACTCGTCTGCCTGGTCTTGTGTCATAGCGTCGAAGCCGCCCGTGCTGCCTTCCACGTCGCCCTCGTCCGTCAGCAAGCCGCGCTTCTCCATCAACTCACGGTACATTTCCGTGATGCGCTCCGCTTCCTGCTGCTTGCTCTCCATTTCCGCAACGAACATATCCATGTCGCTCTCGGACATCTGACCGCCGGACTCGGCTATCTGCTTCGCCTTGTCTTGGAACTTTTGGAACACCTCGCCGAACAGGTTCTCGTACGCCAGTTTGAGTTGCTGCTTGTACATGTCGCGCTCCCATTGCTCAAGGGCTTCGTTCCATATCTCCGCGAAGGACTTCGAGCCATCCAACGCGCCTTCGATAGCCGCGTCTGCAAGGCTGTCAGCCCAGCCGGAAAGGTCGGTGGTGAGGATGGTATCTACCAACTCCTTCCACATTTCTTCCATTTCCGTTGTCGCGTCTTGGAAGCCCTCTTTGAACTCCTGCGTCCGTTCGTGCTGCTCTTGCGCCTTGTCGCTGTCCTCTCCGTACTTGTCTGCCAACCGCTTCTCTTCCGCAAGCGACTTCTCGTAAGCAGCCCTGTTCGCGTTGATTTGCTTGGTCATTTCCTTTGCGGCACGGGCTTGGTCGATGAAGTACTGCGAACCTGTGCTGTTGCGTATTTGGAACTCCAAGTCGCGCTGCAACTCCTTGAGCCGTTCTATCTCTGCCGCCATGTCGTCGAGTTCCTCGTTCACTTTGGCGTTCTGCGTGAACTGCTTGGCGATGTTGACGATTGCCATGATAGCCTGCACAGCAAGGGATATGATGGTCAGAATGACGGACGCTTTCTCCACTGTTTGGATCGCTCCGGCGGCTCCTACGGCGGTCGCTTCCATGAGGGTGCTTGCGTTGGTCGCTACGTACTGAATAGACTGTATCGACTGAATACCGAAGTCGGCAACGTCGGATATGATGCCGAGGGCTTTCTTGGACTTCTTCGACAGCACGCCGCCCATCGTGTTTGCCACGGCTTTTGCCGCTGCCGACACCTCACCGAGCGCGTCCACCACCTTGCCCGTCACGCGCTGCTCCGTCTCCATCTGCTTCACCGACTTCTTCCCGGACTTCTGCTTGGTCGTGGCGACGGTCTCTTCCATCGTCCTGCGGGTCTGCAGGAGTTTGGTCATCTTTCCGTCCAGCCCTGCTTCCTGCGCCTTGATAGCGGCAAGACGGGCTTCCGCTTCGGCTATCTGCTGCGTGAGCGCAAGCCGTTGCTCATCGGTCAGCAGCGGGTCTTCCATCTGCTCGTTCAGATTGTCAATGTTCTGCTGCTCCGTCTGTTCCTCGGCTTTCTTGCTGTCTATCTGTGACTGCAGGGCTTCGATATCCTCGTTGATAGCGTCCATGAACTCTTGCGAAGCAATCTCTACTTGGTCATAGGTCACGTCGGCAAGCGACTGCACGAGCCGCGCCACAAGGTCGGCGGCTTCCTGCTCCGTCTCGTCGATAGAGTGGTCTTGCTTGGACTTCTTCACCTTCGCTTGGAAGTCGGCTTCCACCATTTCCTTCGTGCGGTTCGTTTCCTCACCGCTTTCGATGGCTGCGAGTGCTTCCTCACGCTCCTGCGCCGCCTGCAGTATCTCGTCGCAATAGGCGGTGTAGTCGTCAATGTCCTGCTTGAGCATTTCCGCGTTGTGCGCCTGTGCCGCCTGCTGCATCGTAGCGTCGAGCCGTTGGACGTACGCATCGTAGATTTGCTGCATTTCGGAGTAGGTCGCAAGGAGACTTTCGTTAAGATTTGCGTCCTTTGCCACTTTTTTTCGCTCCTCCGGCGTTTTTGCCTGTTGGTATGAGGAAATTACCGCCTTGTTATTTTCGTTCGCGGAGAACGCACGAAAATCAGCCAGCGTCTTTTCGCCGTACTTACTGCTCAAGGTGTTGTCACGTTCGAGGTTGTTCTGCTGCTCCACGAGTTTGAGTTGTTGGGCGTAGAGTTCGTTCTGCCGTTTTATCTTTTCCTCGATGGTCGTGGCACGATCTACCGCGTCGTCCAAGTAGGACATATTGGTGTCGATACGCAGTTGCAGGGTCTCACGCTCAAAGTCACGCTTCCAAGCGGCAAACTGACGGTCGAAGTTCTCGTTGTCGAGGTTGAACTGCAATGTGGCATTATCACGCTTGGCGTTGAACTCCTTGCTCGTGCGACCGTTATGCGCCTTCTTGTAGGCGGCTTCCTCTTGGTTGATTTCCCGGATGGTCTGCCAATACGCGGCTTCGCGTTGCGCCCGCTCTGCCTGAATAGACGAGTTGAGGATGCGTTGCTTCTCGTTCTCTGCCTGCTGGAGAGCGCGCTTCTGGTCTTCGTACAACTTCTTGCTTGCTACCCACGCCTCGCCCGTAGCGGTCTTGTAGTTGTCCGTGATGGTCTTGAGGGTGGCTTCCGCTTCCTCAACGGCTTTCTTGTTTGCGTCGGTGGTATCGGCTGCGTACTTCTTCCGAGCCTCCTCGACTGCCGCTTCTGCTGTCTGTATCGCCTTGATGAGTTCCGGCAAACCTTCCTTCGTGGCGGTCGTCGTGAGCGTCTGTATCTGCGTGTCGGCTTCGCCTATCTGCTTCTTCAAACCCTCAATGAGCGGTTGCAGCATAGCGTACTTGCCACCGAGCAGAGACGGGTCGTCGCCCGCTGCCGCCTCGAAGGTCATACCGACGTTAATCTTCCATTGGTTGAGCGGGTTCTTCTCCCAATCCTCTTTGGCTTTCGCCGCCGCTTCCTCGGCTTGCTTCTGCAGGTCAGCCAATTGCTTCTCTGCGGCTTCCTTGTCAGCCGTGAACTTGGCTATCTTCACCTCGGCAGGTTGTGCATCGAACTGCGCTTGCTCACGGAGTTTCTGCGCCTCTGCATAGTCCTTCTTGAGTTCGGCAAGCACCTTCTTCTCAGTCTCAAGTTGGTTAGCAACCATAGCAATACCAATGCCGGACTGGTTCGGCATCTTCATCATCTGCTCAAGTTGTGCTTCAAGGCTCTTGATGGCTTTCTCGCTCTTGTCGATTTCCTTCGCCTTGTTGCTGAACTCCATATTCTCGAGGGCTTGGGCTTCTTCCTTCTGCGCTTTGGCAAGGTCGAGCGTGGCGAGTTCCTGCTGCGAGTACTTGTCCGTGAGTTCCGGCATGATCTTCTTCAAGGTCTCGTACGCTTTCGCCTTCTCATAGACGGTCGCGGACTCGGACTTGATTGTCTGTATTGCCTGGTCTGCTTCGGACTTCGTCTGCTCCTGCTGCTCTTTTTGTTCCTCTTGCAGTTTATTGACACGCTCCTGCGCTTTTGCCTGCGTGTTCAATGCCTTACTCAAGCCGTACACGGCGGCAGCGAGAGCGACAATTCCGACCGTGATAAGCACAGCCGGATTGGTGAGCATAGCGGCGGTGTTCCGCAGGATGGCTTGGGTGTTCGCCTTGATGGTCTTGGTGAAGAACGCCTTGCGTGCTGCTGCCATAGCGTCCGAATTGGAGAGTTCGATGTTCGCGGCGGCTGCAAGTTTCTTCTCAAGGATAGCGGCTTTGAGCATGGCGTTGTGCGCCTTCTCCGTAGCGGACACGATAACGAGGGCTGCGCGATACGTGCCGTAGGTTCCGGCAAGCGCAAGGATAGCCTTGCCGACGGTCTCATAGTTCTCAACGAGCGTGCCAACGCCGGACAACGCAAGGTTGATTGCACCTTCCGACTTCTGACCAATCTCGTTGAACATCATATCGATGCCGTCCTCAATGTTGCTTATCTGTCCGCTGATAGACTTCGACTGCTTATCCATCAGACCGCCGAACTTGCCGCCTTCCTCGGTCAGCGACATAATTGCCTTTTGGAACTCCTGCGCTCCGACCTTTCCAGTCGAAACGAGTTCCGAGACCGCGTCCTTCGTCACGCCCATCGTATTGGCGAGGGCTTCCATGATAGGAATACCACGCCCCTGGAACTGCCGAAGGTCTTGCGTGAACATACGCCCCTGTACCATAGTAGTACCGTAGAGCATGACCATATCGTTCAACGGGATAGACAAGCCCGCTGCTATATCTCCGAGGTGGACGAGTGTGTCGTTCACCTCATCGGCTGCAATACCGTAGGCAAGAAGTTGCTTCGCACCTCCGGCGACACCTTTCAGGTCGAACGGGGTCTTGGCGGCTGTAGCCGTGAGTTGGGTCATGAGGTCTTTGGCTTTCTCTCCGCTTCCGAGCATCGTACCGAAGGCAATCTCCAACTGTTGGAACTCACCGCGAACGGTGGCAACCTTCTTGCTCAACTCCATAGCGGTCGCAAGGCTCGCCATGCCTCCGGCTACACCCAAAATCTTACCTTTGAGGTTGTCGAAGGTAGCGTCCATGCTCTGCCCTGTATTTTGGGCGTTCGCAGCCATACGCGCAAACTCTCTGCGCATCTGCTCCATTGACACAAGCACCTGTTTGTTATCCGCTGTGGCTACAAAATGTAATTCTCCTGCCATATCTATTGCTGTTTAGTAGTTATTTGCCTTTGATTTGCCGCTGTATCTCGCGCAGGTCGTTGATATTGTTTGCGTCGAGATAGATACCGTCCGTTGAGACGTGCGCTTCCTTCGCCTCGTCCTTCGACAGGTAGATAGACTGCACGCTGTCCGCAAGCATCATATTGAGGTTGAGCGACGACACACCCCACAGCACGTAGCCGAGTTCCCAGCCGTAACGCTCACAAGCCGCGTCCAGCACCGTACCATACAGCGAACGCCCGCCGAAATTCAGCGAGCCGCCTTTCTTCTTCTTGTAGTCGAAGATCTTCTCACGCGTCCGGCGTTCCCGGTCGAGTTTGAAATGCTTGATGAACCGCTCCTGCCTTTCGTCCCACGCAAGAACGTACGAGACCAGCGTGGCGAGTTCGTCCGGCTGCAGAACGTCCAACTCCTTGATACGCTCCTGCATCTTGTCCTCCCGGAGAACGTCGCTCCGGCGTGAGAACGTATGCAGGGCGAGGACGCGCAGAACGATGTCACGTTGCGCTATGCACACACGCAGCATTTCAGCAGCCTTGTTGACCGCTGCCAACTGCGGGTCGAGTGTCAGTTCCGCAAGCAGTTGCCCTGCGAGCAGTCCGACACCGAGAGACGGTTGAAAGAGAAAGAAGAAACGCCCATCCCCTATGGTGAACGGAACAGGCTTTTCGAGTATCGCATCAACGATTTCATTGCTTATATTCCGACCTTCTTCTGCCATGGCGATTAGCGTTTGTTTGGTAGCGGGGAGCGGATTCGAACCACCGACCTGTTGGTTATGAGCCAACCGAGCTACCGCTGCTCTACCCCGCTATAAGAGGGGACACTTGCGCGCCCCTCAAATGATTAGCTCGACCACTTCGCGTAGAGCGTGATGTCTGCGTTGATGGTGAACGTGGCAGCAGCCGCGTAGTCAGTACCGCTACCGTCAGCCGCAGTATTCCATCCTGCGAAGGTCTTGCCTGTCTTGGCAAGCGTACCCGTGTTTCCGAGAACGGTCACGGTGGAGCCTGCTGCGTACGGGCTGTTGCTGTCAACAGGAGCAGTACCGCTCGTTGCGCCGTTGCCATCGTAAACGACTTGATACTGCGGGTCGGTTTCCGACTCCAACTCGCTGAACGCGATAGCAGAGATAACGCCGTTCGACTCGGTCACGGTGACAGTACCGATCTGCAGCGGGTCGATTGCCTTGTTGTCCGGCTCGAGAGGCTCAAGCGTATAGACCAGTTTCATACCTTCTGCGGTGTTTGCCTTGACTTCGCAAGATGCTTTCGCCTTGCTCATGTGCAAACCTGCAGGAACCGTCGGGTCTTCCGGTTGCTCCCAATACTCGAAGATGTCGTCAATCACGCCCTGACGGTCGTTGAACGGCTTCTTCTCGCCCTTGGCAACGAAAACTTCGAAGGTGACGGTGTTACTGTTCTTTTTGTGCTTGACATCCTTAACGCCGCCGCCTTCGACGGTTGCTTTCAGGGTGTCGCCCTTCTCGGTAGCCAAATCGTAAGTGTCCTCTACAGGAGTAGGCAACTCACGAATGTTTCCGTTTTTGGAAAGGTTCTTCACAAAGTGACGATTCTTTCCCCAACCAATAATTGCCATATTCGTAAAATTTTAGATTGTTAATAACTTCTTCTCAAGCCTCCGCAAGAGCCTAT
>Ga0265298_10006932_pt1 | contig 13886 bp, 8 predicted proteins | sample AusTroGonzalo_MG_3_FD_193486 | JGI IMG/M metagenome (GOLD analysis project Ga0265298, IMG submission 193486) | Bovine rumen microbial communities from tropical cattle in Woodstock, Queensland, Australia - Gonzalo_01 | ecosystem: Host-associated > Mammals > Digestive system > Stomach > Rumen ...
CTGTAGCTGCTGCTTGAACTCGTATGTCTTTGTCTGTTTGTTGATCTTGACATACTCAATGCCAACTATCTCAGCAAAGTCTTCCCAGTATTGCTCGTCAATATCGTAAGAGAAGGCACTGTGGTGAGTACCACCTGCGAGAATCCATGCACCGGCACCAATCTCGAAAGAAGGCTGGGGTACCCATAGGGCACTGGCCACAGGCAGGTTGGGCATGGGTTTAGGCTCGATACACTCAACCTCCTGAGAGATGAGGCGGAAACGGTTGCCGAGGTCAACGACAGTAGCCTTGATACCACGACCTACCTTTGAGGTGAATACAAGGCGGGCAGTCTGCTGCTTGCGGATGCCGATGCCAAGGAAGTGGACTTCGAGGGTTGGTTTGTCGACAGCGATGAGCGGACAAACCTCGAGCATGTGGCTCTGCAGGCATGAAGAACGGTTGCCAGCGAAGTTGAGGGTGTAGTCCTCGAGGAATGAGCAACCCTGAGGCATGCCCTGCTGGATGACCCACAGGGTACGGCAGAGGCAGGCTGTCTTCCAGTCGCCCTCAGCACCAAAGCCGATACCTTCAGCCATCAGACGCTGTGAGGCAAGGCCAGGAATCTGGTCGAAACCGCAGAAGTCGGGCTGGTTGATATCTGCATCACCAAGGTCGTCGAAGTTGGTGGTGAAGGCGGTAGCGCCCTCATCCTTCAAGACGCGACGCAGGGCGATTTCTGCCTTAGCTGCATTCTTTACTTTCTCCCAATAAACTGCTTCGCCGCTTTCGTCTATCTTGATGGTATATAGCTTCTTATACTCCTCGACGAGCTCGTCGGCTTCGGCGTCGGTAACCTTCTTCAAGTACTCCATCAGTGAGCTGACAGGATAGTAATCTACATGGTAGCCCATACGCTGCTCAAACTCTACGCGGTCGCCATCGGTAACGGCTACGTTGTTCATGTTCATACCGAACATCAGACAGCGTACGTTCTTGGCATCAGCAACACCTGCTGCTACGCGAGCCCATACTGCAATTTTCTGCTGGGCATCTTGGTCTTTCCAATATCCGCAAACCACCTTGCGAGGAATGCGCATGCGGGTACAGATGTGACCGAACTCGATATCACCATGAGCTGACTGGTTCAGGTTCATGAAGTCCATATCGATAGATTCCCAGGGAATCTCTGCATTATACTGGGTGTGGAAGTGGAGGAGAGGCTTCTGCAATGCCTGCAGACCCTTAATCCACATCTTAGCGGGCGAGAAGGTGTGCATCCAGGTAATAATACCCACACACTTCGCGTCGTTGTTGGCTGCCAACATAATCTGCTCAACTTCTCTAGAGCTGTTGGCTGTTCCCTTATATACAATCTTTACTGGAATATTGCCAGAGGCATTAAGCCCCTCAACCATCTCCTTTGAATGGCTGTCAACAGCTACTACAGCATCGCCTCCATAGAGTAGCTGAGCACCTGTTACCCACCAAAGTTCTATATTATCAAACATAATATGACCCCCCTCTTATCCCCCGAGGGGGAAGACCATATCAGGGGCATTGGTCTTTGTTAATATTGTAATATTAAATTGTAAGTCACCCTTCTCCTCCCCTCGGGGAGGTCGGGAGGGGGTCACTTCTTTTTCTGTCCATAATAAGCATTAGGACCGTGCTTACGCATATAGTGCTTCTCGATGAGTAGCGGATTCATGGTAAGATTGGGATTGACACTGAAGGCTACGAAGGCCATCTTAGCGCATTGCTCCATTACCTTAGCATTGTATACGGCATTGTCGGGCGATGTACCCCATGAGAATGGACCGTGATTCTTAACCAACACTGCGGGTGTGTGGTCGGGATTGATCTTGCGGATGTTCAGAATCTCGTCAACAATGACGTTACCCGTTTCCAGTTCATACTGTCCCTTTACCTCAGCTTCAGTCATGTCGCGTGTACAAGGAATCTCCTTGTAGAAATAGTCGGCATGTGTAGTTCCGATATTGGGAATATCGCGACCAGCCTGTGCAAAAGCTGTAGCGTAGGTAGAGTGGGTGTGTACCACGCCCTGAATGTTGGGGAATGCCTTGTATAATACAAGGTGGGTTGGAGTGTCGCTAGAGGGGTTCAAATCACCCTCAACTACTTTACCACTTTCCAAATCTACTACTACCATATCCTCAGCTTTCATCTCGTCGTAACTCACGCCACTGGGCTTGATGACTACGAGACCTTTCTCACGATCAATACCTGAAACGTTACCCCAGGTAAAGATGACGAGTCCTTGTTTAACCAAGTCGAGGTTGGCCTTGAAAACCTTCTGTTTTAGTTCTTCTAACATGTTGTTTTTTTAAAGTTTGAAATTCGAATCTTCGTTGTAAGCATTTTTGTTGAAACGATAGAGATAGGCTCCACGCTTGGAACCAGTTTTGTCTATCAGATCAGTCTTTTCGATGAAATCCATCTCTTTGATACGTTTACGGAAGTTACGCTTATCAACCTCTTCACCATTTACAGCCTCGTAGAGACGCTGTAGCTGAGTGAGTGTGAAGAGACCAGGCAACAGCTGGAAGCTGATGGGCTCTGTGCGAATCTTCTGCTGCATCAGCTTGCGGGCTTTGCGAATCATCTGATTGTGGTCAGAGAACATCTCGGGAAGCTCCTCAATGTTAACCCATTCCACGTCATGTTCCGTCAACATTTTCTGGTCGTAATCCTTCACATTGATAAGCGCATAGTATGCCACACTAACTACTCGGGCTCCTGGGTCACGATCGACGCTACCAAAAGCACCTACTTGACGCATATAGACGTTGCGCAGTCCAGTCAACTCATAGAGCGTACGATCTGCGGCTTCGTCAACACTTTCCTCATTGCGCACGAAGCCTCCGTAGAGGCTCCATGCACCTTTCCCTGGGTCTATAGGGCGGCGGCCCAGCAACACCTTCAGCTTGTTTTGTTCAAAGCCGAAGATGATGCAGTCCACCGATATAAGGATCTTTTGATGTTCAATATAATACTGGGTCATGATTTTTCTTGACTGGTATTACCACAAAGCAATATACAGAATAGTCAGAATAATGATAACGCCGAATGCACCAATGTTGAACACCTTGTCAGTCTTGAAGATATTCAAGTCGATAGCAACCAGCTTGGGATCCTGTACCTTATCCAGCGCATTTGAACGCAGGTAAATACCAATTGTTGCAGTGATAGCAGCAAAGAAAATCATAGCACCTTCGAAACCGTGAATATGCATGGTCTCGTTGAAGAAGCCACCAATGAACAGTACGAATGATACGGCTGCAATAATAAACATGATGTTGCTCCAGCGCAGCTGCTTCTTAATAGTCTCCTCATCCAGCTCATCAGCAGGAACAGCCTTCTTGCTCTTCAGTGAAATCCATACGAAGAGGATAATCAGCGTGATGAAGACAACACCTGAGCGTACCAAGAATGGCATCTCGGGGAAGGCGAACTTGTAGATGATAGAGAATGCGAAAGTACCGATGGCGCAGACAACAGCAGCAGTACCGCTAGCACGCTTCCACAGCAGGCCAAGACCAAAGATAACTACCACACCGGGATATACGAAGGCTGAATACTCCTGAATGAACTGGAAGGCCTGGTCGATACCACCCATCAATGGGTAAACGGCCAACAGGGCGATAATCAGTGCACAAACAGAAGTCATACGACCTACGTTCACCAGACGCTTCTCAGAGGCGTTCTTGTTGATGAACTGCTTGTAGATATCCATGGTGAAGAGGGTAGAGGTAGAGTTGAACATAGATGCCAGCGAAGAGATAACTGCGGCAGCCAGTGCAGCGAAGCTCAGACCCTTTACAACAGTAGGTGTGAAGTTACGAATCAAGAAGGGATAGGCGTCGTCAGAACGAGTGATAGAACCTGCCAGTGTCTCGCGCAGACCGTCACATTCAGGAGCGTTCATAATATAGAATGCACATACGCCAGGGATACATACAATGAAAGGAATCAGAATCTTCAGGAAGGCAGCGAATACCATACCTTTCTTAGCCTCTGCCAGAGACTTGGCAGCAAGACCCTTCTGGATGATATACTGGTTGAAGCCCCAGTAACCGAGGTTGGTCAGCCACAGAGCACCGAAGATCAGCACGATGCCAGGATTGGTGAAGAAGGGGTCTTCCTTCTGTACGATGTTACCAGCATTGTCAACAACGCCATTGATAACCGGATAGAGTTCTTCGTTACGGGTAACAACCAGATTGAAGTGCTTGTCACCATCGATAGATGCCAGATAATCCTTGATATGAGCCAGTGCATCCCATGCACCACCTAAGCCCATCTCGCTACCAATAACAGAGAGCGCAGCATAAGCGGTAATCAGACCACCACCAACGAGGAAGGTTACCTGCATTACGTCGGTCCATGCTACAGATGCCAGACCACCGTAGATAGAGTAAACACCAGCGATGAGGAACAGAGCGAGGATGATGCACATACGAACCTGGTCAATCTCCATACCACCGATGTTGATAATCATGTCGGTTGGCAAGCCCAGAATCTGCTGGATAGCCAGCGCACCGAGCCATGCTACAGATGTCAGGTTAACGAATACATAAAGGAACAGCCACAGCAGAGAGAAGGCGAAACCTACACCCCAGTTGTAGCGCTCACGCAGGAACTGAGGAATGGTGAAAATCTTCTTCTCAATCATCAGTGGCAACAGGAACTTACCTACTACCAATAGCGTGGCAGCAGCCATCAGCTCGTAAGCAGCCTGAGCAATACCTGATGCGAAGGCTGAACCAGACATACCAATAAACTGTTCGGCAGAAATGTTGGCAGCAATGAGTGATGCACCCACAGCCCACCAGGTTAAGGTATTACCTGCCAGGAAGTAGTCGGTTGATGATTTCTCTTCACCTTTCTTGCTGCGTGACAGGAACAGTCCCATACCAACAAGAATGATGATGTAAATGATAAATACCAAATAGTCAGCAGTAGCAAATCCGTTGTTGCTTAACGCTTGATAAATTTTGTCCATAAATTTTTGTGTAGTAATTGATTGTGTTTGTTATTTGTTATTTTACTGAAAATGTGTATGCAGCATGACTGTAATATTTCTCACCGGGTTTCAGTACGGGACTTGCCCACTCAGGATGGTTGGGGCTGTCGGGATACTTCTGGCTCTCCAAGCATACGCTAACGTGCTTCGGATACTTCAGACCGTGCTTGCGGATGATATCAGCATCCTTGCCAACACCCTGGAAGTTACCACTGTAAACCTGTACGCCTGGCTCGTTGGTACGCATCTCCATGAAGATACCGGTCTTTGGAGAGTACAACGATGCACATACCTGAGTATCGTCACCGGCGGTGTTCAGACAGTAGTTGTGGTCGTAACCGGTAGCGTTCTGTACCTGGTCGTATGTAGAGTTGATAGAGTCGCCAACAGCGTGGGGAGTACGGAAGTCCATAGCGGTACCCTCTACGTCGCGAATCTCACCAGTGGGAATGTACAACTTGTCAGAAGCGGTAAACTTGTCAGCGTTGACGTACAGCACCTGATCGTAAGCGGCCTTGGTGAAGTCACCGCTCAGGTTGTAGTAGTTGTGGTTGGTCTGGTTGATGATGGTCTCCTTGTCGGTGGTAGCCTCCCACACCATATCCAGTGTGTTGTCAGCAGTAACCTTGTAGGTAGTTGTAGCAGTAACAGTGCCGGGGAAACCGTTCTCGCCATCCTCAGCGACGATGGTCAGCTTCAGGATAGAGTCGCCAATCTGCTCAGCGTCATATACCTGATTCATCCAGCCAGTTGTGCCACCGCCATGCAGGCAGTTAGGACCGTCGTTCTGCTTTAGCTGATACTCAGCATCTCCCAATTTGAACTGACCGTTCTTGATGCGGTTGGCATAACGACCTACGCTTGAACCGTAGTCAGAGGGAGAATTCAGTGTGTCGGCATACTGTGCGATGTTGTCGAAACCAAGTACGACGTCGGTGGGCTTGCCATCCTTATCGGGTACTACGAGCGATACGATACGTGCACCATAGTTGGTGATACATACCTCCATACCGTTCTGGTTTTTCAACGTGTACAGCTTGACGGGCTTCTCATTGATGAGAGTGTCGAACTTGGCAGGATTTAATCCTGACACTGTCAGCGTCTGCTCAGGGGCAGAACTACAAGCAGTAAGCATTGCTGCTGCAATGCCTACGAGACAAAATGTTGCTTTTAAGCCTTTCATTTCTTTGGTGTTTTAAGTTGGATAGTCAAATTTGGGTGTAAAATTACAATTTATATTTGACATAGCAAAATAAAACACCAAAAAAATGTCGGAATTAATAATTATTATTAATCTTCTTTCGGTTCTTCTGCCGACTGATGGTTGTCGGGTAGTGATTGACTGTTGGCATTCGACTCAGAAGGGCGACTGATAATGTTACCCATTTCGTCTACCGCCTCAATGGTTTGATCACCATCGAGTGCCAGGCTGTCAACGGCCAGCGAGTCAGAGTCTGAAGGAGCCTTGAAGTAGCCGCCACAGCCGTAGTCGTTGGGTGAAAGACCCTCAAACTTTTCAAACTTAGCATGATACTTCTGGAAGTTCTTATCAGACAATACACTCTGTAGGAAGTAGCCACAGATAGGGAGTGCTGTGCGGTTACCCTGGCCAAGCTCACCCGTGCGGAAGTGGATGCAACGATATTCGCCACCAACCCATGCACCAACGACGAGATTCGGTGTAGTACCGATAAACCAAGCGTCAGAATGGTTGTTTGATGTACCCGTCTTTCCACCGAAGTCGGTATCGGTGTCGTAGCCTACAAAGCCACGCAGACGTGAAGAGGTACCGCTCATACCGCCCATGAGCAACTGCTGAACCATGAATGCTGATTTGCGAGAAATGACTTGCTCGTCGTCAGATGGTGCAACATAAATCTCTTTGCCGTCACGGTCGAGGATACGGGTAACAAGTACAGGGTCACGATGAACACCGTTGTTACAGGGCGTACAATAGGCATTGACCAACTCTTCCAATGTGACATCACTTGAACCCAGTGCAAGCGCTGGAGTGGGGTCGAGATGGCTCTTAATACCCATATCGTAAGCCGTTTTAGCAATACGCTCAATACCACACTCTTGTCCTAGTCGAACGGCAACTGAGTTGATACTCATGGCAAAGGCCTGTTTCAGTGTGATGTCTACGCCCGAGAAGCGTCCGTCGGCATTCGTTGGTGCCCACGTAACTTCTTTCTTCGCCTTGGCGTCATATACCTGCATAGAGAAATATTCGTCTTTGCGGGTGTCACAAGGGGTAATACCTTGATTCATGGCCTCCGTATATACGAAGAGCTTGAAGGTAGAACCAGGCTGGCGCATAGCCGTCACTTTGTCGTATTTCCACGTCTTGAAATCGATGTCGCCCACCCATGCTTTTACATGGCCAGTCTGTGGCTCCATGGCGATGAATCCGCAGTGCATGAAATGCTCCATATAGCGGATAGAGTCCATTGTTGACATCTCCTTCTCAATGGTGCCCTGCTCATAGTCAAAGAGTTTCACCTTATGCGGCAAGTTCAGGTAGTAGTCGATGCTATCCTGATTGTTGTCATACTTCTGAGCCAGCATCTTGTAGTAGGGCGTTTTCTTTGCCAGATCCTCGATGAAGTGGGGGATTTCTACGTGGCGCTCGTCCTGCCAAGGGTTCGTAGAACCCCAGTGGGCGTTGAAGGTTCTCTGTACCTGCTTCATCTGCTTGATGGCAGCCTCCTCAGCATATTTCTGCATGCGGGTGTCGATAGTGGTATAAATCTTCAGACCGTCCTTATACAGGTCGTAGCCACTCTCTGCACACCATTTCTGCAGGTGGTTCTTTACTGCCTCGCGGAAATAGAGTGCCTGACCATCGTAGTTGTTCTCCACGCTGAAATCCAACTTTACGGGTTTGAGTGTTAGCGTATCGTAGGCTTCCTGCGTCAGGTGGTTGTGCTTCATCATGTTGTTGAGCACCACGTTGCGACGGTTGAGCGAGTTCTTCGGATTGATGCGTGGGTTGTAGTAGGTCGTTGCTTTCAAGAGACCTACGAGGATAGCTGCCTGGTCAGCGGTCAGCTGCTTTGGTGTCGTACCGAAATAGGTCTTGGCAGCAGTTTTGATGCCAAAGGCATTAGAGCCGAAGTCAACGGTGTTGGCATACATCGTAAGAATCTCCTTCTTATTGAAGAAAAGCTCGATTTTTACGGCTGTTATCCACTCTTTGCTCTTCATAATGAGCATCTTCACGCCGGGGATATAGCCCAGCAAACCTGTAGAATACTCCGTACGAACGCGGAACATATTCTTGACCAGCTGTTGTGTGATGGTAGAGGCACCACGGGCATCGTGGTGTACCACATAGTCCTTGACAGCAGCGAAGACACCCTGGAAGTCGATGCCGAAGTGATGGAAGAAGCGCTCGTCTTCTGTATCTACCAGTGCCTCCCAGAATACGGGGTTAATGTCTTCGTATTCCACGGGGGTGCGGTTCTCACTGAAGTATTTACCAATGAGTACGCCGTCGGCACTATACAGTTCTGAGGCCTGTACCGTCTTGGGGTGCATGATAGAACTCAAGCCCGGTGAGCGTCCGAAGAGCCAAAGGAAGTTGATGTCTACCATAAACAGGTAGAGCATGAAGGCGAAGACAAACGTCAAGAAGCCGATGCCAGCCTTGTTATACCATTTATGACCTGCGTAGAGACTCTTGTACCAGGGCCAGAAGCCTTTGACGGCTTTCCAGCATCTATCCATGTATTTCTTCATAGTGCTTAAGATAATTCTGTATTTCTGTTATGTTGTCGGGATGAAACCAACGCATGTCTGCATCACGCTTGTACCAAGTGAGTTGTTTGCGGGCATAGCGACGGGTATTCCCCTTTATGCGTTCTACGGCTTCGTCGAGCGACCAGCGCCCGTCAAGATAGTCAAATAGTTCTTTATATCCTACTGTATTTAAGGCATTTGTACTACGTTTGTTAACGAGGCTCTTTACTTCATCTAGCAATCCGTCTGCCATCATCTGATCTACGCGTTGGTTGATGCGATTGTAGAGTTCCTCGCGGTCGCGATTCAGTCCAATCTTCACGATGCGGAACGGACGTTCTTTCTTCTGCTGTGTGCGGAAAGAGGTGTAGGTGCGACCAGTCTGATAACATATCTCCAAGGCATGAATCACACGACGATAGTTCTGACGGTCTACGATGGCATAGTGCTCAGGGTCCAGTCGTCGGAGGTCTTCACAGAGCGCCTCCAGTCCTTCCTCGGCATAGCGTCGCTTCATCTCCTCACGGATGTCGTCGCGAACTGTTGGTATGTCGTCGATGCCGTTACATACAGCATCCACATACATCATAGAGCCACCGCTTAAAACATGGAAAGTTGAACGCTCAGCGTCCAACAGTTCCAAAACCTCCTGTTCATACATAGAGGCGTTATAGTAGTCGTCTATGCTCTTCGTACCAACGAAGTAGTGCTTTACCAGCTGTTGCTGTTCGGCTGTAGGGGCAGCAGTACCGATTTTCAGTTCTCGATATATCTGCCTTGAATCGGCATTGATGATAGGAACGCCATATTGCTGTGCCAACTCCATAGTCAGCGCTGTCTTTCCTACCGCCGTAGGTCCAGTAATCACAACCAGCGTATCCATTTTGATGCCGAATACCTACCTCGTATTTTTCCCTTAACGGATTACTCCGCGTTTAGAGTTCTCGATGAACGAGCAGATGTATTCCACCTCCTTAGAGTTGGGATATTTGGCACGAGCTTCAGCCACACCGTCCTTCATAATACCCTTTGAGTAGATGATGCGGTAAGCGTCGTGGATGGCGTCGATGGTCTCGTTAGAGAATCCTCTGCGACGCAGTCCAATCAGGTTTACACCAGCATAGCGGATAGGCTCTTTACCAGCGATGACATAGGGAGGAATGTCCTGTGAGGTGCGGCTACCGCCCTGGAACATGATATATCCACCTACGTGCAGGAACTGGTGGAACAGGCAGCATGCTGAGATGATGGCGTTGTCGTCCACCTCTACCTCGCCGGCAAACTTCGTAGAGTTACCGATGATACAGCCGTTGCCAATGATGCAGTCGTGACCGATGTGCATATTCTCCATCAGCAGGTTGCCGTTGCCCACTACTGTCTTTCCTCTTGATGCAGTACCGCGGCTGATGGTGACATTCTCACGGATAGAGTTGTTGTCGCCAATCTCGCAGGTGGTGTCCTCGCCTTGGAACTTCAGATCCTGAGGCTTGGTAGAGATGCTGGCACCAGGGAAGAACTCGTTGTTGTTACCGATACGAGCACCGTAGTGGATGGTTACGTTGTTCAGAAACTTGTTATTATCGCCAATAACGACATTCTTGTCAATGACGCAGAAAGGCCCAATCTCGTTGTTGTCGCCAATCTTGGCCTCTGGGTCAACTACTGCTAATGGATGTATTTTATTCATAGTATTATCCTTTTGATTCTTATAATTTTATTCCTTGTTCTTAACAATCTGTGCTGTAAAGGTAGCCTCTGCTACTACATGGTCGCCAACGAAGATGTAGCCCTTCATGGAAGAGATACCGTGGCGTACAGGAGCCAGCAGGTCAACCTTGAAAATAAGCGTGTCGCCTGGTACTACCTTCTGACGGAACTTCACGTCGTCAATCTTCATAAAGTAGGTAGACCAGCTTGAAGGATTCTCCAGTGTGTTCAGTACCAACAGTCCACCACACTGTGCCATGGCCTCAATCTGTAATACGCCTGGCATAACGGGCTCCTCAGGGAAGTGGCCCTGGAAGAAGGGCTCGTTAGAGGTAACGTTCTTGATACCGACGATGGTGTTTGCACCCAATGCTGTCACCTTGTCTACCAGCTGCATGGGGTAGCGGTGGGGCAGCAGTTCGCGGATGCGGTTCACGTCCATGATGGGTTCCTCATTGGGATCGTAAACGGGAGCCTGAACTTCGTGCTTACGAATCTCCTTTCGCATCTGTCGCGCGAACTTATTATTAATAGTGTGTCCAGGACGGGTTGCAATGATGCGTCCCTTGATGGGCTTACCAATCAGTGCCATGTCACCGATGATGTCAAGCAACTTGTGGCGTGTGCACTCGTTCTCCCATACCAGTGGTTTGTGCTGGATATATCCCAGTTCTGTTGCGTCGCGGTGCTCCACACCCAGCATGTCTGCCAGCATGTCGAGGCGCTCCTGAGTGGTCTGGCGCTCGTAGATAACGATAGCGTTGTCCATGTCGCCACCCTTGATGAGGTTTGCCTGCAGCAGTGGCTCGATGTCGCGTACGAATACGAAGGTACGAGCGGCAGCAATCTCTGTGACGAACTTCTCAGCGCTGTCGAGTGTAGCAAACTGAGAGTTGATGAATTTCGATTCAAATGAGCACATCGCTGTCAGCGAGAACTCGTCGTCGGGCAGGATGGTGATACATGAACCAGTATTCTCGTCCTTTACCTCAATCTTCTTGCGGATAACGTACCAGTCCTTAGGTGCGTTCTGCTCCTCGGTGCCTATCTCTTGGATTTTCTCCACATATTGGATAGATGAACCGTCGAGGATAGGGATCTCAGGACCGTTTACCTGCATCAGACAGTTGTCGATGCCCATAGCATAGAGGGCAGCCAAAGCATGCTCTACGGTAGAGACGCGGGCGTCGCCCTTTGCCAATACGGTACCGCGCTGCGTGTCGATGACGTTCTCGGCAATACCATCGATGATAGGCTCGCCTTCGAGGTCGATACGCTGTATCTTATAGCCTGTGTTCTCTGGAGCAGGATTAAATGTTACTGTGAGATTCAAACCCGTGTGCAGTCCTTTACCAAAGAGGGAGAAACTGCCTTTGAGTGTCTTCTGTTTCATAGTATCTTATTTTGTTTTCTTGAGTTCTTCGATTTCCTTGCGCAGGGCTGCCAGCTCTTTGTACATATCGGGCAGACGCTTGGTGACGGCTGCTGCTTTGAAGAAAATTTTGGGGTCGATGGCTGGTGAGCCAATCAGCTGCTCGCCATTACCCTTGGTGTTGCTGATGACACCGCTCTGTGCTCCGATGAAGGTCTTGTCGGCTACATGGATATGACCAGAGAAACCAGCCTGTCCGCCTACCATACACCAGGCACCAATCTTCGTAGAACCTGCCAAGCCCACCTGAGCAGACATGACGGTGTTTTCACCGATTTCGCAGTTGTGGGCCACCTGAATCAGGTTGTCCAACTTCACACCCTTGTGGATAACGGTCTGTCCCATCGTTGAGCGGTCTACGCAGGTGTTAGCACCAATCTCCACATCGTCCTCGATGATAACGATACCAATCTGGGGAATCTTCTCGTAGCCCTCCTGGTTGGGAGCAAAGCCGAAGCCGTCGGCGCCAATCACGCTACCAGCATGAATGGTGACGTTCTTACCAATCTTACAACCATCGTAGATAGTTACATGGGGGAAGATGCGAGAGCCATCGCCTATGGTCACGTTGTCACCGATATAGGCAAACGGAGCGATATATACATTCTCACCAATCTTGGCGCTCTTTGATACGAATGCCAGTGGGTCGATGCCCGTTTTCTTAGGCATCATCGAGGCATACAGCTGTAGCAACTTAGCTACGCTCTCGTAGGCGTTTTTCACACGAATCAGCGTGCAGCTCACGGGTTGTGTCAGTTCCACATCCTCGTTGATGAGCACTACGCTCGACTCAGTCTCATAGATATAAGGGGTGTATTTAGGGTTTGACAGGAAGGAAATGGCTCCTTTCTTGCCTTCTTCAATCTTCGCAAAAGTGTTGATTTTAGCTTGTTCGTCGCCTTCAACACGGCCGCCAATCATATCGGCGATTTGCTTGGCTGTAAATTCCATAAGTATGTATTAGTTTTAATAAACGCTGCAAAGTTACGATATTCCTACCAAAATTCCAAATTTTTTTCACTAAACTCGCTGATAACAGAGGTAATATTTGCGTATTTTCTTTGAAAGCAGCTGTACATTGAGGATTTCTGACGCCTCAGAGATGTCTTTCACGGTGCCGTCTTTATACAGGATTCCGATGCTGTCGTCGTCGGGATTGTACATATCTTTTCCTATCTCCGTCAGCGACATCAGGTGGCTGGTGTCTGCCTCGCTGATGCCCATTGCTTGGGCAATGCGCTGACGTATCTCGCTTAGGTGCTCTTCCGTCGGTGGCTCTTCTGTCACTTCCACCTTAAACAGGCGGCGGTCTACCAGGTCGGTAGCCAGTGTAGCCAGTATTTTGTCGTCATGATGGCGCCACACCTTCAGTGCGCTCCAGATGTCGGAGTCGTCCAGCTCGGCATAGTTGCTGAGCGCCTCCTCGTGAGTGGCAAACCACTCGGCATCTACGTTGTTTTTGAGGAAGTAGGCGAGGGCAGGGGATGCAAACACTTCGCGCCCCTCCTGAGTCAGTTGCTTGGCTCTCTTCAGGGCGTTTACCAGTATCTTCTCGTAGCCCACGGTGGTCTTGTGCAGATATACCTGCCAGTACATCAGTCGGCGTGTCGTCAGGTAGTTTTCTACCGAGTAGATGCCCTTTGCCTCTACCACCAGTCTGTCGTCTGCCACGTTGAGCATTTTGATGATACGCGCCGAACCGATATTGCCCTCTGTCACACCCGTGTAGAACGAGTCGCGGCGCAGATAGTCCAAACGGTCCATGTCCAGTTGCGACGAGATGAGTTGGTGGAAAATCTTGTTGGGATATTCGTCTTTGAAGATGCTGATAGCCAGGTTCAGCTGACCCTTCAGATCGTGGTTGATCTGCTCCATCATCAGCAGCGATATGTCCTCGTGCGAGATGCCGCTAATGAGCGTATTCTCAAGCACATGTGAGAATGGTCCGTGACCGATGTCGTGCATCAGGATGGCAGCCT
>Ga0265298_10006933_pt1 | contig 13884 bp, 4 predicted proteins | sample AusTroGonzalo_MG_3_FD_193486 | JGI IMG/M metagenome (GOLD analysis project Ga0265298, IMG submission 193486) | Bovine rumen microbial communities from tropical cattle in Woodstock, Queensland, Australia - Gonzalo_01 | ecosystem: Host-associated > Mammals > Digestive system > Stomach > Rumen ...
GGGCACGAGACCATCAATGGAAAGTCCGTAAGTGCGCACAAAGCCTTTCTGTACAACATCGTAATAGACAGCGTTGGTGCCACGCCATTGATTGTTATCACATTCGCTGTCCCCGCCTTGCCAGCAACTCCACTGGGCGAAGTTCGCATCAATCAGCAACGCAATAAAGTCAACAAAGAACATGTCTTGTTCCCTGCCGGCGTAAGTTGTCTTGACAGCCGTATTGAAGTCGCCTTTTTCGGCAAAGAGATCACGGAAGGCATTATAGACGGCGTTAAAGCCCGGAGTCTTGTCCTTTTGGTCAATGAGGGCCATTACCCACACAACGCTATTGAAGTTTTCGCCCAAGCCAATTTCATTCGGCAGGAACGTTTCAAAAGTCGGATATACATCCGAGCCTTTTTTCTCCAAGAAGAGGGCGTCGGCAAGTTCCTGGTTGGCCTGGGCACTTGCAGTTGCGAAATCCGTGTTACCTTTATCCAACAAGCTCTTTACACGAGCAGCCTTGTAATCGGTCAAGAAGTCGATAACAACGGTGTCGGAGGCATCGGACAAGTCTGCATAGGCGTTGTAAATGACATCCGTTGCGTTCGAGCCAAATCCGCCAAAGGCGCCGAAAGCGTTGTTACTCAAGTTCAGCTTGACACGGAGCTTCACAACCGGGGTCGTAAGGTTCGTGATGTCGAGATCCCCTTCGAGGCGTGCAACCTTGTATTCCACCGCCTTTTCGTTAGTTTCTTCGATTGTCACAAAGGATTTATTGGCCGAGGCGAACAAGTCCTGCATAAACACCTTGCCGCTCGGGGCGAACTTTTCGTCAAGGTCAGTCACGGTAAGTTCGGCATTTTCGCCACCCTTGAGGTTCTTCCAGATTTCTTCGTAGATGTTTTTAGAATTCGTTTCCTTAGTGGCCTGCACCGGGAAACGCACGACAACATGCTTCTTATACACCTTGGCGAGGTTCTCGTTCACGGGCGTGAACGGGATTTCCATCTTGGTTTCGGCTTCGCCGCAACGGATTGTCACGGTGATAATAGCCTTTTCGTTGTCACGAACCGTATCGACGATGGCGCAAGACTTGTCTTCTAGTTCTGCATTCCAGCTGCTGTAGGCGTCATTGAACTTGCTGTCGATATCTTCGCCGAACTTGTCCGTGGCAGAGCTCAAGTTCTTGAGGGCGTCATCGACGTCCTTCTGGCTCTTGGCAGAAGCGCTGCTCAAATTCTTGAGAGCTTCGTCAATTTCGCTCTGGCTCTTGGCAGAGGCGCTGCTCAAGGCATCCTTGATAGCCTTGTTGATTGCAGCAGAATCGACACTTGCGCCATTTTGACCGTCAGAGCCGTTAGACCCGTTTGTACCATTGGAACCATTCTTGCCGTCTTTACCGTCAGTACCATTGGTACCATTTTTACCGTCAGAACCGTCCTTACCATCTTTACCGTTTTTCACAACGCCAATCGTATCGCCATCGCAAATAATCGCAAATCCGGACTTGTCCTTGAGTTCCTTGGATTCGCATCGATACTGGACTGCTTCGTGATCGCTCATGGCAACCCATTCGCCATCAGAGCACACGTACATCGTAGCCTTGGACTTCACAAAGGCCATGGAGCCTTCGGTCGAATCGCTACAATCTTTTGCATCGAGAGAGTTAACCGTAGAAAATTGAGAAGCTTCCTCAGAAACGAGGACATCATCGCCGCAACCAGCGAAATAAAGAGACATTGCAGAAATTGCAAAGCCTAGCTTAATATATTTGTTATTCATTTTTGTTCCCATTTTTTTACAATTGTAAAATCGTAGCGGAATTTAGTTTTTTTTGCAAAAAAGTAAAGACTTAATGCATAGCCCATTTGGGTTACGCCAACGCAAAAAAAGGAATTTTTTACATCAAATTACGACTTTTTGACCTATATAAAATTTTTATCACTTTTCCTATTTCTTAACAAAAAGACCTAGCGAATTTGCTAGGTCTTTTTACATTCATCGAGAGGGTGCTGCCCTCCCGGAACCCTGGAACTTGTCCGGGGCAAGCTCAGTCCGGGATGACAAAGTGGCAGGCATGACAAGCGCCTTATTGCGCGGACGCCTCGGCGGGCTTTTCAGCCTTCGGAGAGGCGAGCTTCTTTACAGCATTCTTCACCTTTTCGGCAACCGGAGCAGCTTTAGCCTTTACTTCAGCGTCTAGCTCTTCAACAGCCTTGGCGGCCTTCGCCTCGATATCCTTCTTCTTTTTAGAAGCAGCCTTCGAGGTCGTAGACTTCACCTTCTTCTGCACATCGCCCTTCTGCTTGCCCTTTACTTCGGGCTTAGCTTCCGGTGCGACCTTCGGCTTCGGCGGAGCAAGGGTGCTATCCTGCAAGAGCGAGTCAGACGGAGCAGCCACAGTCCCATCACCTTCGGTGTAGTAGCCGAACGGGATGAGTTCCACACGGCGGTTCTTCGCACGGCCAGCATCCGTTACGTTATCAGCAAGCGGCATACGAGTACCGAAGCCAATAGCGCGGAGGCGTTCCGCAGGGATTCCCTTAGACTCGAAGTAATCCGTCACGGAGTGGGCGCGGTCTTCAGAAAGTTTCTGGTTGTAGTCTTCGGTACCCACGATGTCCGTGTGGCCCTGGACTTCAAGCTTCACTTCCGGAATCTTCACAAGGAGCGCAATGATGTCGTCCAAAGTCGGGTAACTGGATTGCAATAGCTTTGCAGAACCGAATTCGAACTGGATGCCCTTCTTGAGGTAATCCAAGTCTTCCTTGCGGCGCAGCGGGCAGCCACGCTTGTTCACCTTGATTCCCGGGAGCGTATTCGGGCACTGATCCAAGTAATCCGGCACGCCGTCCTTGTCAGTATCGAGCGGGCAACCGTCAGCATCCACGGCGACACCTTCCGGCGTATCCGGGCACTTGTCGAAGCCGTCAAACACACCGTCCTTGTCACTGTCGAGCGGGCAACCCACGCTATCCACAACGGCACCCTTCGGCGTATTCGGGCACTGGTCCTTGTAATCCAAGACACCGTCTTCGTCCGTATCAAACGGGCAACCGACAGAGTCGACAGGCACGCCCTTCGGCGTATCCGGGCACATATCCTTGTAGTCATAGACGCCATCTTCGTCCGTATCGAACGGGCAACCGACGCTATCCACAGGCACACCCTTCGGCGTATCCGGGCACTTGTCGAGACCATCAAAGACCTTGTCTTCGTCAGTATCGATGCCGCAGCCGTCTTCGTCCACGACGATCGGCGGGAACGTATCCGGGCACTTGTCCTTGCGGTTCTTTACACCGTCGTTGTCGTCGTCACCGTCAAAGCCAAACGTCCAGGTCAGCTTTGCAATACCGGCAATAAGCGGCTGGGACACATAGCAATACTTGGCACGGTAACCAGTCTCGCCCTTGTACTTGATCTGGAAATCCTTGCAGTTGTCCATGGCATCCTTCTTGTCGTAGCCATCGACAAGGTTTCCGATACCGATATCGAGACCTGCTGCAAAGTCAATGTTGAAGAACGGAATCTTCACATTGATACCCGGCGTGAGCACCATCGGGTCGGTAATCGGGCTGAACGGATACGCATCGTTGCCAAAGCGCATTTCGCCACTGAATTCAAGGAACGGCTGGATGTAGTCGTTGACCTGCCAATTCACGCCGGTGCTGTACACGAGCGTATTCGAGGCATCGCCAAAGCCGAGCATAAGGCCAAGAGAAGAATTCCAGACAAGCGGAACACCCTTCTTGGTGTAATCGACAGAGACGATTCCCGTAAGGCCGAGCATCACGCTGTTTGCCGTGTAGGCGTACGTCGGGCCACCTTCGTTATCGAGGAACCAGGCGTGACGCGGACGCATACCCACGCCCCTCCAACCAGTCGGGATCGTGAGATCGACAACGGCTGCAGTCGTCATGTAGTCCGGGCCGAACAAGTGCGGTGTACGGTACTTGCCATAGAACTGCAAGTCGCCGAGGCCACCCTCGCCCATATGGGCACGGATTGCTTCGCCAGAGTAATCCTTGGCGTGGTCGTAGTAAATCGGGAGGCTCACGCCGATATCCAAGTCATCGCGGAGCCCAAAGGCAAAGTTGAAGTTGCCGGTAAGGGCACCGTCAATGCGGCCCTTTTCCATACGGGCATCCCACACGTCGAGCTGCTGGACACGGCCCTTGCGGTCTGTGAACTGGGCGCCACGAGTATAGCCCCAGTTGTCGGTCGCAATCGTACCGCCCGTCCCCACGCGGAAATGGAAAAAGCCAAGCGTATTCGCATCTTGCTGGTGGAGGCCGGTTTTGCCCCCCAGGAGGCCGGTCTGTGCAAAGACCGCCGCCTGTGCAAGTGCGAGAATCAAGGTAAGTTTTTTCATAAGGTATTACTTTGACTATTAGGCCTCAAAATGCCATTGAATGCAACCCATACCGTCATTACAGTTCCAATCCATATTGCAGTCCAGATAAGGAATACCATTAAGACCTTCAGGCAAATCGCAACGATACTGGAAATTTTCAGCACCATCATCGCAAAGGCCACTTTCCAAACCTAAACTAGAGCCACAGAAATCGTTTACATTTGTAACATTGCAGCGTTCCATTCCAGTGGCAGCTTTCAACTGTTGATTGCAGTATTCTTCTGCGGTTATCTTTTTCCACATATCATCTTCAGCAACATAGATATATGTTTCCTTCATGTACTTACAAATATTAGTCTTTTCGAAGGCCGCGTTACATGCTTCTTGTTCGTCAGCCGCTTCAGCAACATTGCCTTTCTCATTGCAAATAAAGTCATGAACCAAAGAATTATCCGTGTACTTATACTGGTCTTCGCTGTATTCATTGTAGTATCCAAATTGGTACGATGCGAGATCACCAATAAAGTGCGGTTCTTCAGCGCAGTCAACATTAAAGAAAGATTCAGCAGTTACTGTTTCAACTTCTCCAGAAGTAGAACGTTTAATATAGGTTTTACCACTTCCTTCAATACCTTCAGGAATATTATCGCATATAGTGCAAACTTCTTCGCCAGCTAGGCATTCTTCATCATGGCCTGCAAGAAGTTTACGATTTTCAGCGCACCATGCTTCCCTAGTAGCTTCGACAAGGTCATGAGCACCTAGATTATCCGGAGTAGGAGTATTCTTGCAAAGGTAAACCTTGCTATTCGGACCATTAAACAAAGTTACTGTTTCAGCATCGGCAATGTTCTTAGTGCAGGGTTTGTCCACCGCAGTTTCTGTAGCGGTACCCTTACGCCAATCACATTCTAATTTATCACCATTCTGATTACAGTCGCATGCATACTTTTGACCACCGACAGTAACCCAGTTTGCTTCGGCATTTTTCATCACGCTCTCACTGCACTCGCCATACAAGTCAGACGGTCCAACTTTGTGCCAGTCTTTTCTATTGGCAGAAGCGACATACTTCGTCTTGCTAGCAGCATTACCCAGTTCAACTTCATATGCAATTCCTGCCACATAGCCGCTAGCAGCCTTCTTGTATTCAGCCTTGTTGCAGAAGATGCTCAAGCTGTCCGTCGAAGTGAAAGAATTTTTTCCTTTTTCATCACGGAATTGATCAACGAATTTCGTAATAGCATTATCATCAGAAAGTTCCGAGCATTCGCCATCGATGCACTTATAGATAGCGTTTTCCTTGTAACCGTTCATGAATACGTACACGGAATCTCTAATACCCAATTTGATAACAAGAGTTTCATAACCAACAGGAATGTCGATGATACGAGCTCCGTTGATGGCGCGAGGAACGAATCTTCTACCGGCTCTGCGAATGTAGCCCGTAGCATCGGCCCATTCGCTACCAGCTTCTTCACTATTCCTGACATAAAGTACATCTTCAAATTCGCATTTTTGGTCGTATTTCAAGCCCAAAGCAGCGAGATCTTCATCTGCAACTTTCTGTTCGGTAGCCTTAACATTGTCACCGACGCAGTAAAGGTCCACCGGGCTTGCCTTGACCCACTTTGCGCCATTGCATATATAATCGCCATAACCAGTCGTGGTAGAGCGTTCAGCATCCTTTTCGTCAAAGGACTTCACTACATCCTTGTTGGCTGCAGTACACTTGCCGAGCGGGCCTTCGCCTTCGGCCGGGTTCAAAATTTCGTCAATGGTCTTGCCATTCGGAACAACATCTTCAAGAGAAGGGCTAGAAGGATCATAACTTACAATGTTGCAAGTACCAGACTGACCGTCCGTCAAATTGCCATCGCTATCATAGCATTCCTTCTTACACACGTAAGCGCTCAAATCAGGATCCGTACCGAAATAAGCGAAACCTTCATAACCCTCATCTCGTCCCTGGCAAGGATCCACCATTCCATAGCGGCACTCACCCCTTTCGCACTGGCACAGCATGCTGAAATCAGCTTTATCAACCGTGAATACAGCACGTATTTTTGCACTTTCAGCAGTTGCATCGCACTTTCCAGTTTCAGCAAAAGCAATTTGGTCAAGATTATTTGCCGGATACCAAATCCTATCGCGGCGATAGTATTCGAAATAACGGAAATGGCCACCTTCGACTTCGGACTTCTGTATCTTGGAGTCCTTATCAAATTCAACAGCCTTAGTCGTATCAAGCTTGTATGCGCTAACAAAGCCATCCTGAAGGATCTTGTAATAGATTTCATCATGACCGCGATAATCATCCGTTTCGCATTCGCCATTATAAAGCATCATCGGTCTCACATTGCCATCTGCATCCAATGCGCAATTCCACTTGAAGAAGTTTGCATTGATGAGCAAAGCAAGGTAATCCACAAAGAACATGCTCTGCTTTTTGCCAGCGTAAGTCGTTTCGATAGCTTGGTTAAAGTCACCATTTTCGGCAAAGACCTTGCGGTATTCATTGTAAACCTTATTGAAGTCCGGGACCTTGTTGCCCTGATCGATAAGAGCCATCACCCAGACAACGCCATTGAAGTATTCGGTAAGGCCAACACCATCGCCGCTACCCGGCAGGTAGTGTTCAAAGGCAGCAAGCTCTGACGGATCCTTAACCAAGGAGAGAGCCTTAGCAAGTTCTATGTTAGCCTGAGCGCCGGCCTTAGCAAATGTTTCATCGCCCTTCTGGACCAGTTTTTTCACACGTTCGGCCTTGTAGTCCGTAAGGAAGTCGATTACGACCGTTTCGGATTCATCGGAAAGGTCCGTGAAGGCCTTGTAGATTACCTCTGTCGAAGAGGAACCATTGCCGCCAAACGTAAACCCACCATTAGCATTCGTCATGTTCATCTTGATGCGGAGCTGAGCAAGCGGATTGCTCAAGTTCGTCACTTCAATATCGCCTTCAAGACGTGCAACCTTATATTCCACTTTTTTCTCGTTCGTCTCTTCGACCGTCACAAATGCACCGCTCTTGGTAGAATCCGCAAACAGGTCCGTCACGAACATCTTGCCGGTCGCATTGAGCTTTTCGTCAAGATCCACCACGGTAAGTTCGGTGTGGTTACCGCCCTTGATGTTCTTCCAGATTTCTTCGTACACATCTTCGGAACTCGTCGTCTTTTCGGCATACACCGGGAAACGCACAACGACGTGCTTCTTATAGACTTTTTTAAGGTTTTCGTCATCGAGATTGGCGACGAATTTCTTTTCGGCTTCACCGCACTTCACCGAGATCGTGACGGTCTTGCCGTCTTTGCTATACTCCGGTTCAGCGTTGAGCTTACAGGACTTATCGTATTCTTCGGCGAGGCTGCTCAACTTCTTGTCAAGTTCGTCGTTATCCAGTTCGCTCTTGGCAGAGGCACTGCTCAGCTTATCGTCGAGATTTTTGATATCTTCATCATGATTGGCAGAAGCGCTGCTCAGCTTCTTGTCGACTTCCTTGCCCAATTCCTCGGAAGCATCCTTCAAGCCATCCTTGATGGCCTTTTCGACAGCGTCCATGTCGGCATTATCGCCATTCTCGCCGGGATTTCCCTGTTTGCCCTTGGCGCCTTTTTCACCATTATAGACAGTGCCGATCGTATCACCATCGCAAATGATTTTAACGCCGGACTTTTCACCTTCGGTAAAAGACTTGGTTTCGCAACGGTATTCGATAGCGTCCTGGTCATTCAAAGCAATCCATTCGCCATCGGTACAGACGTACATCGTGGATTCATCTTTCACAAAGGCCATCGAGCCTTCAGTCTTATCATTACAATCTTTAGGATTGATTGATTTAACAGTCGTGAAAGACTGCGCGACTTCCTCAGACACGAGAACGTCGTCACCGCAACCGGCAAAAATCATTGTCATCGCAGAAGCTGCAACGGCAAGTTTCAGGGTATTTTTTTTCATTTTTTTCCTTCAATAAAAAAAGGCGTGCTTCCGTTCAACAGTTTCCTGTGATCGACCGCACACCCGCTTGTTACAAAATTCTGTCAAAATATAGTTATTACAAGTTAATTTGTAAAGTTTATCACATTTTTTAATTATTTAAAGCTTACAGCGTAAATTTTTAGTTACAAAACAATATAAAGTGGGGTTATCCCGCTTTTTCTCTCGAATTGTCGAAAAAACAGGCACATTTTTATCCAAGCTTTATGTATATTCATGGCATGGGCATCGTCGATGCTCGAAGTTTTTAAAAAAAGGTTAATAATGCTTTCTTATCAAGACGCCTACAAAATTGCAGAATCCGTACACAAAGGCCAGCAAGACAAGGCCGGTGGCCCATACATCGATTTCCTCCAGAACGTCGCCGATTATCTTAAAAACAAAGGCGAATCCGAAGATGTCCAGGTTCTCGCCATTTTGCAGGATTCCATTACATCCGCCACTAAAAAGACTCCGGACGACATGATCCAGATGGGTGTTCCTGCCGATATGGTCGACCTCATCCAGAAGATGACCTACCACAAGAATCAGGCTTGGATTGACGAATACAGCTGCCACCTCATGGAAAAGGGTGTGCCGGCCGAAGACGCCACCTACGACGCCCGCGAAAAGGACTTTGTACGCTTTGTCGAAACACTCAAGGACAATCCGACTGCAGCAAAGGCAAAGAGCGCTATCTTGAACGTGCTCATGGACGACAAGTACATCCACCGCCAGGAACGCCGCGAACTCAAGACGAAGTTCCGCCTCAAGAAGTACAAGGCTGCCATCCAGGCGCTTGGAGTGTAATTCAGTATAGAGAACGCCGCACGCGGCTACTGACTAGAGACGAGAGAAATCTCGTCTTTTTCTTTACCTCTCACCTATAAAAAAATCTCGGATGTTCTCCGAGATTTTTTCGCTTCAAATCGCCAATCCTTACTTCAAAACAACGCTCTGGACAAGTCCATCAACACGCACAATATAGGTGCCCGCTTTTTCCAAAGCTATGTTCGCATTTCCAGACACATCAACATGTTTCGACGCCACAAGATGTCCAAGAGCATCAAAGACCTGGACACGTTTGCCACGCGCTGCCGAAAGCACAATCATGCGTCCCTGAACATGAACGCGGAAGGAACGTTGCACAAGAGTCTTCAAACTTGTTGCCGAACTCGAAGAACGTTTCACGGAACTGCTCGATTTTGCCTTGCTAGAACTCGACGATTTCACAACCGAGCTACTCGACTTTGCCTTGCCAGAGCTTGACGATTCAACAACCGAGCTACTCGATGCAGGCTTTGACGAACTGCTAGACGAGCTTTCAATCTTGACAGAAGAACTGCTCTTCACAGCAGAAGACGAAGATGCCACAGAACTCGACGAGAGCGGTTCATAGCTAAACGACATACCTAGAGCCTCTTCGTCAAACACGGGATAAGTTTCGCTCTTTTTCCACACATGGCTATTTTCAGCCGTATTGCCGGATGTATTCAGCAAGTCCACAAAATCATCGGATTGCATATATTTTGTGCTAAGCGGGCTCGTATAGACATAGAAATTTTGCAAGGTTTCATCTTCCAAAAATGTTTGAATTTGCTCGCAGCTCTTTTCGCGAGAATAAGAGGAATCATAGTAAACAAGCGCCGTAAAATCAGGATAAACCTCATCCGGGCATTTCGGAGAAACGCCTACAGGATTTGCCTTGGATGCATTGACCGGAGCAGCGTTATAAACGTTCCTTATAAACTCATTGAGGTCAGAAGAATAAGGTATTCCAGACCTTTCTGGAAAGAATTCATTTATATGCCCATAAAGTCCGCCCGCTTCGCCATCCGTCGTAACCTCACCCCAGTTATAGGCATCGCGGAATTCTTCAGTTGAAAGCACAGCCACAAGGCCACCACCAATCACCTTTTCACTTTCTCCAAGAACCGTCACCGGGGCCACATTGGCAACCATCTTCAAACGTCCACTCGCATAGCCAGCAAGACCGCCCACAGTGTTATAGTAGGTATCGTCTTTTGACTTTTTCATGGTCACACTGCCCAAATTTATAGACTTTTCAATATTATGGCATGAACCGCAAACTCCACCAGTAGAACCGTTTTTATGATTGACTCCCAAAACCTCTATACGGCCGTAATTGACGACGCGGGCAATCGAATCCTGTGAATTTGCAACAACTCCGCCGACAACGCCTAAGCCAAAAACGCTTCCCTTGTTGACACAATCAAATGTATTTCTCGAATCCGCGGCAACACCACCGACTATGAAATCTTCAACCATGCCATAATTTTTAGAAGAATCCGCTAAAACTATTTTCACGTCACCTTCGTTTCTGCTAGAAGATACATTCGCTCGGCCAGCCACTCCACCAAGCATTATAGTTTTAAGTATCAATGATGTAGAATCAACAAACGTGATAGCACCTGTATTCAAGGAATGATCAAGCTTTACATCCTTAAACACATACGTTCCGGCCGACACACCACCCATGATGAGCCCACCCTTGAAATCATCCATAGCAATTGCGGTAATATCACCATGGTTTTCACACGAATCAAGGTCAGCATCATCGGCGACAACGCCAGCAACATGAGAAGGAGAGAATAAAGTTGCTCTAGGATCAATGCTAATGCCATCATAACTCCCAAGCAACCTGACCGTGATTTTTCCAAAATTCTTGGAACCTTTAATCATACCCCAACCATTGTCAGCCACAAGACCGCCAAGATTCATGTTCCTATAACCAACGTATTCAATATCACCTTCGTTTATGCAATTTAAAATAGAGCCCTTATCACTATTTGACGCAACAATACCAGCAACACGCGTAGACCCGTTCGCCTTTATGTTTCCAAGATTGCGGCTATTGCGAATAATCCCGTCATTGAGGCTAGCAAAACCGGCAACCTCTTCATACGAGCCCGCTGGCACATCAAAATCACTGTAATTGACACAGCTATCAATAATTGAAGCATTATAATTTTGATAGACAAAGCCTGCGACCGTGCGCAAATTTTCGCCATTTTCAAGGACAGCTCTCCGAAGAGACGAATTCAGAATTTCTCCGCGATTCAACTGAGCAAAAGCCCCATGCCCTCCCTTGAGAAGAGAATTGACGAGATGCAAATTCTTGATCTGACCATAATTGTCTCTAAACAAGGAACCGTTCAGTCCATATATTTTATGGTTGTTGCCGTTAAAAACACGTTTAACATATCGGCCAAACTCGCCTAACGTTTTCAGTTCGCGCGTCATCACCGATAACGAATCCTTGCCCATGACAATATCATTGACCAAAGCCGCCCTAGTTGTATAATTAGCGCCTTTCGACAAATACCAAGCCAATTCCGACGGCGTGAAAATCGCCCAGTAGAGCGACGTGTCCAGATGCATGCGCAGTTTGGGGATGCTCAGCTCGCCATTCCAGCCAATGACTGTCGGATCAGGACGGTACACGACCAAAGAAGGATCCTTAATCGTCTTGGAATACTTGGCATAAATAGTAGCGGGACCATTGAACACAGTCGATTTCGAAACCGTTTTACCCGTAGAATCGACCCAGCCTTCAAAATAGCGACCTTTCGTAGAATATGCCGGAGGCAAGTCTACAAGATGTCCCTTGTAATCCGTAAATCCATAAGACACAAAAAGGCTATCGTCTAGATCAATCCTAAAAAGCGGCAAATGCGAAGAATCACTAAAGTGCGGATAACCGCCATCGAAACTCCAGTCCAACCTTGAATAACGGCCCTCTTCATACATAATCCGCCCCTTAGCCTCGTCTCTCAGGGCTTCGTTCAGCTTGTCCACAAATTCAGCTGATTGCATTTCTTTTGTCGATAGGGCAAAGGACTCTAAAACCGATCCATCCTTTTCTTGGAGCGCCACAATTTCAACAGACGGAAGCAAAGTCGAATCGTAAGCCGAAGTGACAATCCGGCCAGGGTTGACTGCGGCAATTCCTCCAATCAAGTCCGTCGCTGAAGCGGATGTATAAGAATATGACGAAATTACCAAGTCCTTGTTTCTTCCGCAAATTCCACCGACAGAATCCCCCGCCAAAACACCGCGGTTGATTGACTGGCGAATACTGCTGGAATTCAGGCCTGCGATACCGCCGACGCATTTTCCCTTCACTTCGCCTTCATTGACGCTATACAAAACACTAATGCCTTCTCCGACAATTCCTCCAGCATAAGCTCCATCCACAGAGCCCTTGTTTAAGCACCCCCGAATGATTGGGGAATCTCCATGATAAAACAGTTCCCCAGAAATGCCGCCCGCGGCCCTGCGATCACTAGAAACATCTCCCGAATTTTCACAAAGGAACACATGCGACGCCACTCCTGTAACGCCTCCCGCTTTTGCATTTTGCCCCAAAACGGTACCTGTATTAACGCAACGAGCAACAGGAATCGAGGCGTTCCCCGCAATTCCACCAACATACCCCGCATTGCCAGCACTACTTTTGCTAACTCTGGCAGCAACATTACCTGTATTCGAACAATTTTTTAGCGAATCCGCAGAATACACACTGCCGACAATACCGCCAACATACCGAGTATCATTAAAAAGAACATCAACATTGCCCGCATTAGAACAATCTTCGATATTGCCCAGCATCGACCCGACGATGCCACCTACATAAACCTCTCCCAAATAATTCGAAGGGGCATCGAACTTGACCGTTCCTCCGCGAGTATGGACGTTATAAACTCCAGACTTAGTGGCACGCCCCACGAGGCTACCCCCATAAAAAGACTTTTCGCCCGCCTTAGAATCCGACTCTACAGAAATTTTGTAATTGGCAAGCGTTAGATTAGAAAACTGAGCCTGATGAGCAAAACCAAACAGGCCAAAAACCGTATCTTTTTTGGATTCAATGTTCAGGCCGTAAATAGTATGCCCTTTTCCATCAAATTCAAGCGTGGAAATCAAGCCTTCGGCATCTCCAATCGGCTCCCAGGAATGTTCCGAAATCGAAGCCGCATCATTCCCGAAAACAATATCGTTGTCGAGCACGGCATAAAACGCTCCATATCGGATAATCTTTCCCGTAGAATCCACATCATCTGGACCGAGCGTATTGACGAGCTCTGCAAAACCCGTCAGCTGTTCTGGGGTCGAAATATGGTAATAAGGAATCGTTATTTCACCTATTTCCGTAACAAAGACCGAGTCTCTGATCGGGGGTATCTCAGATGAGCCATCCCAGGCTGCAAAAACACTAGAAACGGAGACGGCGACAGAAAATAACGCTATTACAACTCGTAACATAGAACAGCACTCCTTCATTACGTACAATATATATTTTATCCACTACATTTTAAAGACTCTAAAACCTCCCAATCCCAAATTCACTACCATTCATCTAGACTTTTTTACTTCTGAACTCAACTCCCCTTAAATTCTATTGCCACTCCACCGCCTATTTACTAATTTTACACCGTAATTTTTTTAGCCCTAACGGGCACAAACCCCTAAAAAGGAACACAACAATGGCAAATAAAGTCTATAACTTTAGCGCAGGACCGTCGGTCTTGCCGGAACAGGCACTCAAG
>Ga0265298_10006935_pt1 | contig 13883 bp, 10 predicted proteins | sample AusTroGonzalo_MG_3_FD_193486 | JGI IMG/M metagenome (GOLD analysis project Ga0265298, IMG submission 193486) | Bovine rumen microbial communities from tropical cattle in Woodstock, Queensland, Australia - Gonzalo_01 | ecosystem: Host-associated > Mammals > Digestive system > Stomach > Rumen ...
GCCTTTGACGACTATAACGAGGGCACACTCTCCTCGCCCGACTACCTTACTTCCTACTGCTGTCCCATGCGTGACGAGGAAGGAAACTACCTGGGCAGCATCACTGCCAGCCTCACGCTGAAATGGCTCTCTCAGGCTGTTACCAGACTGAAGCCCTATTCCAACTCGTCGGCCATCATGATAGGACGCAATGGCACCTATCTCGTCCATCCCGATACGGCCAAGCTCTTCCGTGAGACCATCTTCAGCGATGCTGATCCTGAGGCCATCAACGACATCAAGGTGCTGGGACGCTGCATGCTTGTCGGACACAGCGGCATGATGGAGACCATCGTCGACGGTCGCCCAACCTTCATCTTCTACCGTCCTATTCAGCGTACGCAGTGGAGCATCGCCATTGTCTGTCCTAAGAGTGACGTCTATGCCCGCTACAACAAGCTGATTATCGTCATCTGGATTACCATTGGCCTCGGCATTCTCTTGCTCATGCTCTTCTGCTACCAGACTGTGCGCCATGCCGTTCAGCCACTGCAAGAACTCGACGAACAGGCCCGTCGTATTGCCGAAGGTCACTTCGACGAACCGCTGCCAAAGAGCACACGACATGACAGTGTGGGACGACTGACCAACAGCTTCATCAGTATGCAGCAGTCCCTTGCCAAGATGGTCAACGACATCCGCAACACCAATGCTGAACTCTCCACGCTCAACTCCCAACTGACGGAGGCCTATGAGCTCAAGCTTGACACCAACCGTCGCAAAGCCGCCTTCATCCAGAATATGTATCACGAGATACGTACACCGTTGAATATTATCAGTGGCTTTGCACAAGTGCTTACCGCCAGCCGTCACAGCCTGGAGGCTGACGAGGTGGACGATATCACGACTCGCATGCAAGAGAGTGCCAACGACATCAACCGTCTGACCCGCGAATTGGGAGAGACAGCCAACAATCATCACGAGTAACATCATTATTAATGTAAACTACTGAATAAACCATGAAACAAGTATTACTGGCATTAGCCATCCTACTACCATTGAACGCTATGGCACAGCGTCCCAACATCTATCGTAACCAGGTGGGCAACTACCCACAGCAAGAGAAAGTCGTCGTTGTCGAGGGTACGAACGCCGTCAACAAACTTCGTATTACGACACCCTCCGGCAAGGTGCTGAAGGCAAAGGGAATACGCAAGGCCATATCACCTTTGTCACAGAAGACACGCTACGTCGTCAATCTTGGTGAGCTATCGACTCCTGGCAACTATCGCCTGGCGCTTGGCGACGAGCAGTGCGTGCTGCACGTCAATGAACACCCATATCGTGATATCGCTACGGCATCACTGCGCCTCTTCTATCTGATTCGCTCTGGCGTAGCGATTGACGATGCTGTCTATTGCCGCCCGTTGGGACATGCCGACACCAAGGTGCTGGTACACAACTCTGCCGCCTCACCGCTACGCCCCACTGGTACGGTCATCAGTTCACCCTATGGCTGGTATGATGCGGGTGACTATAATAAATATGTAGTGAACTCGGCCTTTAGCATCGGCCTGATGTTTGCTGCCTACGAGCAAATGCCACAGTATTTTGCCCAACTCAAGACCAACATCCCTGAGAGCGGCAACGCAACACCAGACCTGTTGGACGAGATGATGTTCAACCTAAAGTGGTTCCTCACAATGCAAGACCCCTATGACGGAGGGGTATATCATAAGCTGACAACGCCCAACTTCGAGGGCTTCATCATGCCCACAGACTGCAAACAGCAGCGCTATGTGGTGGCAAAGAGCGTCACCGCCACACTCGACTTTGCTGCCGTGATGGCTGATGCTGCACGACTCTTTGAGCCCTATCAGCAGGACTATCCTGGCTTTAGCGCTCAGGCCGCAGCAATGGCAGAGCGTGCCTATCAGTGGGCCAAGGAGCATCCCAAGGCATTCTATATGCAACAGACACTGAAAGAACCTGCCGTAAATACAGGTACCTATGGCGACTTCAGTGCCAACGACGAATTCTTCTGGGCAGCTACCGCCCTCTATCGTCTGACGGGTAAGCAGAGCTATCTGGACGATGCCCAGCAGCACATGCCTAAGAAGTTCACCACCCCTTCGTGGGGTAATGTTGCCTCGCTCGGTGCCTTCGAATGGATGGCCCACAACCATGTGCTCACTGATGCCAACGCACAGCCCAAAGCAGCATGGGATATTGGAGGTGACATGTATTCGCAGTTGTATGACTACTGTGACGAGGCCATCAAGGGGGTAGAGCAGTCATCATTCCAGTCGCCCTACGGCAACAACCCCAAAGACTTTGGCTGGGGCTGTTTGGCGGAATACTGCTGCTGCCAGGCCATAGCACTACTCTTTGCTGACAACATGCAGAGCAATACGAAATATCGTCGCTATGCCCTCCAGAATGCCGACTATCTTCTTGGTCGCAACGCTACGGGCTACTGTTACGTGACGGGCTTTGGCGACAAGAGTCCAATGCATCCGCACCACCGTCCGTCAGAGGCTGACGGCATCAAGGCACCCTATCCTGGGATGCTGGTAGGTGGTCCGAACCCTGGACAGCAAGATAAAAACAACCTGGGCGCTGCCGTCTATCCCTCGAACGTGCCCGACGAGTCGTATGTCGACGCTATGGAGTCGTACGCTTCCAACGAGATTGCCATCAACTGGAACGCTTCCCTCGTTGCTTTCCTTTGCTGGCTCGATGCCCTGAACTTTGAATAATACATAATACATAAGACTATGAAGATACTCATGATTGGTGGAACGGGTACTATTAGCAGTGCCATTACCCGACAGCTTGCTGCAGCAGGTCACGACCTGTGGCTGTTGAATCGCGGCACACGCAAGAATGAAGTGCCCACAAACGTGAAACAAGTAATCGCTGATATTGATGACGAGAAGGCTGTGCTTGCCGGGTTAGGCAACGAGACCTTCGATGCCGTCTGTGAGTTCATCGGCTTCGTACCTGCCCAGGTGGAGCGTGATATCAGACTCTTTAAGGGTCGCACAAAACAGTATGTCTATATCTCGTCAGCCTCAGCATACAACAAACCCGCTGCCAGTCATGTCATCACGGAGGGTACCACGCTGGCCAACCCACACTGGCAGTACTCGCGCAACAAGATTGCCTGCGAGGAACTGTTGATGAAGGAGTATCGCGACAACGGCTTTCCTATCACTATCATCCGACCCAGCCACACCTATTGTGAACGTGGCGTACCTGTCAGCGTTCATGGTCCTAAAGGTTCCTGGCCTGTATTGAAGCGTATGCTGGAAGGTAAGCCCGTCATCATTCAGGGCGACGGCACGTCGCTGTGGACGTTGACATGGAATGAGGATTTTGCCCGTGGTTTCATCGGACTGCTGGGCAATCCGAAAGCCATCGGCGAGGCGTTCCAGATTATGAGCGACGAACAGCTGTCGTGGACACAGATATATGAGTGCGTTGGCAATGCACTCCACGTCACTCCAAAGCCCTACTACGTGGCCTCTGCGTTCCTGGCAACAGTAGCTCCCAAGGAATGGGACTTCGAGGGTAACCTCTTGGGCGACAAGAGTGTCACCGTCTGCTTCGACTGTTCGAAGCTGAAACGTGCCGTACCTGGCTTCCAGTGTACTACGCGCTTCGACGAGGGTGTCCGTCGCTGTGTTGACTACCTCATGGCACATCCGGAACTACAAGTAGAAGACCCTGATTTCGACGCCTGGTGTGACAAGGTTATCGCAGCACAGGAACAAGCCGTTAAGAACATTATTGATAATAGATAAAAACAAAACAATTATGAGAGATTTTAATTACTACGCACCGACAGAGGTGGTGTTTGGAGAACAGAGTGAGGAGCAGGTGGCTCTTCTGGTGAAGAAATATGGTGGCACGAAGGTGCTGGTACATTATGGCGGACAGAGTGCCAAGCGCTCAGGTCTGCTCGACAAGATTTGCGGACTGCTGAAAGACGGTGGCGTAGAGTACATCATGCTGGGTGGTGTAGTGCCCAATCCCCGTCTGTCACTGGCTCAGCAGGGCATCGAGCTCTGCCGCAAGGAAGGCATCGACTTCATCCTCGCTGTAGGTGGCGGTAGCGTCATCGACTCAGCCAAGTGTATTGCCTACGGCGTACCCTACGAGGGCAACGTATGGGACTTCTATCTGGGCAAGGCATCACCCAAGAGCATGCTGCCCGTAGCCTCTGTGCTGACCATCCCTGCTGCAGGCAGTGAGATGAGTGAGGCCAGCGTCATCACCAATGAGGATGGTGACGTGAAGTTAGGCTATTCTAACGACATGTCGCGCCCCAAGTTTGCCATCATGAACCCACGTCGTACCATGACCTTGCCACCCTACCAGACGGCAGCAGGTGTCACCGACATGATGATGCATATCTTCGAGCGTTACTTCACCAAGGATGACGACATGGACCTGACAACCAATCTGGCCGAAGCCACGCTGCGCACCATCAAGGATGCGGTATTTGCCGTACTGAAAAATCCCGAGGACTACCGCTATCGCGCCCAGATTATGTGGGGCGGCAGTGTAGCTCATTGGGGCTTGCTGGGCAAGGGTGTTGAGGAAGACTGGGCTACCCACCAGTTGGAGCATGAGCTTAGCGGCATGTTCGACGTCACCCATGGTGCTGGCTTGGCAGCTATCTGGCCCAGCTGGGCACGCTATACCATGCATGAGAACCTGCGTCGCTTCGTGCGCTTTGCCGTCAACGTGATGGATGTTCCCAACGACTTCACCGACCCTGAGGGTACCGCCCTGAAAGGTATCGAGGCTATGGAGCGCTTCTACCATGCCATCGGCATGCCTATCAATATCAAGGAGCTTATCGGCAAGGACATCACCGACGAGGAAATCAAGGAGATGACACGCAAGTGCAGCCGTGACTACAAGGAGACCTGTGGCGGTCTGAAGGTGCTCAAGGCTGAGGATATGGAAGCTATCTATAAAATGGCACGAGGATGAAAGTAGGTATTATTGGTACGGGGTGGATTGCCGACAAGGCAGCCACCACCTTAAACGGACTAAACACCTGCGAGGCTTACGCCGTTGGCTCCAGAAAGCTGGAAACGGCGCAAGCTTTCGCGGCCAAGTGGGGCATCAAGAAGGCGTATGGCTCCTATGCAGAACTGTTGGCCGACCCCGATGTAGACCTGGTTTATGTCGGCACGCCCCATTCGCACCACTACGACGTCACCAAGCAGGCCATCATGGCTGGCAAGCCCTGTCTGGTGGAGAAAGCCTTCATGGCCAATGCCCGTCAGACCAAAGAGATTATCGACCTGGCTCATGAGCGTGGCGTCTTCTTGGCGGAAGCCATCTGGACGCGCTATCAGCCCGCTGTCAACATTGTTCGTAACCTTATCGCCGACGGACGCATCGGTACACCCAAGCTGATTACTGCCACGCTGGGCTATTCTATGGGCCAAAAGGAGCGCATCTTCCGTCCAGACCTCTGTGGCGGTGCCCTACTCGACCTCGGCGTCTATGTCATCAACTTCGTCCGCATGTTTGACGACAGCGCCATCAAGACCATCGACGGCTACTGTGTGAAGTCTGACACAGGTATGGACCTGACGAACACCATCACCATCATTCTGGAGGATGGCATCGTGGCTAATGTGCAGTCCAGTGCCTCGTGTGTAGGCGACAACATCGGCGTCATTGCAGGTACCGAGGGCAACCTCATCATCGACAATGTCAACAATCCGCAGACCATCACCGTCAACGGTCCTGACCGCACCTATGTCGAGACCATTCGCGTGCCTCAGCAGATTACGGGCTACGAATACCAGTTCATGGCATGCCGACAGGCACTCAAAGAGGGACTGCTCGAACCCCGTGAGATGCCGCATCAGGAGATGCTCTACATCATGCAGCTGATGGATGACCTGCGTAAGAAGTGGGATGTGCGCTATCCGATGGATTAAATTTTTCACTTTTCACTTTTACCTTTTTTTATTACCTTTGCAGGCAAATTGCAAAGAATATGGAATCGAAATTGGTTATCTATAATAACAGACGTAGGTCACTTGGAGCACGATGCCGACGAGGGTGACATGAAGTTGACAGACTTTGCAGAATACGTCAAATAACAAATACGTCAATCATCGAAAAAGCGGGCCCTTGAGGTCCGCTTTTTTATGCTTCACTATTCACAGGTCTCTAATAAAGAGGGCACGATAGTCAGCAGGCGTCATGCCTACCACATCCATGATGCGGCGCTGCATGGTACGCACATGATTGAATCCTGAGTCCTCGGCGATGGAGGCGATACTGTAGTTGGGTTGGGTGCGTAGCAGGCGGAGCGCATTCAGCGTACGAAGATTGTCGATATACCCCTCAGGTGTACGGTAGATGCTACGATTGCGGAACAATTTGTTCAGACGTTCCTGGCTGACACCCAATAGTTCGGCCAACTGCCGACTGTCGAAGTCTGGGTTCAGATGGGCACGGTTCTCTTCCAGTCGCAGATCGACAAGTGCCATCAGCTGTCCATCGTCTTGCAGGTCAGCATTGCGCTGTCGCTGGATGTTACCCTCCAGCAGTTCACGTGCCACCTCCACACGACGACGCATCTCTGTATCGTTCTCCATACGGTCTGCCAGGTCGAGGTTGCGTCCCACCAGTCGAATCATCTCCGACTTCAGATGCTCGTTCTCTGCTTTCAGCTGCTCGTTCTCTGCCAGTATCTGTTTGATTTCCTTCTCTGTCATGGCACTTATTGTATCTCAAAAAGAGTGGTGAAGCCTACCTCGTCGAAGACAAGACGAATGTCGTCGTTGAGGCCAACGATACTAATCTTGCTGCCCTTGCCTTTGGCTGCCTTCAACAAATCCAGAAAGAGGCGCATGCCACTACTGGTGATATATTCCATGGCGCTGCAGTCGAGGATGATGTCGTGTCCTTCGCAATCGTAGAGCACTTTCATGTCGCGTCCAACCTGTACCGATGATGGCGTGTCGAGACGACCTTCAAAAGTCATCACGTAGTTCTTGCCTTCTTCTTTGAATGTTGTCTTCATATGATTGATAGTTTCTGAGTGCAAAGATATAATAATTTATCAAATCTACCAAATATTATTGGTATCTCACGCTGAGCATCGTGAGGTCGTCGCTCTGCTCGTTGCCTGCCACGAAGTCGGCTACGGCCTGTGCCATGCGGTCTGTCAGGGTGTTGGCATAGGGCGCTGTGCTTTGCAGCATCTCCTTGATGCGCGCTTTGCCAAACATCTGCTGTTGGGCATTCTCGGCCTCGTCGAGTCCGTCGGTATAGAGGAACAGTGTCGTCCCAGGCTCCAAGACTGTCTGCTGTGACGTGAACTCCCAGTCGGGCATAGCTCCTACGGGCAGGTTGCGGTCTACTGGCAGGATGTCTACTTCTCCCTTCTCCTTGATGATATAAGGTGCTTTGTGGCCAGCGTTACAGTAGTTCAGTACCCCCGTGTCCAGATGGAGGATGCCCATGAAGAAAGTGATGAACATGCTCATGTCGTTATGGCGTGTCATCATATCGTTCATGTGGCAGACGATGTGTCTGGGCTCCGTTTCCTTCTCAGCCAACAGTTGGACAGCGCTGCATGCTTGCGACATGACCAATGCGGCAGGAACACCCTTGCCGCTGACGTCGCCAATGCAGAAGTAGAGAAGGTTGTCGCGAACGAAGAAGTTATAGAAGTCGCCACCCACATCGCGAGCAGGAGTCTGCATGGCGTGGATGGTGGTGGCAGAGTGGGGGATGTCGAGTGTGGCAGGTGGCAGCATCGACATCTGGATGTCGTGGGCAATGGTCAGCTCTCGCTCTATGGCAGCTTTCTGTGCTGCGACAGGGTCGGCAATCTCTTTGATCTGATGGCGGCAAATCAGGTAGATGACTACCAGTCCCACCACCATGACTGTCAGGATGATGATGTTCAGCATCAGACCGTTGGATAGAATGACGTCTTCAGGAGTCACGATGACCATGACCCAATTGGTGTGTTTGATGTTGCGATAGTACAGACGTGACCGCACACCGTCGACCTCTGTCACGCAGGTCCCTCGGTTGGCTTTCATCATCCATCCTATCTCCCTGTCGTAGTTCGTCATGATGCGTTGCTTGTCGGGATGCAGGAGGAGTGTTCCTTCCATGTCGACGACGACGAAGTATGACTGGTGTCGGTGGCCCTTTTCATACTGATCGTTGATCTCCTTGACATCTTCCATCAGCCGATCTCTCAATTTTTCCAGCGACATGTCGGCAGCGAGCAGAGCCACGGGGCGTCCGTCGCGTTGGTGGATGGGCACGACGTAGGTAGTCAGCAGGCGTGGCTCGTCATTGCCAGCAAACATCTTGCTCTCGAAGTAGGGCTTTGTCCAGCTGCATGTGTCTTTTTGTAGCTGTTCGCGGAACCAGTCGTTATAAAAGAAGCTGTTATACGTGCTGTCTATTCTCGTCACTACGATATGGTCTGCCGAGTCTCTTCTGGCACAGGGTATGAATACCCTTCCTTTGCTGGGATAATAGCCTGGCTCGAACAATATGTCGCAGCATGCAATGGAAGTGTTCTCACTGACGATACGCTCCATGTGTTCAAACATCTTGTCGGGGTCGTCAATGTCGCGCTCTATCTCGTGCACATTATTGTTTAATGCCACAGAGATATTCGACAGCCTGCGCCGTAACTCCTGATGATTCTCAAGGAGAATATTCAGGTAGCGCCCCTTGGCTTCTTCGTGCATATAGTCCCTGACGGTAACATACACGACGCCGGCAATGATGGCCATCATTACCAGAACCACCGCCATGATGCGGTAGGTCAGTCGTGCCGATAGGGAGAGCTTTGAGGCATTCATGTCGCAAAGATAAGGATATTATTCCAAACTTCCAAAAAGATTTTAGAAAAAGCATCAAAAAAGCGGACCGTAAGGCCCGCTTTGCGTTTATACTTCTCTGAGGATTAGAATTTTGCCCTGACACCAGCAAGGAACAGGCCCTGTTCGCCGACACCCAATTCAACAAAGGCACGGACATTAGGTGAGCCAGCCTCGATACCGAGAGCAGAGATCTGGAAGTTGAAACCTACCTTGCTTTCAGAACCACCTGTGTACCCTTGCTTTACATCTTCCTTCTTTGAAACGAAGATAAGACCTGCGCCCAGCTTAGAGTACATACCAAAGTGCTTCTTGCGCAGCCAGTTGAGCTTGACACTCGGCATCACAGAGATATAGGTATTCTTGGCTTCACCAATATTCACATTATCGATGAACATATCCTTCGTCTCCTTGGCATAGACACCGATGGCACCAACACCAACCACAGGATTGAGGTGATAGAAATACTCCACGGCTATCGGGCCGGTAAAATTACCATCGTCGTATCTGGCCTTTCCGAATGAGCCAATAACCGTACCCATATCTTCACCTATGGCCATCCATGTGGAGTTCGACATTGAACCGTAGCTGATGCCTACTTCGTGCTTTGTGTTGTCATAACCTTCTTGTGCACTCACGCTCACTGCAGTCATCAAGGCGACTGCGACCATCATCATCATTCTTTTCATAGTTGTCATGTTTTTAAATTGTTAATATGTTATTTTTTCTGATGCTAAGTTAAGACTTATTTCAATTCCATCCAAGAAATGTCACTCGTTGACAGCGTAGAGCCATTGCATCTGAGCGATGTCTTTATTGAGCTGTTGGTAGTATTCGCCGTGTTCGACAGCGCCATCCTGCGGAACGTACATGCTCACACCGTGATAGTTCTCTTCAGTGACCTCAAAGTCGGTATAGAACTTCTGCCAACCCTTGATGACGTCCCAGGAATAGGCGATGTATTTTTCGATGACGGCTTTGTCAAGGGCTTGTTTCCACTCCTGATATTCCTCTGTCGTGGCATAGCAGCGGATAAAGTTGCCTGCATCGTAGAAGATGTTATACATCTGGTTGAAGGGTTCATATCTGCTGCCGAGGTAGTTATAATGTATCATGCCTGTCATGTCGGGATATCCACTCTCGCGATCGCTAAGGCTCTTCAGCACATTCCTTGTAGCCTGTGCCACCTGCTCCATCTCGCTGGTCTTCACCACTGACAGGGGCAGTTCTCCTTCGGTAGCCTTGTAATAGCGCTCGGCAATGGAGTGGTAGAATGTCTCCGGCTCAAACATGGCGGGAACAACAGTCTGATAAGGAGCGCCCATTCCAGGAATCTCTGCAGGCGAACCAATGATGTAGTCTGTCACGTTACGCAGCTCGTAGAGTGACTCCAAGCACATGAAGTTACAGCAGTCGGCGAAGATGAACTTCAGGTGGGGCAAACGACTCAGCACGTTGTTCAGGGTGGGAATGTTGATCCATCTGCCGTCAGTGCTGTAGATGTAGTTGCCGACATCCACACCATAGCCACGACTCGTGGATTTTTGATTGACCTCTTTCTCTATCAGCCAACCGCTGCCATGTCCCCAGAGCACCAGTCCGTAGTCGTTGCTGACTGAAGGATAGTGCGAGAAAGCATAGCTGATGACCTGCTCCATGACCTCGGGGTCGCTGGCATACAACTGGTCTTTATCGATACCCATGTTGCCAATCGTCACCTTATTAACTATTTTGCCGTTCTCGATGCGAGCCAACCAAGGTTCCTCGTTGTCATGACAGCGGCGCATGAAGACCAACAGAGCCTGGTCTTTGGCCAATTGCTTGGAACCTTCTTTCAGCTCCTGTAGGTCATAGCCGGCAAAGAGCGACAGGTCGTTACGTCCTGCTACGTAAACCAGTACGGTGCGCTGGGTCTTGTCAACAATGTTGATTGCTTTCTGCTGATCCTCCTCTTCGTAGTCCATATAGTTTGAACATGCGGTGAATACGAACATGGCTGTTACGGTAAGGATGCTCATGAGCACCTGCTCTACCAAATTCTTCTTTGTCTTCATAATCATTTTTTTTAATCGTTTCTGAGCGCAAAATTATGAACTTCTTCGCCTTGTTCCAACTTTCCCCATGTTTTTCGCCTCAGTTATATGCGGCCAGTAGCCACGTTATGTGACAAATCGTCGGAACCTTGACATCATTGTCGCAATGATACAAAAAGAAAGCGGGCCTTGCGGCTCGCTTTGCTTTGTGTGGTGTATGATGTCGGATTAGTTCTTGAATGGCATCAACAGCTTCATGACTCTGTCAAGGTTTCCGTTTCTATCGTCGCCTTCCTCGTGTGGGAAGTTGTAGTGGAAGATGTTGTAGGGATCTCCGAAGGTAAAGTCCTGTGAGATGTCACCCAGTTCCCATTTCCAGATCTTCAGCTTGGCACCGACCTCACCCACGAAACCTACATCTACTGATGACTTGAAGTAGCACTGATCTGCGTCTTGGTTCAGTCTGAGTTCTGCATCGGCGGTGAGCTTCGGACCGATGGCAATCTTCGGGCCTGCCAGCTTCATGACGATGACGTCTGCTCCAAGCATGAGGCCTATGCCTGCGTGTGCCTTGAACTGTGCCGTAGGGGGAATCATGGTCAGCGAGTTGTCGTCAGTCTGGTATTCATTGATGAAGTTCCATCCGTTTCTGTAGGCGCAACCCAACTTGAAGTGGCTGGCGTAGTGGTACTTGATGCCTGTGTAGGCGCTGCCTGATACCTCACCTTCAAACTTCAGGAAGACATAGGGGTCGATATTGATGGTGACGGGGATGATGCCTATCGTGAAGTGGAGCGATACAGAGGGGAATTCTGCTAACTTCAGACGCTGCTTGTCTTCGGGGATCTCGAACTTCTTGCTGAATCCGAGGGTAACCTGGGGAGAGAATTCGAAGGTACCGGCTACACTGGTCTCAAAGTTGTTTACCGTGGGCAGGCTGACTAACGAACCTGTGGCGTCGAGGATGAAGTTGTAGGTCAGTGCGAAGTCGACGGGCAACTTGACGGTGACGTTAAACGTATCAGGCTTCTCACCCTTTCTCTTAGCCTTAGGACCAAATTCAATCTTCTTCTCGAAGGTGGTATTTTCCTGGACGAGTGACTTGTCACGATAGTACTTGTTAACGTTATACGAGGTTTCCTTGTCGGCGAATTCGTAAGCCTTCTTAGCCTTGTCCACAACCCAGTCTTTGATTTCGTCCAACGGCCACCAGCGTGTGCCGTCGTTCTGACGTGCCATCATGATGTCCTCTGTCGAGAAGGTACCGTAGTGGGAAATGCCGCTACGCGTTACGCCCAGTTCACCAGTGGCAGGACGGTAGGTGACAGCTACAGGGTGAATGACGTTGTCGTCGTCGACGTACTTGGCTGCATACTCTGGGATGTTCAGCTCAGCAGCACGTGTGCGGGTTTTCCCAGGGTCTGTATTAACGTAGAGGTCAGAGCTCATCATAAACTTCTGTCCCTTCAGCAGCTCGGCCATCGAACAGGGAGCTACGTCGATGATATAGCGGTCGCCAACAAGTTTCTGACGGGTTGCCTTACACATATAGGCATCTTCCTCATTGCTCTGACGGATACCCATGGGATGACCTGGGAACGACTTGATACCAATCTTGTCTGCGAAAGCCTTGCTGACCGAGATTTGTGTGGTGTCGGCATCCAGAATCTGCACGTCGCCAGCCTGAATAAAGTCTTGGAAGTTCAGACCGTAAGACTCCAGCGCTGGGCCACTATATTCACTCTCCATTTCTGAATTCACCCCCCCGCTTATCAATATGTCATCCTGACTGCAAGATGAGAAACTGAAACTGAAAATACCTGCGGTAAGAATGCTCATGAGCACCTGCTTTACCATAACTGAATTCTTTTTCATAATCGTAATTTTTTTGTTGTTAATAATTTGATGTTTTGTTGTTTCTGGTGGCAAAATTAGGACGAAAAACGACACCATCCAATTATTTTCAGGTATTTCGCCTTAAGTTGATGCGGCCAACAGCCTCCATTTGCGACATCCAGTCGGAAACTTGACACAGATGTCGCATAGAAACAAAAATGAGGTGGGGGGAAATGAAAAAAAGGTTTTTTGTTTTGTATTGTTCTCGCTTATTCGTACCTTTGCACCCGCTAAACGTTTAGAATATGGAATCAAAACTTGTTATTTACAATACGCTGACGCGCCAGAAGGAGCGCTTCGAGCCGTTACACGCCCCCAATGTGGGCATGTATGTCTGTGGTCCCACCGTCTATGGCGACCCCCATCTGGGTCATGCCCGTCCTGCCATCACCTTCGACCTCGTGTTCCGCTACCTGAAACATCTTGGTTATAAGGTACGCTACGTGCGAAATATAACAGACGTAGGTCACTTGGAGCACGATGCCGACGAAGGCGAGGACAAGATTGCCAAGAAGGCACGCTTGGAGCAGTTGGAGCCTATGGAGATTGCACAGTACTACACCAACCGCTACCATCAGTATATGGATATGCTGGGTGTGCTGCGCCCCTCTATCGAGCCTCACGCTACGGGTCACATCATCGAGCAGCAGCAGCTCGTACAGCAGATTATCGATAACGGTTTCGCCTACGAGTCGAACGGAAGCATCTATTTCGACATCGAGGCCTACAACAAGAAGTTCCACTATGGCATCCTCTCTGGTCGCTCACTGGAGAACATCAAGGACGAGAGTCGCGAGTTGGCAGGTATTGGTGAGAAGAAGAACCAGGCCGACTTCGCCCTGTGGAAGAAGGCACAGCCTGAACACATCATGCGCTGGCCCTCACCCTGGAGCGATGGCTTCCCTGGCTGGCACTGTGAGTGCACCGCTATGGGACGTAAGTACCTTGGCGAGGAGTTCGACATCCACGGAGGTGGTATGGACCTTGTCTTCCCGCACCACGAGTGCGAGATAGCACAGGCACAGGCCTCAATGGGTCATCCTGCCGTCAAATACTGGATGCATAACAACATGCTGACCATCAA
>Ga0265298_10006936_pt1 | contig 13883 bp, 10 predicted proteins | sample AusTroGonzalo_MG_3_FD_193486 | JGI IMG/M metagenome (GOLD analysis project Ga0265298, IMG submission 193486) | Bovine rumen microbial communities from tropical cattle in Woodstock, Queensland, Australia - Gonzalo_01 | ecosystem: Host-associated > Mammals > Digestive system > Stomach > Rumen ...
TCAACGGAGCCGTACTCGATCACAGACTTCTCGGCTTTTTCAATGCCCTGGCCGTCTTTCACGCGGAGAAGGCCCTGGGTGAAGATACGTGCCACCGGGCCCGGGGTGTTCTTGCAGAGCTCGAAAGCTTTATCGACACCTTCGTTCTTGAGGCAATCTTCAATCTTGCCCAGAAGTTTCTGGTTGTTGTTCTGTGCGATACTCAGGGTAATGATCTTCGAGATGGCGATAGCCAGACCGAGGATGAGGCACAACAACACGAGTGCCATGAAGGTGGCACCACCTTCGATGAAGAGCTTCTTCAGCTGCTGGTGGATCGGGGTGTCGTTGGGTCCGGCTGCGAACGGATCGACATCCTCGTCGTTGGCTTGAGCAACGGCTTCAGTCTGCTCGGCGGACTGATCCTGTGCAAAAGTCTTCTGGTACTCAGCAGAAATGGTCAGAAGGCCAATGACTGCCAAAAACATGAAAATTTTTTTCATAGGGTTTTTGATTAATTATTAAACACTGAATTTTAAATAGTTATAGTCTCTATTCTGTGGTTTTCACGGCATATACGCCGCCAAAAATTCTTTGCAATTTAATAATTTTTTTGGAAAGTAACACTATTTCTAAGAAATTTCTCCACTGACCCCAATTTCGAATTTTTCGCTAACTTTCTTATTATCAGCGTATTGACCAAGAAGTACAAATAATTTTGTTACAGCGGCTTCCGTCGTCATGTCTTTTCCGCTCACAAGCCCGGCCTGTTTGAGGATGTCGCCGTTGGCATAAGCGCACATGTCCACGGCGCCGGCCTGGCACTGTGTGATGTTGACGATGACGCCGCCCGCCCGGGTGAAGGTGTGGAGGGCATTGAGGAACCAGGCTTCCGAGAGCGAATTGCCCGAGCCGTAAGTCTCCAGGACCACGGCCCGCAGCCCGGGGGTCGAGAGCACCGCCTGCACGAGCGGTTCGGTGATGCCGGGGAAGATCTTCAGCACGGCCACCCGCGTGTCCAGGTCTGTATGCAGGCGCAGCGGCCGGCCCCAGCGGCGGGGATGGTAGATGGCGGTCTCGTTGTACCGGATATGGATGCCCACCTCTGCCAGCGGCGGATAGTTGGGCGAACGGAAGGCACTGAAATTCTCGGCGCTGTATTTCGAGGTGCGGTTGCCGCGGAAGAGCTGGCTGTCGAAATAGATGCAGACCTCGCAGATATGCGGATGTCCGGCCTCATCCTGCTCGGCCGCCAGCTGTATCGAGGAGATGAGGTTCTCCTTGCCGTCGGTGCGCAGCATGCCGATGGGAAGCTGGCTCCCGGTAAAGATCACGGGTTTCTCGACGTTCTCGAGCATGAAGCTCATGGCAGATGCAGAATAGGCCATGGTGTCGGTGCCGTGGAGCACCACGAAGCCGTCGTAGGCGTTGTAATTGACCTTGATGATGCCGGCGAGCTTGATCCAGAAAGCGGGATTCACGTCGGACGAGTCGATGACAGGGTCAAAAGAGAGAGAGTCGATGACATAACCGAACTTCTTGAGCTCGGGCACCTCGCGGGTGATCTGGGTGAAATCGAAGGGTTTGAGCAGCTGCGTTTCGGGATCCATCTTCATTCCGATGGTGCCGCCGGTGTAGATAAGGAGTATCTTTCGGTCCATTCTGACGTTATAAATTGAAGAGCCTGCGCGCGTTGGCCGTGGTGGTCTCCCCCACCGCCTCCGGCGCCAGGCCCTTGATCTGTGCTATTTTTTCGGCTACCAGCCGGACATAAGAAGGTTCATTGCGCTTGCCGCGGAACGGAACCGGTGTCAGCCACGGGCAGTCGGTTTCGAGCACCACATCGTCGAGCGACATCTTTTCGAGTGCCAGGGCCACGCCGGCGTTCTTGTAGGTCACTACGCCGCCGATGCCGAACTTGAAGTCGGCCATGCCGAGGAGCCGGCGGTACATTTCATAGCTGCCGGACCAGGCATGCATCACGCCGCGGAAGTCCACGCCGCGCACTTCTTCCAGCACGCGCAGGAAATCGTCCGTGGCTTCACGCAGGTGGATGATGACGGGCAAGTCCGCCCGGGCTGCCAGACAGATCTGTTCGGCCAGCACGCGCATCTGCTGTTCCACATAGTCTTTCGACCAGTATTCGTCGAGGCCGATTTCTCCGATGGCATACCAGCGCCGGTCACCCAGATGCTGCCGCACAAAATCCAGTTCCTCCTGCCAGTCTTCCCCCACCGATGTCGGATGCAGTCCGATGCAGGGAAAGGCGAAGCCGGGCAGGGCGTCGGCCGTCGCCAGGAGCGCGTCGTGGCAGGCGCGGTCGATGCCGGGCATGACGCAGGCTTCGAGTCCGGTTTCCCGGGCACGGGCCAATACCGCGTCGAAATCGTCGCGGAAGGCTTCGTCATAGAGGTGGCAGTGGGTATCGATCAACATTATTCTTACAAAGATAAGTAAAATTTGTTTCCATCGGCCACGGCACGGCCCTCCATTTCAAGTTCCAGCAGGAGCAGGTTGACGGTGCGGGGATCGAGTCGTGTAAGGGCAGCGATTTCTTCGGCCGAAAGCGGGGCGCGGGCTTCAAGGCAGCGCAGGACACTGCAACGATCCGGCGGGTCATCGGCGCGCAGAAGCGGTACGGCGGCTTTCCGCTGGCGTACTGAAAGCCAGCCCATCGCCAGAGGCAGGGCGTCGGCATCGGGTACAAGGATGGCTTCCTGCCTGGCGATAAGCTCATTGCATCCCACAAAGGAGGTATCTGTCATGCGGCCCGCAACAGCGAATACCTCGCGCTGGTAGGAAGCGGCCAAAGAGGCGGTGATCAGGCCTCCGCCTTTGCGGAACGACTCCACCAGCAGCGTTGCATCGGCCATGCCGGCGATGATGCGGTTGCGGCGGAGGAACGTGAAGGGGACGGGCTGCGTCCCGCGGGAAAAGTCGGTGACCAGGGCGCCGTTTTCGAGGACACGGCGCGCGAGTTCACGGTGCTGGCGGGGATAGATTTCGTCAAGGCCGCAGGGCAGCACGCCGATGGTCGGCAGGCCGGCTTCGAGCGCTGCGGCATGGGCGCAACCATCAACGCCGAGTGCCATTCCACTGACGATCAGCGGCTTTTCGTTCAAATCGGCCAGGCGGCCGATGATGCGGCGGCAGCTTTCCCGGCCGGTCCAGCTGGCTTTGCGGGTACCGACGACGGCCAAGGCGCGTGCGGCATTGAGATCGGCATTCCCTTTACAATAGAGCATCAACGGCGCATCGCTGCAGGCAGCCAGCCGCCGGGGATAGGCGGGATCGTCGAGGCCGAGCAGGCGGATGCCGTAACTGCGGGCCCATGCGACTTCGTCGGCGGCCTGGTCGAGCAAGGAGGATTCAAACAGAAGGTCGAGGTAAGGGCCGGCATGGGAAAGCACGGCATCGAGGTCACGACGCGCCGTCCGGAATACACCTTCGGGGCCGCCGAAAGTCTCCATCAGCTGACGGCCGACAGCACACTTGTACGCAAAGACCTTGCTCAGCGCACACAAATAGACAAAGTGATCGGGCTCCATATCTTTTTTGCGCACAAGATACGAAGCCCGACGGATGCAGCGCCCGCAAAAAAGCAATATCCTTCCGGAAGCTGTTTATTAATTTTTTCAGTTCGGGCAGCATATTGCTTCTCAGACCGACTCGCGAGCGAGTCTCCCTCCCAAATCAAGATTTGGGCCCCTCCCTCTATCAACCGAGGGTGGTTAGGGTCTTCCAAGCAATATGCTGCCCGAACAGGAAATCAGATGATCAACATGGCGTCGCCGTAGGTGCCGAACTGATATTTCTCATCGATAGCGACCTTGTAGGCGTTCATGACGTGGTTGTAGCCGCCGAATGCAGCGGCGTTCATCAACATGGTGCTGTACGGCAGATGGAAATTGGTGACCATCGCATCGGGAATCGAGAACTGGTACGGCGGGAAGATGAATTTGTTCGTCCAGCCGTCGAAGGCCCGGATCTCCTTCTTCGTCGTGACATAGGTCTCCAGCGCCCGGACGACCGTGATGCCCACCGCAAACACTTTGTTGCCACGTCCCTTGCAGGCATTGACCGCTGCCGCCGTCTCTTCAGAGATCGAATACTGCTCCGAATCCATCTTGTGCTTCGACAGGTCCTCCACGTCCACATTGTGGAAATGCGCATTGCCCATGTAGAGCGTCAGGAAGGCGCGGTCGATGTCGTGAATCTCCATCTTCTTGAACAGGATACGGCTGAAATGCAGACCCGCCGCCGGGCAGGCCACAGCCCCTTCCTTGGAAGCGAAAATGGTCTGGAAACGCTCTTTGTCAATCTCTTCGGCATGCGGACGGATCCATTTGGGCACCGGAAGGGAACCCATCTGATAGAGCGTCTGGCGGAATTCCTCATACGTGCCGTCAAAGAGGAAACGCAGCGTGCGGCCGCGGGAAGTCGTATTGTCGATGACTTCGGCCACAAGGCTGTCGTTCTCACCGAAATACAGCTTGTTGCCGATGCGGATCTTGCGGGCCGGATCGACCAGGACGTCCCACAGGCGCTGGTCCCGGTTGAGCTCGCGCAACAGGAAGACGTCGATCTCGGCGCCCGTCTTCTCCTTGTTGCCGCTCATCCGTGCCGGGAAGACCTTGGCGTCGTTGAAGACGAACAGGTCGTGTGGCGCGGCGTATTCGATGATATCCTTGAAAATCCGGTGCTCGATGTCACCTGTATCCTTGTGAACCACCATGAGGCGGCACTCGTCCCGTTCCGGGGAAGGATACTTGGCGATCAGTTCCTGCGGAAGTTCAAAACCGAATTGCGAAAGTTTCATATTTAAATTTTAGGCGCGAAAACAATATTTATACGGATAAAATCCGAAAAAGTTTCAAATTATCCGTTTTTCAGCGCGGCCTCCAGCACATTGTCCGTCGACAGGTAGATCGGATAGAAGGCTGCGTCGTTCATCGGCGTGTTGCGGCCGATCAGCGCGCGAAGCTGCACCAGGATGAGTTCGCCCGATACCGCCCAGTCCTCCGCCGAAGGCACCAGACCCTGCTCTTTCGTAAAAGCAATGAACCCATCCTTGAGGTTCAGGCCGTCGAGGAAACGGTTGAGCGTGGGCAGGTCGTGGATTTCGCGCAGACGCGCACGGTAACGGTCGGCCATCAGGTTGGCATACTTCACTTGCAGGCTCTGCCGGTTGCATGCCCCCAGATACTCGGAGTAGCGGGTGGTGTCGAGCGGCACGAACACATCGGGAATGATGCCGCCCCCGCCATAGACCGTGCGACCGGCACGCGTCTCGAACTTGAGTGAATCATTGACCTTGATGCTGTCGACACTCGTCATCTCACCGTGTAGATAGCGTTCGTAGATATCATATCCGTAGTCGTCTCCATAGGGCTTCTGGATGCAGCGGCCCGAAGGCGTATGGTAGCGGGCCACCGTCAGGCGGATGCCCGAACCGTCGTTGAAGAAGAGCGGTTCCTGTACAAGCCCCTTGCCGAAGGAGCGCAGGCCATAGAGCGTCGCCCGGTCGTTGTCCTGCATCGCCCCGGCGAAAATCTCGCTGGAAGAAGCCGAACCCTCGTTGATGAGCACCGCCAGGTCGATGTCGCGGCAACTGCCGCGGCCGTCGGCGTACACATCCTGGCGCGGCCGGTTGCGGCCTTCCATGTAAACGATCAGGTCGCCCTTTTCCAGGAACTCGTTGGAAAGCATCAGCGCCTGGTCAAGATAACCGCCGGTATTGTCGCGCAGGTCGAAGACCAGCCGCCGCATCCCCTGCTCCTTCAGGGAAAGCGCCGCCTTGAGGAATTCCAGATAAGTGGTGCGGGCGAATTTCGACAGCTTGATATAGCCGGTGGTGTCGTTGATCATGTAGGTCACGTCCACGCTGTTGACGGGAATCATGTCGCGGACGATGGGAAAGACGATGGGCTCTTCCACCCCGTCGCGCTTCACGTGGATATTCACCTTGGTACCGCGCTTGCCCTTCATCAGGCGCACCATCGAGTCCTGCGGCGTTTTCGTGCCGGCTATCACCCGGTCGTCCACCTGCAGGATACGGTCGCCCGACAGCAGGCCCGCCTTTTCGGAAGGCCCGCCCGCGATCACCTGCGAAACCACCGCCGTATCGTTGGGTACGGTAAACTGGATGCCGATGCCGTCGAAGCCGCCCTGCAGATCCTCTTCCGCTTCCTGCAGCTCCACCGGCGGCAGATATACGGAGTGCGGGTCGAGCTGGGCCATGATGCCCGGCAGGATCTCCTCGGTCACCGCCTTCTGGTCGATTTCGTCCACATAGTCGCGTCCCACCGTCTCAAGGACCAGCATCAGCTTGGCCCAGTCACCTTCGGGGATCCGCACCGCCTTCTTCTTTCCGCCGAACCAAAGCTGTCCGAGCGTAACCAGCAACAGGACGACGACCACACACCAGCCGATGGTGGTCCATTTCTTCTGATTCTCAGGCTCCATACCTTAAATGTCCATTTCGATTTTTTCTACTTCGATGCCGGCACGGCGCAGCAGGCCCACGCCGTCGACGATCCGGTATTCCCGGGCATAGACCACCCGCCTGATGCCGGCCTGGATGATCAGCTTGGCGCACTCCATGCAAGGCGAATCCGTGATGTAGAGCGTGGCCCCGTCGCTGCTGTTGTGGCTTTTGGCCACCTTGGTGATGGCATTGGCCTCCGCATGCAGCACATAAGGCTTGGTCACGCCGTTTTCGTCTTCGCAAACGTTCTCGAAACCGGAAGGTGTTCCGTTGTATCCGTCGGAAATGATCATCCGGTCCTTGACCAGAAGGGCGCCGACCTGCCGGCGGGTGCAGTACGAATTTTTCGCCCAGATGGCCGCCATTTCAAGATAGCGTCGGTCGAACTTTCTTTTTACTTCTTCCATCTTTGCCGGATCTATGCGTTGGTTCCCCTCTGATAGAGGTAGCGCTTGATGCTGCGCTTCGGCGTCTTTTCAAATTCCTGGTCCACGATCTCCACCCGGCTCAGCTTGCAGTACTGGTCGAGTTCCAGATTGGCCAGGGTCATGCCCTCGTTGAGCTTCTCTTCAAGCTGCTCGCGGTCGAGGCCGTCCTCCTGCGCCTGTTCGAAATCCGGATAGACCAGTGCCACGAGCTTGAAATCGTCTTCGATGACGAGCGACTCCACGACGTAAGGCATATTGTTGAGGATGCTTTCGATCTCTTCGGGATAGATGTTCTGGCCCGACGGGCCGAGGATCATGCTCTTGCAGCGGCCGCGCAGGTAGAGGTAGCCGTCGCCGTCGATGACGCCCATGTCGCCGGTCCGGAACCAGCCGTCCACGAATGCCTCCTTGGTCGCCATTTCGTTCTTGTAGTAGCCCAGGAACACGTTTTCACCCTTGACCAGCACCTCGCCGGGAATCGTCTTCGGATCGTCGGAATCGATCTTGATGCGCATGCGGGGCGCCGCCTTGCCACAGGAATAGAGCTTGGTCTTGTCCCAGTGGACGTAAGTGATGATGGGTGCGCACTCCGTCATGCCGTAGCCGATGGTGAAGGGGAAGTTGATGCGCTTGAAGAAGGCTTCCGCTTCGCGGTTGAACGGGGCGCCGCCGATGATGACCTCGCCGAACTTGCCGCCGAAGGCCTGGACCAGGCTGTCGCGGATCTTGTTCTTGACCATCTTGTCAAGCACCGGCAGGTTGAGCATCAGCTTGATGCGGGCCTTGCTGATGAAGGGGACCAGCATGCTCTTGTAGATTTTCTCGATGATCATCGGGACGGCGATGATTGTGTCGGGTTTCACTTCGCCCATGGCCTCGAGGATCACCTTCGGGCTGGGAAGGCGCGTCAGGAAGAACACGTGGGCACCGATGGTCATCTCGAAGAGGAACTCGAAGATCATGCCGTACATATGGGCGGTAGGCAGCATGGACACCATCCGGGAGTTGCAATCCATGTGGGGTTCCGCCTCGTGGGCGAACTGCACGTTCGAAAGCAGGGCCCGGTACGGGAGCATCACGCCCTTTGAAAAACCGGAGGTACCGGAAGTATAGCTGATGAGCGCCAGCTGGTCGGGCAGGTCCACATAGTAGTGAAGGCTGTTCTGGTCAAAGCCGTTGCGATACCGCTCCAGCATCCGGGCCTCCATCGATTCCATGGCGGCGAGGGCGTCCGGAGTGAGCGTCTTGACCACCTTGAAATCAGACAGCGTGACGACCACCTCGACGCCGGGAAGCTCCACATCGGCCAGATTCTGCCAGATGTTGTCTCCCACGAAGAAGATGCGGGATTCGGAATGGGTCACCAGATGCCGGATGTTGGCAGCCTGGAATTCGTGGAGGATGGGCACCACCACGGCACCGTAGGTCATCGTGGCCAGATAGGCCACGGCCCAGTTGGCCTGGTTCTTCGAGCAGAGGGCGATGCGGTCGCCCGGCTTGATGCCGCATGCCTCAAAAAAGAGGTGCAGCTCCGCGATCCTGCGGGCTACGTCTTTATAATAAAGTGTGTTCTGCTTGTAGTTCGAGAGTGCGGGACGGTCCCAGTTCTTCTTGAAAGACTCTTCCAAGAGGACATTGAGGGAGCGTTTTCTGGATGGTTTCTTTGCCATAACCGAATATTATGAAAATGCCTGCAAACTGCAAAGATGCGAATAAAGACCGTTATTTCCAACCAATTCTTCGTGATTTCCTTCTTCGACGATGCGGCCGTCCTGTACGACATAGATACGGTCAGCATGGCGGATGGTGGACAGGCGGTGGGCGATCACCAGCGTGGTACGCCCGCCCGTCAGCCGGTCGAGGGCATCCTGCACCAGGCGCTCGCTTTCGGTGTCGAGCGACGAGGTGGCCTCGTCGAGGATAAGGATGGGCGGATTCTTGAGTACGGCGCGGGCGATGGCGATGCGCTGCCGCTGCCCGCCGGAAAGCTTGGCGCCGCGGTCGCCCACGGGCGTGTCGTAACCCTGTGGCAACTGTTCTATGAAACTGTCGGCATGGGCGATGCGCGCGGCTTCGCGCACGTCGTCCGGGCCGACGTCCTCCCGGCCGAAGGCGATGTTGTTGTAAACCGTATCATTGAAAAGGAGGGTTTCTTGGGGGACGATGCCCATCAGGGCCACCAGCTCATCGAGCCGGAGTTCACGGATGTCGATGCCGTCGATGCGGACGGCGCCTTCCTGCACGTCGTAAAAGCGCGGCAGCAAGTCGGCCAGCGTGGACTTGCCGGCGCCGGACGGTCCCACCAGGGCCACCATCTTTCCTTTGGGAACGGTAAGGCTGACATCGCGCAGCACCGGTTCATCTCCATACGAGAAGGTGACATGTTCGAAACGGACTTCGTCCCTGAATTCCGGGATGGCGAGGTTGCCGTCGGGGATTCCGGCAGGTTCGTCGAGAATCCGGAAAATGCGTTCGGCCGACACCAGCCCTTTCTGCAGGGAGGCATAGGAGCGGGAGAGCGCCTTGGCGGGCTCCAGCACCTTCCAGTAGAACATGATATAGACGATGAACTGCTGCCAGCTCATGCCCAGCTCTCCCCGGTAATTGAGCCAGCCGCCGTAGAAGAGCACGATGGCGGCGATGCTGATGCCGAGGAATTCCGAAACGGGCGAAGCCATTTCCTGGCGGTTGCGCACGCGGAGGATGACCTGACGGTGCCGCTCATTATCCTTTTCGAAGGCACGTTCCACATAGCTGCGGGCCGAGAAGGCCTTGATGATGCGGGATCCGGAGATAGCTTCTTCGAAATGGCTCACGATGCGGCCCATGAGGCTTTGTGTCTCGACGGAACCGGCGCGAAGGGCCCGCGTGAGCCGGGTGATCAGGAAGGCCGAGACCGGCAGTGCCACCAGCGAGACCAGGGTCAGGCGCGGCGACATCCAGAGCAGCATGGCCAGGAAGCCGAGGACCAGCAGCGGCTCGCGGAAAAAGACATGGAAACTGCCTGCCACGGTGTTCTGCACCTCCGCCACGTCATTCGAAATGCTGGAAAGCACGTCGCCCTTGCGGCGCTCCGTGAACCAGCCCACCGGCAGCGACGCGATCTTGCGGAAGAGGTCGCGCCGGATGTTCTTCATCATGCGCGTTTCCAGTTTCACCACGATGCGCTGCGACAGGTAGCGGCAGACATTCGAGAGCAGGCTCGCCAGGATGATGGCGCCGCAGACCAGGAGCAGGCCCCGGATCACTCCGCCGCCGCGGATGACGGAAGAGAGAAGCCAGCGGAACCACTCCGTGAAATAGGACAGCGTCAACGAGAATTCGGGCCGCTCGCAGGCCGTGGCGGCTGCCTCATTGTCGAAGAGGACGGTCAGCAGCGGACCCAGAAGGCCGTAATTCACCACACCGAAAACCACGGAAAGGATGGACAGCACCAGATAGCCCGGCCAGTAGCGGCGCAGCGGCTGCGCATAGGAAAGGATGCGTTTGAAAGGATTCATGTTGGTGGCGTGCGCTGCAAAGATACGAATTTTCATTTTTTTGACTTACCTTTGTACTATTATGTAACAAATCATAAGCAATCATGAACAATTTCTGCGAATATAACATCAATCCACTGGTCCAGGCCATCGGAAAGGAACCGAAGGACTTCACCAAAAAAGACCTGGAGGAATTCATCGTCCAGCACGAGGTCCGCATCGTCAATTTCCGCTATGTCGCCGCCGACGGCCGGCTCAAGACCCTCAACTTCCCGGTGACCAACCGGCAGTATCTCGACACGATCCTCTCCTACGGCGAACGCGTGGACGGTTCCAGCCTTTTTCCTTACATCGCCGCCGACAGCAGCGACCTCTACGTGATCCCGCGTTTCAGCACGGCCTATGTCGATCCCTTCCAGGAGATTCCCACCGTGGGCTTCCTCTGCAGCTATTTCACCAAAGACGGCGAGCCGCTCGAAAGCGCCCCGGAATTCACCCTCCGCAAGGCCCACAAAGCCTTCCGGGAACGCACCGGCTTCACCTTCGAGGCCATGGGTGAACTGGAATTCTACATCGTCGACCGGGACGACGAAGCCTTCCCCGCCGAAGACCAGCACGGCTACCACGAATCCACACCTTTCGCCAAGTTCGAGTCGTTCCGCGCCGACGCCATCCGCTGCATCGCCGAAGTCGGCGGCCAGATCAAATACGGCCACTGCGAGGTGGGCAACTTCACCCTCGACGGCAAGATCTACGAGCAGAACGAGATCGAGTTCCTGGTCAATCCCGTGGAATCAGCCGCCGACCAGCTGCTGATGGCCAAATGGATCCTCCGCTCCCTCGCCTATCAGTACGGCATCGACATCACCTTTGCCCCGAAGATCACCACGGGCAAGGCCGGCAGCGGCCTGCATTTCCACACCCGCATGATGAAGGGCGACCACTCCGTGATGATCAAGGACGGCTCCCTCTCCGACGACGCCCGCCGCGCCATCGCCGGCTACATGAAGTTCGCTTCGTCGCTGACAGCCTTCGGCAACACCAACCCGACATCCTATTTCCGGCTGGTGCCGCACCAGGAAGCCCCGACCAGCGTCTGTTGGGGCGACCGCAACCGCTCGGTGCTCGTGCGCGTGCCGCTGGGATGGAGCGTCGACCGCAGCATGTGCGCCCTCGCCAATCCGCTGGAAGATCCGAAAGATTTCGTGGTACCCGACAAGCAGACCGTGGAGATGCGCTCCGGCGACGGCAGCGCCGACATCTACAACATGCTGGCCGGCCTGGTGACCGCCGCCCGCACCGGCTTCGAGATGCCCGACGCCCTGGAAGTCGCCGAAAAGACCTATGTCGACGTGAACATCCACGACAAGAAGAACGAAGCGCTGCTCAACTCGCTGGAGCAGCTCCCTGCCTCCTGCCACGAATCGGCCCTCTGCCTGGAGAAGAACCGCGCCCTCTATGAAAAAGACGGCATCTTCTCGCCCAGCCTGATCGACGGCACCATCGCCAGGCTGAAAGCCTACAAAGACCAGCACATCCGCCACGAAGCCACCAACGACCCCAAGAAGATGGCCGAACTGGTCCGGAAATACTACTATTGCGGATAGCACCCGTGCGGTTCAGGAATGAAAAAAGCGTCTCCCTTTGCGGATGGAGACGCTTTTTCTCTGTTTATGTCCTTGTTATTCTTCGGTTTCGGGTTTCTCCACGTAGGGTTTGACCGAGACCAGCTCCACCTTGAAGGTGAGGGCTTCGTTCGGGCCGATGTCGGCACCGACGTTGCGGTCGCCATAGGCGAGTTCGGCGGGGATCCAGAGCATGATCTCACCACCTTCACCAACATACTGCATGCCTTCAGTCCAGCCTTTGATCACGCCGTTGAGCGGGAACGTGACCGTGGCACCGCGCTCGTAGGAAGAGTCGAACACCTTGCCATCGAGGTTCTTGCCTTCGTAGTTCACTTCGACGGTGTCGCGCTCGGACGGCTTTACGCCGTTGCCTTCGCGGACGATCTGGTACTGCAGGCCGGATTCGGTGGTCACGACGCCGTTCTTCTTGCCATTGGCGGCCAGCATCTTGGCGCTCTTTTCAGCATTTTCCCGGGAGACGGCATCCATGCGTTTTTCCATGAAACCGTTCACCACGTTCTGGAACACGGCGTAATCAACTTCGACACCTTTGTTGGCATCCAGGATGCCCTTGATGATGGCATTGGTGCTCAGGGGACCGAAGTTGTTCTGGGCGATCTGCATGCCGGTGGAATAGCCGATCATGTAGCTCACGGAGTCGACGTCAGACTTGGAAATACCGGCCGGCTGGGAGCCGGAAGCCGTTTTCTTGTCGCAAGATGCAAGCATCATTGCCGACATTGCGCAGATAACTGCTACTGCAAAGATTCTTTTCATGATATGAACAATTTGAATGTTTCTTCGTTGGAGCCGCAAAGATAACAAAAGTTCGAAAAAAATGTCAGAAACAGTTGGATATACCGATATTTTTCCTAACTTAGTGGTATGAACGTTACTTCGCAAGACCTGCACGACAAGCTCAAGGACTTTTTCGGATGGGAGGCCTTCAAGGGCAACCAGGAGGACATCATCAAACACCTCATCGAGGGGGGCGACGCCTTTGTGCTGATGCCCACCGGCGGCGGCAAGTCGCTCTGCTACCAGCTGCCCGCCCTCTGCCTGCCCGGCACGGCCATCGTCATCTCACCCCTCATCGCCCTGATGAAGAACCAGGTCGATGCCATCCGCGGTTTCATCCACAACCAGGAGGGGATCGCCCATTTCCTGAACTCCTCGCTCAACAAGACACAGATCGCCGAAGTAAAAGCCGACTTGCTGTCGGGTGTCACCAAACTGCTCTACGTCGCGCCGGAGTCGCTGACCAAGGAGGAGAACATCCAGCTGCTCAAGCAGCTGCACATTTCGTTCTATGCCATCGACGAGGCGCACTGCATCTCCGAGTGGGGCCATGACTTCCGACCGGAATACCGCCGCATCCGCGAGATCATCTCCCAGATCGGCAAGGCGCCCATCATCGCCCTCACGGCCACGGCCACGCCCAAGGTGCAGTCCGATATCCAGAAGAACCTCGGCATGCTCGACGCCCGGGTCTTCAAGTCGTCGTTCAACCGTGAGAACCTCTACTACGAGATCCGCGACAAATCGAATCCCAAGCGCGAGATCATCCGCTTCATCAAGGACAACCCCGGCAAGAGCGGCATCATCTACTGCCTGAGCCGCAAGAAAGTGGAGGAAATCGCCCAGCTGCTCAACGTCAACGGCATCAAGGCGTTGCCGTACCATGCCGGCATGGATGCCGCCACCCGCGCCCACAACCAGGACGCCTTCCTGATGGAGGAAGTCGACGTGATCGTCGCCACCATCGCCTTCGGCATGGGCATCGACAAGCCCGATGTGCGTTTCGTCATCCACTACGACATCCCCAAGAGCCTGGAAGGCTACTACCAGGAGACGGGTCGCGCGGGCCGCGCCGGCCAGGAAG
>Ga0265298_10006937_pt1 | contig 13881 bp, 8 predicted proteins | sample AusTroGonzalo_MG_3_FD_193486 | JGI IMG/M metagenome (GOLD analysis project Ga0265298, IMG submission 193486) | Bovine rumen microbial communities from tropical cattle in Woodstock, Queensland, Australia - Gonzalo_01 | ecosystem: Host-associated > Mammals > Digestive system > Stomach > Rumen ...
AACCTAAAACTATAAATATTACTACTAACCTAAAACAATCTATTAACCTTTTGTCTTTTGACGATGCAAAGGTACGACGATTTTTTCATTCCTGCAATACTTTTAGCATGAAAAATGGATAAAAAGCCGTTTCTCTTGACGTAAATCAATACTTTGTGTGCGCAAACAGCAAATTATTTGTTTTTCGCGCTTCACTTTTCACTTCTTTTTTGTACCTTTGCGCCACATATTTAATAATAAAGACAGAAAATGAAGAAGTTGTTGATTGTAGTCATCATCCTGCTGGTGGCAGTACTGATGAAAATGACTGTTCCCGACAAACAGGCTCATAAGGACGCCATGATGGAAGCTGTGAACGAATACGTTGAAGAGAAAGCAGTGGCCAAGTATGGCGACAACATGCTGACCAAGTTGGGCAGAAATGTCGTGATAAAGACGGTTGAGGTGGCGCTGAACTCTAAGCTGAAGGTACACGACTATCTGCTGTTCAATACTACTTATGTCCGCATGGACGGTGAGGAAACATTGCTTTCCGTCGGCATGTTCGGTCATGTGTTCACTTTTGATAAGGAGATGCTTGAGGAGAAACTGGAAGAAGCCATGGATGCCAAGGAGGAGGCTGCCAGCGAAAAAGAGGCTGCCAAGGCGAGTGCCCGTGAGCTGAAGAAGCTACAGCGGGAGCAGCGTAAACGCGAGAAGGAACTGGCTAAGGAGCAGAAACGTCGCGAAAAGGAACAGGCTCGTGAGCAAAAGCGCCGCGAGAAGGAGGCCCGTAAGGCTCAGAAGGAACAGGAGCGTGAGGCTCGCAGGAAGGCAAAGGAGGCATGAGGGTCCTGATTGTCAACACCAGCGAACGTACGGGTGGGGCAGCAGTTGCAGCTAACCGCTTGATGGAGGCGCTGAACAATCATGGCGTGAAGGCCAAAATGCTGGTTCGCGAGAAGGAAGGCCTGCCGGGAAAGTGGCAATCGCAATGGCATTTCCTGTGGGAACGCCTGGTCATCTACTTGCATCTCCGTTGCTCGCGGAAGCACCTGTTTGAAATCGATATTGCCAATGCGGGGACAGACATAACCAGTCTGCCGGAGTTTCAGGAGGCCGACGTCGTTCACTTGCATTGGATTAATCAGGGAATGTTGTCGTTGGGCAACATTCGCAAAATACTACGTTCAGGGAAACCTGTCGTGTGGACAATGCATGACATCTGGCCTGCCACAGCCATCTGCCATTATTCGCGTGGTTGTAAGAACTATGCTACGGAGTGTCGCAACTGCCAGTTGCTGCCCCATCATGGTGGCCGGCACGATCTGGCAAACCGTGTTTGGCGTCGCAAGCAAAAGATGCTTCAGGGCGAAAGTATCAGCTATGTGACCTGCAGTCAGTGGCTTGCTGGCGAGGCAAAGACCAGCGCTCTGCTGAAAGGACAGAAGATAACGAGCATCCCCAATACTATCAACACTTGTTTGTATAGTCCGGGCGACAAGGAAAAGGCCCGTCAGGCTGTAGGGCTGCCTGCCGATAAGAAAATCATTCTGTTTGTGTCACAGCGTGTGACCGATCAGCGAAAGGGCATGGACTATCTGGTTGCCTCGGTGCGGCTGCTGGCTGAGAAGTACCCAGAGATGCAGCAGAATGTGGCCATTGCCATCCTTGGGGGACATTCCGAGGATCTGGCCGACCAGTTGACACTGCCCGTCTATCCTTTGGGCTATGTAAACGACGAGCGGCTGATAGTGAACGTCTATCGCGCTGCCGATGTTTTCGTAACGCCGTCGTTAGAGGATAATCTTCCCAATACCATTATGGAATCGTTGGCCTGTGGAGTGCCCTGCATCGGTTTTAAGGTGGGCGGCATCCCCGAGATGATTGACCACCAGAAGAATGGCTATGTGGCAGCCTATCGCGATGCCGAGGATCTGACACGCGGACTGCATTGGGTGCTCTGCGAAGCCAATCAAGCGGAGCTTGTGCGTGCCGCCGTTCAGAAGGTCAGCCGTTGCTATTCACAGCAACGGGTAGCCTTGAAGTACACTGAAGTCTATAACGAGGCGATTGCTCAGAAGCATTATAAGCTATGATACGGTTCACGGTTGTTACGATCACCTATAATGCGGAAAGCGTGCTTGGCAGGACGCTCGACAGCGTCCTTAACCAAACCTACGAGGACGTGGAGCATCTGATTATCGACGGTGCCTCGACAGACAGTACCTTGTCCATGGTTGAGGCATATAAGCAGAAAAGCGACGAGTCGACATCCGAACATAAGGTGATTATCCGGTCAGAGCCCGACCATGGCATCTACGACGCGATGAACAAAGGACTGACGCAGGCTTCGGGCGACTATATTGTGTTTATGAATGCGGGTGACAGCTTTCCGCAGGCTGATACGCTGGAGCAGATCGTACACCGTTGCCGGCTTACCGAACTGCCGACGGCAGAGCTGCCGGGCGTGCTCTATGGCGACACCAATGTAGTCGACGGTGAAGGCCGTTTCCTTCATCCCCGTACCCATCGTCCACCCAAGCAGCTCAGCTGGCGCTCGTTCCGTCAGGGTATGCTCGTCTGTCATCAGGCGTTCTATGCCCGTGCTGATATTGCCAAGAATCTGCAGTACGATACCCGCTACCGCTTCTCGGCCGATGTAGACTGGTGCATCCGTGTAATGCGTGAGACCGAGCGCATGTCGTTACCCCTCTATAATATAGATATGGTAGTGGCCAACTATCTGGAGGAAGGTACCACCACAAAAAATCATAAGGCATCGCTACGTGAACGTTACCTTGTGATGCAGCGCCATTACGGGGTGGTCCAGACCTTCCTGCTCCACTGCTGGTTTGCCGTCCGTGCTGTATTCAAATAACTTTTGTTCCTTTTGGGAATCCGTGAAGCGATTAGTACATGTCTTTTTGTGACGGTGCTATACGGAAAAAGACGCGCTTATTGTTCCAGTGACAATAAGCGCGTCTTTAAGTTGTTGATTTCCTTTTTATTTACTGCTGACGATGCCCTGTAGGCCGTCCTCGGTGTAGTAGCCTCCATTTTGGAAGGACAGGTCGGCCGTCTGGTTGGTACCGTCGTTGAAGATGATGCCGGCATTCGAGCTCTGCTGGCTGCGGCGGTCGGCGGTGTTGAACGTCCACTTCCAAACCTTCTTGCCTTTCTTGGTAGTGCCGATGAGGGTGCAGTCTACGCCAGGCCACTGATTGGTGGTGTAGTTATACTGGTTGTCCCATCGCCAGCACTTGATGTTGCCCCACGACGTGGGTGCCTCGAAGAAGGCGCAGATCTCGCCATCGGCGACTGTGCAGAAGTCGGGAATGGCAACGGGGCTGTCGTCTTCGGGCTCGGCATCATTGTCGGTGACGGCCTTGACCTTGGTGAGGTCGACGCTGTTGGTGGCATAGAGCTTATAGTTCTTTCCTTGTAGGGCTAATTGCCATTCGCCCGTTGGCATTTCCGCGTTTCCGAGCACCAGGAGCAGCGAGCCTTTGGATCCTTTGACGTTCAGTACAAAGCCGCTCAACTCACTTTGCGCCGTGACAATCTCGCTCTGGTTCGTAATGCCTGCTGCCTTGCGCAAGGCGATGAGCCGTTTCAGTGTGCCTTTATTGGACTGCCAGTGCTTCAGGAAGAGGCACGGTGTGCCGGGCATGCAGAGGATGTAGGCGTTGGCAGCGCAGACGTTAGTACGCAGACGAGTATTCTCGCGGTAGGTGTCGTGGTTGTCGACGAAGGTGACGGCGTAGCGCTGGTAGGTGACGTCGTTGGCCAGCATAGCCTGTCCGAGCTGTGCCCAGGTGCCGGAGCCGAAAGCATTGTTAAGCTTGTACTTCATAGGGAAGTCGAAGGCTGCCGACGCTATTTTGCCCTCCTGCTTGGTGCCGTTTATCCAGTTGGTAACCACCGTCTTGTTGCTATCCCAGCACTCGCCGACGCTGAACTTGGGCTGCGCCGAGACGTTGTACTGGCCGACATACTTGGCGCTGAAGCCCTTCACCATGTCGTAGCGGAAACCAACGTAGCCAATCTCCTTTACCAGATAGTCGAGATAGGTCTTGACGTTCAGCTGTACCTGGGCATTGGTGTGGTCCAAATCGCGGTAGCCGTCGAAGTTGTCGCCAGTATCAGTGGCACCAGTGGTCTTGTAGCCGTTGGAATTGCACTCGTCGTTGCGGCAGATGGCCGAGTAGTTCTGGTTGTCCCATGTGATGGTGTACGTGCCATTAGTCTCGTTGGGGAAGTCTACCCACGACGTGAGGCCGTTCTTGTGGTTGATGACGACGTCCTCGATGAAGCCTGTTCCCTTTTCCTTGAATGTCTTGACCATCTTGAGCAATTCTGCCTCGGTACCCCAACAGGTGTTGTGGTCGAGCCAGAAGCAGGGGTCGTAGCCCATGGTCTGACGCTTGGTGTGGTAATAGTCGGACGTCTTGCCCGAGTTCGGCACCCATATCAGGTCGAAGTACTGGCTCAGTTCGTCGGCTTGTTCCGTGAGTTGTGCCCACTTGGAGTCGCCGTAGGAGTCCCAGTAGAAGCCTTGTAGCATGACGCCGCCGTAGTCGGCGGGCCAGCCCTCACAGGTGGTTACCGTGGGTGTCGTGGGCTCCGTGGGGTTTGTCGGTGTGACGGGCGTTGGTGGTGTCACAGGTTCTACCGGTTCGTCGTCCCCACCGCCACAAGCCATGAATCCCCATGTTGTGGCGGTGAGAAGCGAGAGTAGTAAGATTTTGATACGTTTCATAACTATGTCGTTGCGGAAGGACGAGCCTGCCTGTTTAGAGTCACGTAGCAATCGTTCTATTTCTGGGCAATGATCATCATCGAGTTGGTGATGTCGTTCAGGTAGACGGCATAGGTTCCTGCCGGTACCCAGATGTTGCCACCACCGTTAGTGCCAATCTTGTTGAAGCCGTCGGCAACGTTCCAGTCTTTATCATTGCCGAAGCCCCAGTTGGTGGCCCAGTCGTGGTTGGCGCGGAACTTCAATTGTCCGTCGGCTTCCTGCGTGAACACACCATACCAGTTGTGCGGTGTTACCTGCTTCAGGTCGAAGTCGCCGCCCCAGCCGTTGAATTCTCCAATGAGCGAGATGAACTCATACTCTTGGGGAGCTTGGTCCGCAAGCTTTGTCCATGTGTATGTCATGGTGTTCATGTCAATGGTGAAGGTGTAGAGGTCTGCCGAAGGAGCCGAGATGGCTTGGCCACCACTGTTGATAAGAGCGCCGGAAGGAGAGTTGTCGCCGTCGACGATGCATCCCCATGCTGCATCCCAGTTGCCGAAATTGTCAGCATCCCAGACTTTCAAATCCCAGGCACCGGTCCATTTCGTGGTGTAGGAAAGGATGTTCTTTCCCTCTTCGGGGGTAAACAGGCAGATCTTGTCCTTGTCGCTCCATCCCTGTACGCCACCAACCACATAATACTGAGCAGCGATATTGATGGGGGTAATCTCGTAGGTCATTTCAGCCATATTGACGCTGAAGCGATACATGCTTGCCTTGCCGTCCACATGGAAGGAGTGGTCGCCGTCAAGGTTGTAGCGGCGATCGAACGATCCGCTGAGGTCCTCGCTGGCACCCTTGGTACCGAAGAGCTTGGTCCAATCGTTTGCGCCGACAGCATCGATAGCTTCTTCGTCACCGAAAGCGAACCACATATCGCCACCCGTGCCCTCGAAGACGTATGTGAAGACGGGGTCGTCGAACACATCCTTATCGCTGTGTGAGAACTTCTGGGCCTTGGAGTTGTTCCATTCGCCAGGACCGCCAATGAGGTAGTAGGCATTGGCAATGCTGATGGTTTCAATCTTAAAGGTACGCTCCAGCATGTTGATCTCAACCTTAATCTTCTTGGGACCGGCAGGAACGCAGAACGTGTTGTCGGCTCCTAAGTTGTAGCGGTAGTCGAGCTTGCCTGAGGTTGCGGTGTTATTGCCGCCAACAATACCGAAGAGCTTGGTCCAGTCGTTGTTGGCAATAGCCTCTACGCCTTCGTCGTCGCCAATGGCAAACCAGGTGTCGCCTGAGGCAGCGGCATCGATGACGATGGTGAAGACAGGATCATCGTAGACGTTGGCACCGCTGTGCGAGAACTTCTGTTCCTTGGACGAATCCCAAGACTTGCTGCCGCCTACGACATAGTAGTTCGGGGCAATGTAGGGCGCATCCAGTTTGGCAGTAAGGGTATAGGGCGTTGCAACACGCTTTACCTTCACATTGCCATCGGCAGTCACGTTGGTAGCGACGGTCGATATTCCGATGGTCAGGGTACGTGCTTCTGGCGCAGCGCCATAGAGATAGGAGACGGCACCCTTGAGGTCGGCTGTCTGCACATTGCCTGCTTCGTCGGCAGTAATGGAGGTCTTTTCCTCAACGCCTTCGCCGCTAATGTCAACCGTATATTCACTGGCCTGGTCAGCTGTCAGACTGGTGCTGAACAGCTTGATCGTCTCACTCGTCACTTCGGCAAAGTCAATCGTGTTGACGGCTGGTGTCACCGTCATCTGCAGTACCTGGGCTGCATCTTTGCCATCATTGCTCTGAGGCGATGCCCAGTTCGTGAAGTCCTCGGTGCAGGACATGAGTCCTGCTACCAAGGCGATTCCGGATAATATTTTCTTTGTCATAATTTCTTTTTGTTAAAGGTTTGTATTAGTGTTTCGCAATGATGCTGAATTCACCAGTGATGTCGTTGAACACAATGACCCACGTGCCTTCGGCAACACCGATATTGGGGCCGTTAAGAGAACCTTTACCACAGGTGTTTACATCGCCGTCGGCAGCGCCGTAACCCCAGTTGGTATCCCATGAACCGGCAATCTTGAACTTCATCTGTACGGTCTCGCCGGCAGGAACCTCCATGATGTAGGTCCAGACGTGGTTCTCACCGCTCTTGTTGGCAGGGGTCATGTTGGTGTCGCCCCAGTCATTGAACGAACCGGCCATGCAAATCTGGTCGTACACCTTCGGCGTGATGTCCTGCTGTTTGATGGTACAAACGTTGGTGCCCGTATTGACGGTGACGAGGTAGTAACCTTCAGGATCGCACCAGATATTGCCAGCATCGCCAGCACCGTCGCGGAAGACGGCAGTATTGGCCTCGCCGCCCGACATGAAGCCGAGATCCCAGTTGAAGTCCTCAGGCTGAATCTTCCAGCCGTCGGTGGTGAAGTAGTTCAGATAGGTAATCTCGCCAGCACCTGTAGCCTTGTCGTAGGCAAAGTCGCTCTGGATCATCATCGGCAGACTGCTCTCACCAGGCTTGTTGCTCCAAGCACCGTCGAGGATGTTGTTACCTACGAGATACCACATGATAGGAGCGGCATCCTTCAACTCAATGTAGTAAGGATTGAACTTCAGCTCGATGGTGTTCGAAACGACGCTGTTCAGGCGAGTTCCGTTCTCATCGATGAAAGCATTAATACGCAGGAAGGCCGTCTGGACTTCGGGTACTTCCGATACAGCCCATTTCTTAATCTGTACCAAGGCCTTGTCAAGGTCGGAAGACAGTAGTGTGTAGGTGCACTTCGTCGTTGTGCGGGCCATGGCTGCATAGTCGGCCACGGTGGCGCCGCTTTCGTCGGCAGCGGCCTGGTCAGTAGATACGGTGAACGAGTTAGTAGGCGACACCTGTATCTCGTAAGTCACCAACAATGGCGCATTGTCGGACGTATATTGTGGCTGACTCCACGACAGCTGCAGTTCGCTGGTCGACTCCAGGTCTACAGTCTCGTTGACGTATGCCGGTGTGTTCAGCGTGAACCCTGTGGGCTGAATCAGCGAGGGGTTCGAGTCGTTGTCGTCCGAGCAGGCTGTGAATAAGCTGGCGGTGCTGATGAGCAGGGCGCCAAGCAATAGTTTGTTCTTCATATTGCGTTTCTTATTTGTTTCGGGGTTAATATATTATTCTATCTCGGTATAGCCGTCAATCTGAATCAGGTTAGAGTTAGCCATGACTTCAGTTGAGGGGATGGGGTAGACGTTGAGGTACTTCTCGAAGGCAGCACCCGTATAGGTCTCGTTACCGCCCTTGCCTTCCCAGCCATAGGTGACGTCAATGCCGCCGAAGCGGTTGTAGCGGATAAGGTCGGGACGGCGGATGCCCTCGAAGTACAACTCACGGGCACGCTCATCGAGCACGTCGTCCAGCGTGTAGCTGTCGCGAGTAGTGGCGTGGGCTCGATTGCGGATGGCATTCATATAGTTCTTGGCCTTGTCGGCAGCACCTGTGTGCAGGGCTGCTTCGGCAGCGTTCAGGTAGGCCTCGGCAGCGCGAAGCAGGAAGAAGTCGATGTCGACGTCGCCAGCGTCATGAGGTGTACCCCCGTTCGAATAGTTGTTGTTCCACTTCGGAGTGGTGACACCGTGCGAGAACTCGCTGTTGGGGAATACTGAGAGTGTATGGTCGGCACCCCAGAAGATGGCACGGTCGTCGGTGCTTATGGCACGGATTTCGGCTGCTGTCTTGCCTATGTAAGAACTGGGGTTACTGGTGAACTTCTCCAACAGTTGCGGACGGCAACGCATACCTGCCCACGAATTGTTGGTTGTACCGGCGTCCATACCAATAACGGTAGACATTTCCGAGTTCCACATAGCGGCTACGAAGAACATAGAACCGCCCCAACCCTTAGTCACCTTACCGTCCTGCAACAGGGGGAAGATGGCCTCGCAAGAAGCACCATTGGAACCGTTGTCGCCCATGAAGAGCAGGTCATAGGGAGTATAGCCAAAGTTCTTGGCAGTGGCAGACATCTTGCTGTCATCGAACAGCGAGTAGCTGGAGTTGATGACCTTCTCGGCATACTCCAAGGCCTGTGCCCAGTAGGGGTTGTTCTGACCGTCGTTGTTAAGATAGGTACCGGCATTCAGGTACAGACGGCTCAGCATGAGCCAGGCAGCAGCCTTGTCAACCCGACCGTAGTTGGGATCGCTGTCGGTCTTCGGCTGGGGATCCATCAGGTTGGCTTCAGCAGTTTTCAGCTCGTTCTCAACCCATCCGAACAGATGCTCGCGACCCAAGGCCAGCAGTTCGGCGCGGGTATAGCTCTGGTCGGCATTATACTTGGCGCTATAGGCATGAGCCTGGCGGGGCATGTCGCTTGACACGCTGGGAATAAACGACGGGTCGCCGAAGAGGTCCAGCATCTGATAATAAAGGTATGCGCGTATGAAGCGAACCTCGGCCAGCTTCGTCTGGTCATCCTGGGCAGCGTCGAGTTCCAGATAGTGGTTACAGTACGAGATGTCCATGATGAGACGGTAGTAAAGGAATCGGATGGCATCGCTGTTAGGCTTTGGCGTGTTCTTGCCGTAGTCCTCGAGTCCACCGTCAGTCCACCAGCAGATACCCTCGTCGGTTGACAGCACGTTGGCATTGAAAAGATTTCGTATGTAAGTTGACTTACCGTTGTCGTCGACGGTGAAGTCGGCTGTGCCGTCCATACCTTCAAGGATGAGGCAGGCGTAGCACTTGCTATAGAGTGCGTTCAGGTCGGGCTCTGCCTGTACATTGGGGTCGATGTTGCCCTTGTCCAGGTCGTTCATGCAGGAGGTAACACCGGCGGCAAACAGTAGCATGACAGCCGGGACCATTGCTTTGATGATATTGAGTTTCATATTGCGTTCTATATTTATAGTTGTGTGATTAGAAGTTCAGGTTGAGGCCCACGAGGAAGGTGCGGCTACGCGGATAGACGCTACCCTCGAAACCAGAGGTTTGCTCGGGGTCAAGGCCAGAGTACTTGGTGATAGTGAAGACGTTCGTGCAAGAAGCATAGATGCGACCGCTCAGTCCGTTGTAGCTGGCGCACTTCAGCAGCTCTTCGAAGTTATAGCCCAGTGTGATGTTGTCGCACTTCAGGAACGAGGCGTTCTGTACGAAGTAGTCGCTCAGGGGGTAGTCGTACGACTTCCACTTCAGGGCTGCCACGTCAGATGTTGTGTTCTCGTAGAAATTCTTGGAGGCATTGTAGCGAACGTCTGTGTTCATGCGGCTTTCGATGAGGTCGTTGTAGACATAGTTGCCGAGGCTGGCGCGGAAGTTCGTGCCGAGATCCCAGTTTTTGTAGGATACCTTCAGGTAGAAACCGCCAGTCCAGGGAGCAGCGATGTTCTTGTAGAAGTAGCGGTCGTTGTCGTCAATGTTGCCATCGCCGTTACGATCAACGTAGACGCCCTGTATGGGACGTCCGGCCTCATCGTATACCTGCTGGTAAACCCAGAATGAGTTGGCGGGTTCGCCTACCTTATGGTAAGTCAGGTTCTTCTGCATACCAACTTTCAGTCCGGCCTCAATCATGTCGCGTCCACCATAGAGTTCTTTCACCTCGTTCTTGTTGTAGGCGGCGTTGACGCCCAACTCTACGAACCAGTCGTTGTTGACAATAGGCTTGCCGCTGATGGCCAATTCTATACCGTAGTTCTGCAGTTCACCTGCATTCAGCAGCATTTGGTTGTCGTAGTTCTGTCCGGCGGCGATGGTCGGTGTGCAGAGCAGGTCGGTGGTGTTGCGCTTGTAGGCATCGAAGTTCAGGGTCAGGCGCTGGTCGAACATGCCGAAGTCCAGACCAAGGTTCCATGTCGTGGTGGTTTCCCATGTCAGGTCATTGTTGTAGACCAGCGGACGGAACAATGTTCCGGGATTGCCTTCGCCGATGGGGTAGAGGTGGTCATTGCTAGTGGTCATCTGGTAGGTCGGGGTGTAGTACTCCTTGCCAGTGTCCTGCTGACCGGTCTTACCCCATCCGAGACGCAGCTTCAGGTCGCTGACGGCCTCAACGTCCTTCAGGAAGGCTTCGTCCTTGATACGCCAGGCAGCGGCGGCAGAGGGGAAGAAACCCCAGCGATGACCGTCGGCAAAGCGACTTGAACCGTCGTAACGGGCGGTGAAGGTGAATAGGTAGCGGTCCATCAGTGTGTAGTTGGCACGTCCGTACCAGCTGACGAGTATCATCTGGCCCTTCCAGTTCTTCTCCGATGAGCTGTTCAGCGTGCCAGCCTTGGGATTACCGTCGTCATCAGTGCCTTGGTAGGTAGAGGGGTAGTAGCTCTTGAACCAGTTGTTGCCCCAGTACTTCGTGCGGCTGTACTCGTAACCAGCCATGATGTCGAAGTGGTGGTCTTTGTTGAAGTCCTTGTAGTACTGGGCATAGCCGGTACCGACGAGGTTGTACTTCTTCTCGGTGTCTTCGCCGTTGCTGCCGTAGTAGTAGGCATAGGTGTTGTAGGGGCCGTAGTCGGTGTACTCACCACCGTTGCTGTACTCGCCGGCCAGGTTCATGTGCAGGCGGATGTCCTCGAGGCCATGAATCTTGTAGTCAGCCTCGAAGTTACCCAGCAATACGTTTGCGCTTTTGTTGAACTTGTAGTTCTCAACCTGTTCGACGGGGTTCGACGGGGCGTCGCTGTTGCGGTCGTAGGGGAATGTGGGGTCGTAGCTCGTGGTCGGCTTAGTCCACTGCCAGTAGCCGCCCCAGCCGTTGAACTCTTCGCTGTCGCTCTTGATGGGGCGTGTCGGGTCCATGCGGGTAGCGTTGCCAATAGCACCCTGTCCACCGGGATTCGTCTTGGAGTAGGCATACTTACCGTTGATGTTCAGGTTCAGGTGGTCGTCAAGCAGTGAGGGGTTCACTGTGAAGCCTGCGGTGACACGGCTGTAGTCGGAGCCTTTTAGGATACCCTGCTGGTTGGTGTAGCCGGCACTGACGCGGTAGGGCATTGACCATGTCTGGCTGCCGATGCCGCCAGTGACACTGACGTTGTGGTCGTGGCTGATGCCGTTGCGGTAGATTTCGTCCTGCCAGTCAGTTGAAGCGTCACCCAGTCCTTTGTAGGCATCGGATTCCTCGCCTCCATAGTACTCTTTGATAAACTCACGATACTCGTTTGCATCCATCACGTCGAGCTTCTTCATGACAGAGCTGACAGAGAAGGTACCGTTGTAAGCTACCTTCGGGGCTTGATTCTTGCGACCCTTCTTGGTGGTGATGATAATAACACCGTTAGAACCACGGCTACCGTAAATGGCAGTAGCTGAAGCGTCCTTCAGCACGGTAAACGACTCGATGTCGTTAGGATTGACCAGTGATAAAGGATTGTTCATACCCTTAGTGTTATTATTGTCCATAGGCATGCCGTCGATGACAATCAGCGGACTGTTGGAAGCGTTCAGCGAAGCACCGCCGCGGATGCGGATTTGTGCGGATCCGCCAGGTTCTCCCGACGTCGTGTTGACGTTTACGCCGGCAATCTTACCCTGGATCATGTCCTGAGCCGTGGTGATGATACCGTGGTTCTTCTCATCGGGCTTGATAGCCGTCACAGAACCAGTCAAGTCGTTCTTTTTAGCCACACCATAACCGATAACCACCACGTCGCCAAGTACTGCGGCATCGTCTTGCAGTGTGATCTCCAGTGTCGGGGCAGCGGTTACTGTGGCTGTCTGATAGCCTACATAGCTCACCGTGATGGTAGCCCCCTGATTAGCCTTCAGAGTGAAGACACCATTGAAGTCAGTGACGGTAGCCGTCTGAGTGCCTGCTACGCGAACAGTAGCACCGATGATGTCTTCGCCACTGGCATCTTTCACATGGCCCTTTACAGTAATTTGTGCAAAGGCGCCTACCGATAGGAACAGCCCTAATATCAGGCTGAGCATCCTAAGCGGGATTCTAATGTTTACCTGCTTCATCATTACATTTAATTAGTTAATTTATAGTTTTACGTAAAATTCTGGTGCAAAGTTACTTTTCTTTCGCTTTCGTTGTACTTTTTTTTGATAAAAACCGTTATATTGGCAGTGCAAACGTTTGCACGTCTAAAGCTGAACATAATAGGCTTAGCCCTGAACACCGATTACTAAAAATAACTATCTTTGCATTTGTAAACTAAAAACCGCTCATGAAAGAGACTGCACCAATGACAATGAAGGATATTGCCCGTGAACTTGGAATCTCGGTGGCAACAGTGTCGCGTGCCCTGAAGGGATCGCCACGTATCAGCGAGGAGCGGAGGAGAATGATACAACAATACGCGCGCGAACATAATTTTTATCCTAATGTGATTGGCGCGGCATTACGCCGCAGCCGTGTAACAACGATAAAGCTCATTGGCGTCATCGTTCCAGAGTTTACCCACTATTATTTCTCTTCTGTTTTGACGGGTATTGAGGAGGCTGCGATGGCCCGTGGCTATTATATCATGGTGGCACTGAGCAATGAACAATATGAGCGTGAGGTGCGCATCTGTGAGATGTTTCATCGGCTGAAGGTATGTGGTGTCATTGTGTCGCAAGCCAAGGACACCCAGCACTACGAGCATTTCCAGAAGTTGATAGACTCTGCCATTCCAATGGTTTTCTATGATCGCATCTGTACGGGCGTGAATGCCAGTCGCGTAGTGGTCGATGACTATATGGGGGCCTTCAATGCCGTTACTCACCTGATTGAGACGGGGTGTCGGCGTATCGCTTTCTACGGGTCGCCGATGCAGTTGGAGATTTCGAAGAACCGTTTCAACGGTTACAAGGATGCCTTGCTGAAGCGTGGTCTGAGGTACGATGAACATCTGACACGTATCTGCGACAACCGTCAGGATGCCGAGCTGATTACTCCCGAACTGTTCGACGGCGACTACTATCCCGACGCCTTCTTTGCTGTCAACGACGATACGGCCATTGGCATTCTCTATACTGTCAAGCGAATGGGGCTCCGGGTGCCAGAGGACATTAGTATCTGCGGCTTTACCAACGGGCAGCGTGCTATGGCCTGCGACCCTATGCTCACCACTGTTGAGCAGCGCGGTAAGCGGGTTGGTGAGGAGGCTGCCGAGATACTCATCGATAAGGTAGAGGGGCTTTCGCCCATTGACAAGGTTGAGAA
>Ga0265298_10006940_pt1 | contig 13879 bp, 9 predicted proteins | sample AusTroGonzalo_MG_3_FD_193486 | JGI IMG/M metagenome (GOLD analysis project Ga0265298, IMG submission 193486) | Bovine rumen microbial communities from tropical cattle in Woodstock, Queensland, Australia - Gonzalo_01 | ecosystem: Host-associated > Mammals > Digestive system > Stomach > Rumen ...
ATAGCAACGGCGAGCCTCGTGAGTGTACGGCTCTGATGCGTGAGTTAGGCCTTAATGCCGTCCGCCTGCGTGTGTGGGTAAATCCCAAAGACGGATTGTGTGGCAAAGATGATGTTGTGAAGATGGCACGTCGTGCCAAAGACTGGGGTATGGCACTGATGATAGACTTCCACTATAGCGACTGGTGGGCTGACCCAGGACAGCAGAATATTCCTGCAGCATGGAAAGATATGACCTACGAACAGATGAAGCAGGCCTTGGCTGACCATACACGTGAAGTTTTGCAAGCCATCAAGGAGGCTGGGGTAGAAGTACAGTGGGTGCAAGTGGGTAACGAGACGACGAACGGATTCTTGTGGCCAATGGGACGGGCTCAGGATAATATGCGCCAGTATGCAGGACTTACGGATGCTGGCTATGGGGCTGTAAAACAAGTGCTCCCAAAGGCTGAGGTCATTGTTCATCTGGACGGCGCATACGATCCGAAACGATACGATTTTATATTCGATGGCCTTAAGAAATACGGTGCCCGTTTTGATATGATTGGATTGAGTGTCTATCCTTATTGGGATATGAGGGGCAAACATACGACATCGTGGCAGGAGACAGTAGAGAAAGCAACCATCAATATTAATCGTTTGTGGACTAAATATCATAAACCAATGCTGGTGGTTGAAACCGGTGTTGAAGCTGCAAAGCCTGTAGAGGGTAAGGAAATCCTGTCGGCAATTATTGACATGGCCCGTCATCATTGCGGTGGACATTGTCAAGGTGTCTTCTATTGGGCACCAGAAACAGACCGCTTCTATAAGTTGGGAGCATTCCAAAATAATCGTCCAACAGTCATCATGGATGCCTTTACTGAGGCTGCTCGAACCATTGATGTTGAATAAAATTTGCATACTATGTGAAAGAAAATCCATAGATTGTTTGGAATTGTCACTTATTGTTCGTATCTTTGCAGCGGTTTAGAAGAAAATGACGGTGTTATGAAAAATCCGTTTGATAAGATATTGAATTGGTATTTTACCAAAAATTCATTGCCATATTGGTGTATTTTCCTCATAGACTGCGCCATTGTCATGTTTGCTTGTGCGTTGGTTTATTGGATTTTCCATGATTTGGTTACGCTTGTAGATAACGCTATACCAGTGTTCCTGACGTCATTGGTGTTTACTCTTGTCAGCGTTGTGGGTTTCCGTATTTTCCATACCTATAGTGGATTCATGCGCTATGCTTCGTTTGTTGACTTGATGCGCGTGACTTATGGCAATCTGATAAATCTCGGATTAGCTTTGTTGTCTGATTGGGCGTTGCAGACATTACCTATCAAGGTTTTTGCTTATTTTAATACCACCAGCATATTCCTTATTTTCATATTTGCAACATTGCTGATGTGGGCATTGCGCGTATTTGTGAAAACACTATATGATGTGGCTTTCTCAAATTCGCGTGCCATGCGTGTTTTGGTGTATGGGGCTATGACGGGTGGAGTAGGCTTGGCAAAGATGATTCAGAACCAACGTCCACGCCGTTATGTTGTCAAGGGTTTCATTACGCATTATCAGAAAGCTCGTCATTCTCAGATATTAGGCGAAACGGTATATACTGTAGATGACAATTTGGCTAATATCATCAAAGAAAACGATATTGAAGGTGTTATCGTTTCGCCATATCGTGTTCAAGAGTTCCGTAATAATCAGGCTGTTCAGGATGTGATTATCGGTGCTGGCGCTAAGATTATGATGGCGCAAGGTGCCAAGGAGTTCATTTCCGGCGAAATGGAAATTACACAAGAGGACTTCGGACAGCTGCAACTGCGTGAGGTCAGCGTCGAGGAATTGTTGCCTCGCGACGAGATACGTGTTGACTTAAAGAGTGTTGAAGAGTTACTGAAGGGTCAAAGAGTACTGATTACTGGTTCTGCAGGTTCTATTGGTAGTGAGATTGTACGTCAGGTGGCCAGTTTCCATCCTGCAGCCATGATGTTGATTGACCAGGCTGAAACGCCGCAGCACGATATTCGTCTGATGATGTCGAATGAATTCCCTGAGATCGAAGTTGAGACGGTCGTAACAAGTATTATCCATCAGTTGCGTATGGACGATATTTTCCATACGTTCCGCCCAGACTATGTGTTCCATGCTGCTGCTTACAAACATGTACCGATGATGGAGGATAACCCTTCTGAAGCTGTTATTAATAATGTCTATGGAACAAAGATTATTGCCGATCTGAGTGTGAAATATGGCGTTAAGAAGTTTGTGATGGTTTCTACCGACAAGGCCGTGAATCCTACGAATGTCATGGGTTGTTCAAAGCGTATCTGTGAGATTTATGTTCAGAGTCTTGACCAGGCTATCAAGGAAAAGCGTGTCACCAATCATATCCAGAGTCTTAGTAATGACGAGAGTTTTATTACTCCTTCTCAGATAGGAGGCCCAGCTGTTCGTACACAGTTTGTGACCACTCGCTTTGGTAATGTGTTGGGGTCTAATGGTTCAGTTATTCCTTTGTTCAGAGAACAGATTAAGAATGGTGGTCCTGTCACGGTGACTGACGAGCGTATAGTTCGTTTCTTCATGCTGATACCTGAGGCTTGTAAACTGGTGCTTGAAGCTGGTACAAAGGGTAATGGTGGCGAGATTTTCGTATTCGATATGGGTCAGCCCGTCAAGATTGCAGATTTGGCTAAACGAATGATTAAACTCTCAGGTGCCAAGAATGTAGAGATTAAGTTTACTGGCTTGCGTCCAGGCGAAAAACTCTATGAGGAAGTGCTTAACGAACTTGAGGGTACCAAGCCTACTTTCCACGAAAAGATTCGTATTGCTGAGGTTCGTGAGTACGATTATGATGAGGTATGTAAGGATATCGATAATCTGGTAGAAACAGCCAAGCACTACGACGATATGAAGACTGTTCAGAAGATGAAGGAGATTGTTCCGGAGTATAAGAGTAACAATTCTGTCTATGAGCAGTTGGATAAGAAAGACGATGAATCCTCTCAAAAAAGCAAGTTGATATCACTCAATAAGTAAGCGGAAACAAAGTTTTCCGCTTTTCTTTTTGGCTATTAGACGGAAATTGTTTAATTTTGCAAACTAAATTAGACAATTACCGAGAGACAGTTATGAAACATCAACTTAGAAGCAGTGTCTGTACAGAAGGCAGACGTATGGCTGGTGCAAGAGCACTTTGGGTAGCCACAGGTATGAAACATGAGCAATTTGGCAAGCCTATTATTGCCATTGTCAACTCGTTTACACAGTTTGTTCCTGGTCATACGCATCTACATGAGATTGGTCAGATTGTTCGCGAAGAGATTGAGAAAATGGGCTGCTATGCCGCAGAATTCAATACTATTGCTATTGACGACGGCATAGCTATGGGTCATGATGGTATGCTATATTCATTGCCCTCACGTGACATCATTGCCGACTCTGTGGAATATATGGTGAATGCCCATAAGGCCGATGCCATGATTTGTATCTCTAACTGCGACAAGGTGACGCCTGGTATGCTGATGGCTTCTATGCGTCTGAATATCCCTACGGTATTCTGTTCTGGTGGTCCGATGGAAGCAGGTCGCTGGCGTGGTGAGAATGCAGACCTGATTACCGCAATGGTAAAAGGTGCCGATCCCGAGGTCTCTGACGAGGAGATGAAGGAAATTGAGCAATGTGCTTGTCCTGGCTGTGGTTCGTGCTCGGGTATGTTTACTGCCAACTCGATGAATTCGCTGACTGAGGCAATTGGTTTGTCGTTGCCTGGTAATGGTACTATTCTGGCTACGCATACCAATCGTGTAGAATTATTCAAGGCTGCTGCCCGTCAGGTCGTGAAAAACGCCTTTGCTTATTATGAGAACGGCGATGAGAGCGTGCTGCCTCGAAACATCGCAACTCGCAAGGCTTTCATGAACGCTATGGCATTGGATATCGCTATGGGTGGCTCAACGAATACGGTGCTCCACTTGTTGGCTGTGGCTCAGGAAGCTGGTGCCGACTTCACGATGAAGGATATCGATGAACTGTCACGCCGTGTACCTTGTCTCTGTAAACTGGCTCCTAATACTCAGAAATACTCAGTTCAAGAATGTGGTCGCGCTGGTGGTATCTTGGGTATTCTGAACGAACTGAATAAGGGTGGTTTGATTGATGGCTCTGCTCCACGTGTGGATGGCATGACACTTGGTGATGCCCTGAAGAAATACAGTATTGTAGATGGTGCTGTAGATGCTGAAGCCAATCGTATCTATCAGACCGCTCCTGGCAACCGTTTTTCAACGAAGATGGGTTCACAGTCGGAAGAGTGGGGTGCACTTGATACTGACCGTGCTAATGGTTGTATCCGTGACCTTGAACACGCCTACACGAAGGACGGTGGATTGGCGGTACTCTTTGGCAACATTGCCCAGGACGGTTGCGTGGTTAAGACGGCTGGTGTGGATGAGAGCCTTTGGCACTTTGAAGGTCCTGCTGTGGTCTTCGACTCGCAAGAAGATGCCTGCGAGGGTATTCTTGGCGGCAAAGTAAAGAAGGGCGACTGCGTGGTCATTACCCACGAAGGACCGAAGGGTGGTCCTGGTATGCAGGAGATGTTGTATCCTACAAGCTATATCAAGTCTATGCACATGGGTAAAGAGTGTGCTCTGATTACTGACGGACGTTTTTCAGGTGGAACAAGCGGTTTGAGCATCGGCCATATCTCGCCCGAAGCTGCAGCCGGTGGTAACATCGGTAAGATTAAGGATGGCGATATTATCGAGATTGACATTCCCAGCCGCTCTATCAACGTGAAACTCTCTGATGCTGAACTCGAAGCACGTCCGCAACAACCATTGAAGCGTAATCGTCAGGTTTCAAAAGCATTGCGTGCATACGCTCAAAGTGTTTCTTCAGCAGATAAAGGCGGTGTGAGAATCATTGATTAATGGATAATTGATAGTGAATAATTGACAATTAATATTCATGTTAAGAGATAGAATAACAGGATCCAAAGCGCTGATGAGGGCGCTACAGGCCGAGGGCGTAAAGACCATATTTGGTTACCCTGGCGGCAGCATTATGCCCGTTTACGATGCGCTTTATGACTATACACGAGGTGAGAAAAAGGTTTTTGACCACATCCTTGTCCGCCATGAACAGGGAGCTACTCATGCTGCCGAGGGTTATGCCCGCGTCAGTGGTGAGGTTGGCGTGGCACTGGTAACCAGTGGTCCTGGCGTGACGAATACCTTGACGGGTATTGCTGACGCCATGCTTGACTCGACGCCTATCGTCGTTATTGCCGGTCAGGTTCCTATCGGTGCGTTAGGTACCGATGCTTTCCAGGAGGTTGATCTCGTGGGTGTTTCACAGCCTATTTCAAAATGGAGCTATCAGATACGCCGTGCCGAGGATGTTGCATGGGCTGTCAGCCGTGCGTTCTATATTGCCCGTAGTGGTCGCCCTGGTCCTGTAGTTCTCGACTTCGCGAAGAATGCACAGGTGGAGGAGATTGACTGGGAGCCTAAGAAGGTGGATTTCATCCGCTCTTATGTGCCTTATCCTAAGCTGAACGAAGATACTGTACGTCAAGCTGCAGAGCTTATCAATAATGCCAAGAAGCCCCTTGCCTTGGTAGGACAAGGCGTAGAACTGGGCAACGCACAGGAAGAGTTGAAGGCTTTCCTTGAGAAGGCTGATATCCCTGCTGGTCGTACTATGTTAGGTCTCTCAGCCCTGCCTTCCAATCATCCGCTGAACGTCGGTATGCTTGGTATGCACGGCAACTACGCCGTCAACCTAAAGGAACAGGAATGCGACGTTCTAATTGCTATTGGCATGCGTTTCTCCGACCGTGTTACTGGTAATACCAAGACCTATGCCAAGCAGGCTAAGATTATACATCTTGATATTGATCGCAGCGAGATTGACAAGAATGTGAAGACCGATGTGGCTGTGGTGGCTGACTGTAAGGAGTCGCTGCCTGCCATTACCGCTCTGCTCAACAAGAATAACCACCAGGAGTGGCGAGATTCATTTAAGGAACTGGATCAGAAAGAGCGTACTAAGGTCATTGAGCCTGCCATCCATCCTGCTGACGGTCCGCTGCTGATGGGCGAGATTGTCAATGCTGTTGCCGAGCAGGCGCCCAATGGCTCGGTACTCGTTACCGATGTTGGTCAGAACCAGCTCTTTGCCACCCGCTACTTCAAATATACGCAGAATCGTAGCATCTGTACCAGTGGTGGTTTGGGAACGATGGGTTACGGCATGCCTGCCGCCATCGGTGCCACGTTTGCCACCAACCGTACCGTCTGCTGCTTCATGGGCGACGGCGGTTTCCAGATGAATATCCAGGAGCTGGGTACCATTATGGAACAGCAGTCTCCAGTAAAGATGATATTGATGAACAACCACTATCTGGGCAATGTGCGCCAGTGGCAGGACATGTTCTGGATGCGTCGCAAGTCGTTTACCAAGATGCTGAATCCCTGCTACGAGTCTATCGCTCAGGGTTATGGTATTCCTTACCAGGCTGTGACAGACCGTAAGGACTTGGCTGCTGCTGTCGAGAAGATGCTGGCTACCAAGGGCCCGTATATTCTGGAGTGTGCCATCAAGGAAGACGACAATGTACTGCCCATGACTCCGCCAGGCATGAATGTCAATGAAATGATGCTGGAGATATGATGATGTTTGATGTATGAAGTAAGATGTGTTAAGATGGAAGAAAAAAAGAAACTATATACCCTGTTGGTCTATTCAGAGAATGTAGCTGGTATTCTGAATCAGATTACCGCTGTATTCACGCGTCGTCAGGTTAATATCGAGAGTCTGAATGTGTCGGCCTCGTCCATTGAGGGTGTCCATAAGTACACCATTACTGCATGGAGCGATGAAGACCAGATAGTCAAAATTACCCGCCAGATAGAGAAGAAGATTGATGTTGTCAAAGCCAACTACTTCACTGACGACCAGCTCTTTATCCGTGAGTCAGGTCTCTATAAGCTTTCTACGGAGAAGGTACTGAATAACCCTGAGATTTCGCGTACTATCCGCCGTAACGATGCCAGCATCATGGAGGTTAATCCTACGTATACCGTCGTTATGAAGAACGGTAAGACCGAGGACATTCTGAATCTCTACTATGCTTTGAACGAGTTTGATTGCGTGTTCCAGTATACCCGTTCGGGCCGTATCGCTGTAACGCGTGCTAAGCAGGAGCAGGTCAGCGAATTCCTTGAAGAACGCGAAAAAAGTGATAAGTGATAAACGATTGCTACAGCATGGATAAAGTAGGACGTTACGAGTTTCTGGCTGAACCCTTCCACTGCGATTTCAGTGGTCGATTGTTTATGGGCCATTTGGGCAATCACATGCTGAATGCTGCAGACTTCCATTCGTCTGCCCGTGGTTTTGGCATGAAGTATCTAATGACCATCAACCGGTCGTGGGTATTGTCGCGTCTGGCTATCGAGATGAACGAGATGCCCCAGCAGTACACCAAGTTCAATGTCGAGACATGGGTTGAATCGGCTATGCGCTATTTTACCAGCCGTAATTTTTCCGTCGTTGGCGATGATGGACGCATTTACGGCTACGGTCGCTCTATCTGGGCTATGATAGACACGGAAAGCCGTCAGCCCACCGATATCTTCTCCATTGATGATGGCGCCATTAATAACTGGATAGTCAAGGACAAGGAGTGTCCCATTGACAAGGGTGGGCGAGTGAAGATGTCGGACGAGGCCCAATTGGTTCGCACCATCGATACTTATTACAATGATGTCGATATCAACGGTCACATTAACTCCGTCAAATACATTGAGCACGTGCTCGACCTCTGGCCATTAGATTGGTATCGCACTCACCAGATTCGCCGTTTCGAAATAGCTTATGTCGCTGAAGCCCATGCTGGTGACCAGCTTTCGTTCTATCGTGAGCAGACGGGCAACGACGAGTATTGCATCCGTATTGTCCGAACGGATGGCACCGAGTGTTGTCGCAGCAAAGTTGTCTTTATTTGAAAATGTATTCGCTGATGCCAACGGTGTGTTTCTCCATCAACTTGCGCATGGAGGAACGGATGGCCGCACGGTTCTTTTGTTCGATACTTGTGAGCACGCTGTCGGGTTCGTCGATGGGCAGAATGCGGTAGTTGTGCCGACGGTTGTTGTCTGTGGGACGACTAACCCAATAGAGTGTATAACCGCAGTCACTGAGTCGCGTAGCGCTCTTTTTGCCGGTAATTGTAGGCACGATGCCGGGCTGCACGGTCTTTGTAAACTCCAGGCGTACCATGTAGCCGCCGTAAGTGTTGGGCTTCGACTGGTTGCTGACAACGTTACCCATTGACCAGGCAATCAGATGGCAACTGTCTGGCGTCAGTTCCAGGGGCTGGGCTACATGCGGATGTCCGCCAATGACGTGGTCGACACCATTGTCTATAAGCCACTTGGCCATATCGCGTTGTTGTTGTGACGGCAACTGCTGATACTCTATACCCCAGTGTGGCAGGGCAATAATGACGTCAGGTTTCATGATTTTGGCTTTCTGGATGTCGCGACGAATCTGGACGGTATCCATATAGTTTACGACGTTGGGCGCTTGCACCTGAATGCCGTTGGTACCGTAAGTAAAGTTTAGCAGTACAATGCGCAGACCGTTGCGCTCCAGCAGGTACGGATACTGCTTCTGACGCGCCTGTTCATCGACGTATGTACCAATATGCGGCACATGCAGCGAGTCCATCATCATAATGGTACGTTCGAGTCCTGCACGACGACTGTCCAGACAGTGGTTGTTGGCGGTGAGCATGATGTCGAAGCCAGCATCAAGACAAGCTTGCAGATACTCATCGGGAGCACGGAACTGCGGATATCCGGCATAGGGTTTACCACCCAGCGTCACCTCGAAGTTACCGATGGCAACGTCAGCACGTTCCACCTCGTCGTGAATACGGGCGAAACACTCGTCATAGTTATAACTGCCGTCCTTCTGCAGGGCTGCATTGATTTGCGGTCCGTGCTGCATCAGGTCGCCAGCAATCAGCAAGCTGAGGTGGTGTTCCTCAGCCTGCTGAATAGTGTTAGACTCTGTCGCTCCTTTTTGGCGTTCTGCATGGCACGACGCGGATGCCAACGTAATGAAGCCAAAGGCCGCTATCAGGAGTTTTCTCATCAGCCCTTACTTTACTTGTTGTCGACAGCGGCCTGCTCAATGGGCAGACACTTCTTGTAGTTCTCGATATACTTCTCGAAGCCGGCAACATCCTCGGCAGTTGGGGCGATGCTTGTGCCCGTATTGCCTGCGAAGACAACATCTTCGAGGTAGTCGGCCAGGTTCTTTCCGTTCTTGTTGATCAGGTAGCCAGCCAACAGGGCGATACCCCATGCACCACCTTCGCCTGCAGTCTCCATCACAGAGATTGGAGAGTTCAGGGCGGCAGCCAGCATGCGCTGACCAACACCAGCGGTCTTGAAGTAGCCGCCATGACCAGTAATACGGTCCACCTTAATCTTCTCTTCCTTGAACAGGATATCGTTACCAATCTTCAGCACACCGATGGCGCCGTAGAGGTTGGCTCGCATAAAATTGGCCAGATTGAACTTGTCGTTGGCTGAACGAACAAAGAGGGGGCGACCGTCTGCCAAACCAGTAACAGGCTCACCGCTGACGTAATTGTATGCCATCAAGCCACCGCAGTCGGTGTCGCCTTCCAGAGCCTTGTTAAACAGCTTGCCATACAGCTCGTTCATATCTACGGGCACACCCAGCAGCTGCTGATACTCCTTGAACAGGCCTACCCATGCGTTGATGTCGCTGGTGCAGTTGTTGCAGTGCACCATCGCAACGAGACTACCGTCAGGCGTAGTCACCATGTCAATCATCTCGTAAGGCTTCGACAGCGGCTTCTCCAATACAATCATTGAGAATGAAGAGGTACCTGCCGATACGTTACCCGTGCGCTGCTTGACAGCATTCGTTGCTACCATACCCGTTCCAGCGTCGCCCTCAGGAGGACAAACAGGAATGCCAGCCTTCAGGTGACCTGAAACGTCAAGTTTCTTAGCGCCCTCGGCAGTCAGCGTACCAGCGTTCTCGCCAGCATTCAGCGACTTAGGCAGAATGTCGAGCAATGTCCATGAATAGCCCTTCGGAGCGATGAGTTTATTGAACTTCTCAACCATGGTAGCATCGTAGGTCTTCGTGGCGGGATCTACGGGAATCATACCCGATGCATCGCCCACGCCCAGTACAAACTCGCCAGTAACCTGCCAGTGTACGTATCCTGCCAGCGTGGTCAGGTATTTGATGTCCTTCACATGCTCATTACCTTCGAGAATGCACTCATACAGGTGACTGATGCTCCAGCGCAGGGGAATGTTATAGTTGAACAACTCAGAGAGCTCTGCGGCAGCCTTACCCGTATTGGTGTTACGCCATGTGCGGAAAGGCACCATAATCTCCTGCTTCTCGTTGAATGCCATGTAGCCATGCATCATAGCCGAGAATCCGATAGCAGCCAGCGACTCTATCTCGCAGTCGTACTGAGCCTTTACATCCTTGCGCAGGTCGGCGTAGCAGTCTTGCAGGCCTTTCCAGATGATGTCGATACTATAAGTCCACAGTCCGTCCACGAGTTGGTTTTCCCACTCGAATGCACCTTGGGCTATGGGTTTGTTCTCTTGGTCAATCAGTACGGCTTTGATACGTGTGGAACCGAATTCGATTCCGAGGATGGCCTTACCGGCCTCGATGGTTTGTTTTGCGTTCATAATTTAATAAGTTTTGTGATTTATGACTGCAAAGATACTCTTTTTCCTGCAAATAGCCAAACATTCTATCCTAAATTGCTGCACATTTCCGTATTTTTTCGGCAAAACCAAACAAGTTTCTGAACTATTTTGTATCTTTGCAATCAATTAAGCCCTATAGATATAAATAATGTGTACCTAAAATAATAGTGAAAATGAAAAGAACAATGACTACATTTGCAGCCTTCGTTTGCTGCGTAATGATGATGGCGAACCCCGTCGACCCTGCTGCTGCACGACAGGCTGCAGCGAGATTTCTGCAGGCGAAGGGTGCGGAGTTGCATAACGAAGCCATGCAGGCTCCGCGCCGCGCCATGGGACAGACTGCCGACGGGCAGGAGTCCAGTCCCTACTATGTGTTTAACGCTACAGGCTCTAAAGGCTTTGTCGTCGTCAGCGGTGACGACTGCGTGGGCGGCAACCTTGTGCTGGGCTATACGGACCGTGGCAGTTTCGATGCCGGCAACGTTCCTGTGAACATGCAGGAGTGGCTCGACGCCATGGCCAGCCAGATTACGTCGATGAGCCGACGGGGTGCGACGGCCCGCGCCATTGCTCTGCACGACGCCGTGGCTCCGCTCGTGACTACCACATGGGGTCAGGGCAACTCTGCTTACGATCCTCATCATCCCTACAATGCGCTCTGTCCGAAGTTCGACGGACAGCTTAGTGTTACAGGCTGCATGGCTACGGCGCTGAGCCAGGTGCTCTACTACCACCGAACGCCGCAGCAGCCGATTGTCGGCGAGTTGCCCGGCTACACGATGTTTACTAACCCCGTCGACATCGAGCCGCTGCCCGGCGTGAAGTTCGACTGGGACAACATGCTCGACAACTACAACGGGGAAACCACCGAGGCGCAGCAGATGGCCGTTGCCACGCTGATGCGCTATTGCGGTCAGACGTTGCAGATGGATTATACGCCTGATATCTCCAACGCCTACTCCTACGACCTGGACTTACTGATCACCCAGTTCGGCATCGACCAGGGCGCTCATACGGCCAGGGCAAACGAGTATTCCATCAACGCATGGGACAGTCTGCTCTATTCGGAACTGAAGGAGCAGCGCCCTCTGCTTCATGCCGGCTTCTCGATGGGCGGCGGTCATGCCTTTATCCTTGACGGCTACGAAGCTAAGGACGGTGTCGGCTTCTTCCACGTCAACTGGGGATGGGACGGCAGCTCCGACGGTTACTACCGTCTCGACGTGCTCAATCCCTACGCGTCGGGTACGGGCGGCAGCTCAACCAGCGACGGCTTCAGCATCGGTCAGGAGGCAGTCATCGGTTTCCAGCCGTCAAAGGGTCCGCTGGACCACTACGCCCGCTACCTTGTCGGCTTCGAGTGGAATGCGCACTACAATGACCAGCCCGGCTACTTCTCTGCTCTCAACACGTCGCACATGCCTGTCAACTACGCTCTTGCCATGGCCGAGCGTATGGCCGACGGCACGATAGACTACGACCACATCCTGGGCGAGCAGACCCTGGAGATTGAGAGCTACAGCTACGCCGGTTTTCAGAAAGAAAAAGAACGGCAGGCACTCAAGTATTTCACCGTGCTTGACCACGTCGCTGACAACCTCACGCCGGGAAGCCACCGCCTGGTATTCATCAACAAGGAGGTGGGCACCGACGCCCCCTGGCGCCCCGTCTTCGGTCCGAACTGCTCCGTGGAAATCATAGTCGGCGACGACGGCCAGCCCACGGACACCATCATCCATCCGAGTCCCGTGCTGACCACCACCGCCCATACCGTCAAGATCTTAGGACTCGGCGAACTGGACGACATGAAGATGTGGGGTCTCCGACAGACGGTCAAAGCCACCGTTGCCAACAACAGCGCCGATGCCTTCAACGGCACTCTGTATTGCACATTGTACTTGGTCGTGAACGACGTGCTGACGGTTGAGTACATAAGCTATCAGGCGCCAGTGTTTGTCGAGGCCAACGGCAAGACCGAAGTCAATTTCGATGTTTATCCGCCGCGAAAGGGCAACTATGTCGCCGTCATCACGTCCGACGATGTCAGCATGAAGGGCCGCCATCAGTCCGACCTCAAGAGCGTAGACGGATATGTCGGCTTAAAGCCTGTCATCGCCAATGAGCTGACCTTCACCGTCCAGAGTTTCGAACACAACGTGACCACTACCGAGGAAGGCGAACTTAAAACCCGTTTCAACATCACCGTTGGCAACAATACGGCGATGGACTACGAGTCGTTCATCGTGGCCAGAGTCTACAAAATGGGCAGCGACAGTGTCTATCACCAAGTCGTCTTCAACAATGGCTATGACTATAAAGCCGCGCTCTGTAATGTCAAATCCAAAGAGCGCGCCGACATATCCTTCGTCTTACCCCAGCTTCTAGAGCCCGGCGACTATAGTGTCGAATTCCAGATGTCCAGCGACTACATCGGCAACAAGCTGAGCGACTACTTCAGCATTGCCGGTTCTAACTTCAAGGTTGAGGAACCCACAGGCATCAAGACCGTCGGCACTGACCAGACGGCGAACGGCGACAAGTGGTTCAGCCTGGACGGCCGCCGCCTTGACGCCCGTCCCACGACGAAGGGCATCTACGTCCGTCAGGGCAAGAAGTTCGTGGTCCGCTGATCGGAACATCGCGATGAACTAATGGAAACGGGGAAAAGTTAGCGAAGTAACTTTTCTCCGTTTTTTCTTTGATATCACAGGGGTGACCCTTGTGAGGTAAGAACCGGAACCAATTTCTAGGAATTCAGAGTTCCCAATTTTCCACTTAATTATTTGGAAGTTTCAAATAAAGTATGTAACTTTGCAGCGGAAAAAAGAAAAATAATATGGCATACGCAAAAATAGACATAGTGATAAAGAATCCCTCACAGAAGCTTGAAGAACGAATCCGTGAGGTGGGACGCCAGAAATATGAGCGAATGCAGAAGACCCTTCATGACTGGAAAGAAGGAAAATATAAAAATGCAAAAGTTCTTCTGGTAAAATGAAAGTCACTGAATTTTTCGAGTCTTCTGAAGGAGACATTTACTCAATAAGCCTGTCATCTGAGAATGGCGGGCTTATTGCTGATGATATA
>Ga0265298_10006941_pt1 | contig 13878 bp, 14 predicted proteins | sample AusTroGonzalo_MG_3_FD_193486 | JGI IMG/M metagenome (GOLD analysis project Ga0265298, IMG submission 193486) | Bovine rumen microbial communities from tropical cattle in Woodstock, Queensland, Australia - Gonzalo_01 | ecosystem: Host-associated > Mammals > Digestive system > Stomach > Rumen ...
TGTCAGAAGCCATCATGGATCGCCTCGGAATCCCCATGCCCGAGTCGATGATGGCTTCTGACATAGACGGCGCGCTTAAGTGCGTCGAGAAGCTCGGCTATCCGATAATAATCCGTCCTTCGTTCGTCCTCGGCGGACGCGGAATGGAGGTTATCTACGACGAGTCGGCCCTGAGGGAGTATGTCGCGAAGGCGGTGGGCGTCACGCCCGACCGTCCGCTCTACCTCGACCGCTTCCTCCACCATGCGCTTGAATGCGAGGCGGACGCCCTCTCTGACGGAAAGGACATCTTCATACCGGCGATCATGCAGCACGTCGAGCTCGCGGGCATCCACTCGGGCGACTCCGCCTGCGTCCTGCCGCCCGTGTCGATCAGCGAGAAGAACAAGGCGACGATCCTCGAATACACCCGCAAGATCGCGACCGAGCTCAAGGTCGTCGGCCTTATGAACATGCAGTTCGCCATCGAGGACGACAAGGTCTATGTGATCGAGGCGAACCCGCGCGCCAGCCGTACGGTGCCGCTCGTCTCGAAGGTCGCTGGCGTGCAGATGGCCGGCATAGCGACCCATCTCATGCTCGGCGACACGGTGAAGTCCATGGGACTCGACAAAAAGCATGTCGTTCCGTACTTCGGCGTCAAGGAGGCCGTCCTGCCGTTCGAGAAGTTTCCGGAGGTCGACCCCGTGCTCGGGCCGGAGATGCGCTCCACCGGCGAGGTGCTGGGCCTTGCGGACAACTTCGGGCTTGCATACTTCAAGTCGCAGGAGGCCGCCGGCGCGCCGCTTCCGACAAAGGTCGGAAGGGTGCTCGTATCGCTTACCGAGAAGCAGGCCGACATAGAGTCCGCGGTGAAGAAGCTCGTGGACCTCGGGTTCACGATCCTTGCGACCCAGGGCACCGCCCAGTGGCTGAGGGATCTTGGCATCCCGGCCTATTCCGTCGCCAAGATCGGCGAAGGGCGTCCCGATTGCCTTGACGTCGTAAAGAACCGCGAGGTCTCGCTCGTCATCAACACTCCGTCGGTGAAGGCGAACTCCATCGAGCACCTGGGCCGCATCCGCAAGGCCTGCATCAAGTACAAGGTGCCGTATCTTACGACGGTGGCCGCCGCGTATGCCGCGGCCGAGGGCATAGCCGCCGCGATGAGCGGAAAGGGCGAAGTGAGGAGTCTTCAGAGCTACCACGCCTCGATCGGCCAGGAATAAGGGACGGACTAGGGATTTTCAACAAAAAAGGAAAAGTAAAATGGCAGCGATATACGAATACACGGGAGTGGTCGAGAAGGTGCTGGACCTCCAGACCTTCGCGAGCGGGTTCACGAAGCGGGACATTGTTCTGACTGACGACATCGGAAGCGAGACCAAGTGGCCCAACCACATCGCTTTCACGTTCAAGAAGGACTCCACGAGCCTTCTCGACGGCGTACAGCCCGGACAGCGCGCGAAGATACGTTTCGCGATCGACGGGCGCGAGTGGACGAACCCTCAAGGGCAGGTGAAGTACTTCACAGACCTTACCGGCCTCAAGATCGAGGTCCTGAAGGAGGACGGCACGTCAACCGAGCCGGTTCCGGCGCCTGCCGAGCCTGACGTCTTCGTCGACGAGGGAGACGTGGACGACATGCCGTTCTGACGCATGCTCTGGCGCGACACGATCGTCAAGGCGGCGGCGTTTCTTGCTGCGAAGGGGGTGTCCGACGCGCAGGTCGCCGCCGAACTTCTTGCGGCGAGGCTTCTAAAGTGCTCGCGCGGGCTTTTGGCGTCGGCGCTTGAGAAGGAGACCCAGGAAAAGTACCTTGAGGCGATGCGACGCGGGATGCGACGGCTCGTCGACGGCGAGCCGCTGCAGTATGTGCTCGGCGAATGGGACTTCCGCACCCTCACACTTAAGTGCGACCGGCGCGCGCTGATCCCGAGGCCGGAGACCGAGGAGCTTGTGACGCGCGTTCTCGCCCACCTCGCCCGAAGGAGATCCGTGGCCGGCGAGCCGCCGTTCATAATTGACGTCGGGACGGGGACTGGCGCGATAATCCTGAGTCTCGCCAAGGAGCACAGGGGCGAGGCGGTATTCCTCGGGACGGACGTAAGCGAGGATGCAATTGCGCTCGCGAAGGAGAATGCGGAGCGGTGCGGGCTTTCGGGACGCGTCAAGTTCGCGGTCATGGACGGGCTTGACGACTTTGACGAGCCTGGGATGGTCGATGTGCTGGTGTCGAATCCGCCATATATCGAAAGCGCGGTTTGCGATACACTGGACCGGAGGGTCAAGGACTTTGAGCCGCGCCTCGCGCTAGACGGTGGGCCGACCGGGCTGGACTTCTATGACAGATACCTGTGCGATGCGCTTAACATATTGAAGCCGGGCGGAGCGGTTTTTTTCGAGATCGGCGAAGGGCAGGGGGCGGCGATCGCGAAGCTTATGGCCGACTATGGCTTTGACAATGTCCTTGTCGAGCGCGACTTCGCCGGTCACGACCGTTACGCCTCCGCAACGCTGGCTTGATCCGCATTGGCGCTTTCGGTAAGGTGCGGTCGTCATTGGGCGCCCACCTCGTACCTTTCCCCTCGTACCTTCTCTCTTCCCCATCCTCCCTCTCTTGCTTTCCTAGGTGCGGCTTGTTTCGACGCAACCGTGCTCGCCTTCGAGGGTGGCCGATTTCTGCGCTGAACTTTGCTGTCGTCGAAGGCTGGGGCCGCACGAGAGCACTTTCGTGGGCCCGATGGATTTTTGACCCCGTGCGACAAGGTGAGCGCTCTGCGCGAGCGTCAAAAATCCGTCAGGGGGCGCCCGCGAAATGCGGGTCGCGCGGTACCGGCCTTCGACGACAGCAATGTTCAGCGATTCCAGTTCGAGTTACGAGTTGGAGTTCGAGATAGGAATGTTAAACCTCCATTCTAACTCATAACTCTCAACTCCCAACTCTCCCCGTTCCCCTCCCATAAGGTCAGCTTGCGGCGAATTTCCGAGAGTGGTATAATAAACTCACATAGGGTTATTAAGGGGTAATGACTGGGGATAAGCCATGCAGGATTATATCTATTCGGTAATCGCCTTTCAGGCGATGGCGATTCATCTGATCATCAATTCAGGCATGATTGCCGGTGCAAAGATGGTCAAAGCGCGTGGAGCGCGAGAGTACCGCAGATTCCTTTGGGGCGTGTTCGCCTACTACATTGTGGATGCGTGCTGGGGCGTGCTGGCGGGATTGGGCTGGACTGGCGTACTGTATGTCGATACGATGCTCTACTACCTCGCAATCGCCGTATCCGTCCTCACGTGGTGCCATTTCGTCATCGTCTACCTCAACCTCGGCAAATGGACTGCGCGGACGCTGTCGGCGTTCGGATATGCGCTTTTGGCGCTCTATGTCGTGCTGCTCACGGTCAACCTGTTCAACGGCTGCCTTTTCCATTTCGACGAGCAAGGCAACTATGTCGCCGGAACAGTGCGTATGATGATATTCTATCCGCTGGTCGCGCTGAACGTCCCGATGGCTGTCTTCGCGCTCATGAAGACGCTCGGCAGCGAGGGGCGCCTGCGCAGGCGGTTCATGGTGGTGTTCCTGTTCTGTCTTACCATGATGGCCGCCGTCACATTGCAGATAGTCTGGCCGCTCTGGCCGTATTACGCGTTTGGCTGCCTGCTCGGCACATGCTTCCTTCATGTGTTTCTCGTTGAGGACGAGCGCGCCGAGTTGCGAAAGACGGCGATCGAGCACGAACAGACAGTGAAGCATATGACTGAGATTGAGAAGGCGCTTGAGCGTGCCAGAGCGGCGGAAAAGGCTCGCAGCATGTTCTTCAGCATCGTCAGTCACGACATCCGCACGCCGCTCAATGCGATCATCGGCTATTCGGAGCTTCTTCGGCACGGATTGGACGGCAAACCCGAACGCGAAGAGGCCCTCGATTCGATCTGCGCAAGCGGAACGACCCTCCTGCAGCTCGTGAACGACGTCCTGGACCTGGCGAAGATGAATGCCGGGAAGATAGCCCTCCACCCCGAACCGGTGCGGTTGGACAGTTTGGCCGGCGAGGTGCTCATGTCCTTCCGTCTGGCTGCGTCGGAGAAGGGGATAGTACTCGTAAACCAGACAGCGGGCGTACCGACTGTCATGCTTGACGGACACCGCTTTCGGCAGATTCTCTTCAATCTTATCGGGAATGCGGTGAAGTTCACCGATCACGGATCGGTGACTGTCGCCGCATCATACTCCGGAACGAAGCTTGAGGTTTCCGTCGCCGATACAGGTTGCGGCATCGCGCCCGACATGTTGACGCGCATACTTGATCCGTTTGTGCAGGTTCAGGACCGGAGCCATTCCGCACATCGGGCTGCAGGCACCGGGCTCGGACTTTCGATCTGCCGTGGTCTCGCCGATGTCATGGGAGGAGAATTTGTCGTCGAGAGCGAACTCGGGAAAGGCTCAAAGTTCACGGTCAGGCTGCCGGGCGTTGAGGCGCACGGAACGGAGGAGACGGTCCTGGCTGCGGAGCCGGATCCTGCCGTAGAGCTCAAGAATCTGCCGAAGCATGTGCTTGTGGTCGACGATTCTCCGATAAACCTTTCCGTCCTGACGGCGCTTCTGGAGCATATCGGAATTAGCTCCATAGATCAGGCGGGCGATGGAGAGAAGGCGCTTTCGGCGCTTGAGTCGTCCTTCAAGTCGGGCAGTCCGTACGATTTCGTGCTCACCGACCTCTGGATGCCGAAAATGAACGGAGTAGAGCTCATCGAAAAGCTGCGTGCAGACTCCCGCTTTGCGAGACTGCCTGTCTATGCGTTGACGGCCGATATCGAGTCGCATCATGACGAGAGGGTAAAGCTCTTCGACGGCATTCTCCTCAAGCCGATAACATACGGCAATCTGGTCAAGGCGTTTGCCCGCCGCAGCCGATAGGGAGCCCCGTTCCCCTCTTTACGATGCGAAGGATTTGCCGGTCCAGTTGCGGGAATGCCAGCGGCGCATAAGGATGATTCCGCGTATGTTCTCGTCCAGCAGGAAGCCTATCCATACGCCGACCAGCCCGAGGCCGAGCGGGAGCCCGAGGAGCCATGCGACTCCGACTCCGACCGACCATTGCACGGTCACGCCTACGACCACCGGATATATCACGTCGCCGGCGGCGCGAAGGGTGCCGCATGCGAATATGTTCCTGACGCGTCCGATCTCAAGGACGACGTCGAGCGCCAGTATCGTGCATCCTGTCGTTATGATCTCCGGCTTGTCGGTGAGCAGCGGCAGGATGAAGGGCCCTGCCGCAGCGAGTATCGCGGAGCAGACAAGCGTTACGGCCATCGAGCGTCGCAGGAAGAACGTGCCTACCAGATAAGCGGGCGAATATCGCTTGCGCCCGACGAGGTGCCCGACCAGTATGTCGCCGCCATGCGTCGCCGCGAGGCAGAACAGGAACACGAACATTATGAGGTTCGAGCAGTATGCCTTCGTCGCCAGCGCGTCAGTCGAGATGCTGTTTATGAAGTATACGACTGCCAGCTGGCTTAGCGAGTAGGATATCTCTTCGCTCATCGCGGGGATTCCGACATGGAAGAGGTTCCTGAGCTCCCGCCAGGGGAACGGACGGAAAAGTGAGAGCGGGAACGATCTTATGTGTCGGTTCGTGTGGATCGCCGCAAGAAGCGCGAACTGCACGAACCTAGCAAACGCCGTTGCCCATGCCGCGCCGGCGACGCCCATCGCGGGGAAGCCGAGGTGTCCGAATATCAATGCCCAGTTTCCGACGACGTTGACGATGTTGGAGATTATGTTGACCGCCATCGGCTCGGTCACCTTGCCGACGCTTCTCAAGGACGCGCTGAAGGTGAGGGATAGCGCCGTAAAGAACGTCATCGGCCCCGTTATCTCAAGGTAGGTGAGGCCGTGCGGCAGGACGTCGCCGCGAAGGCCTGACCAGGCGAGGAGCCGCCCCGCGCCGAAGTAGAGCGCCGCGCCCGCGGCAAGGCCGAGGATCGTGTTGAAGAGAAGCGACAGCGCGACCGTCTGCTCCATGCGCCGCCTCTCCCCGGCGCCGAAGTATTGCGCGCAGAGTATGCCGGAGCCTGTTGCAAGGAACTGGTATGCAAGGAAGACTAGAACGACGATCTGGTTCACCATGCCGACCGCGGCGACAGCGCTGTCGCCGCACCGCGAGAGCATGACGGTGTCCACCGCCCCGACGAGCATCACAAGTGCGATGTCGAAGAAGAGCGGCAGGGTCAGCCGCCAGAGCGTCTTTCGTATGTCGGTGTACTTTATCGTCACTTCGTCGAAGGCGGGAGTGACGAGAGTGCGACTGACGCCTCGAACTGCGACATGGGCGTCGTCACTATCGCCACCTCTTCGCGCCTCGCGGCCTCGGCCATGTCGTCCGGCACGGGACGGTCGTGGCATATTACGATTATCTCGATGCCTGCGAGAGTGCAGACGGCGATCGTGTTCAGATGGTTCTGGATCGTGATCAAGACAGACTCGTCGCCGCAGTGTCCCATCACATCCGAGAGGAGATCGCTCGCGTAGGCGAAGTTCACCTCGGCTCCCGGTTTGTCCACGGCGATCGTGCCGCCGATCTTTTCAGCTACTTCAGCAATAGTCATAATCGGTGATTGTCGTTTGTCGTTTGTCTAAAACCTGGTAAGCCGCGGCGAAAGCCGCGTCAGCCTGAAGGCGAAGGCGCGCTTGAGCTCCGTCGTCGTGAATTCGGAGATGTCGGCCTCCGTCCAGACGCGGGCGACGTCGTCGAGATTGTGCGCGTCAGAGCTTCGCGTGACCGCGTAGCCCTCTGCCTTGGGAAGCCATTCCTCTTCGTTGGCGGTGCGCGAAAGCTCTACGGCGTCGAAGTAGGGCGTGCCGTCGGGGGTGGCCGGGATCGCGCCGAGCGACGAGACGACCGAGTAGTTGGGGCGGTCTATGTGGGCCGCTATGTAGATGCCCCCGAGCTCGTGCGCCTTCGCGGACGTCTCGGGGATCGTGCGGCGGCAGCCCATCGCGAGTATCCTCCACTCCAGGTCGGCGATCTCGTCCTCTTCGCTCTCCGCAGAGAGGATCGGCTGGTCGCCGAATGTGTCGGGGTCGTTTACGCGTTTCGGCATGGCCGCGTAGACCCATTCGGTCATGGCGAGCGCCTGCTCGGGCGTGTCGAAAAGGGCGAGTGTGTGGGCTTCCTCGGCGGTCTGCACCTCTAGCCCGAAGAGGCATGCGAGGCCCGCGGCCTTCGCCCGCACGGCCATCGCAGGCGCGTTCATGGCCGAGTTGTGGTCCGTTATGGCAATCCCGCCCATGCCCGCCTCGATGGCGCGCTTTACGATGTCGCCCGGCGCCATCTCAAGGCTCGCGCACGGACTGAGGCAGGAATGGATATGCAAATCGAACTTCATTGCCCGCTATTCTACCAAATATGGTATAATCTTGCATCATGAACATTGATGACATTGTAAAGACGCTTGACGGGACGCTCGTCGCCGGAGGAGACTCCGACAGGAACGTCGGATCGGTGGTTGCGAACGACCTCATGAGCGATGTTTTGCTCAACGACGGCGAAGACATGCTTCTTCTCACCTCACTCGCCTCGGACCAGGCCATAAGGACCGCGAATATCGTCGGCGCGATGTGCGTCGTCGTCCACAATGCCAAGCCTTTGCCGCATACCATGTGCCAGGTGGCCGATACTCTCGGCATCCCGCTCGTGTCCTCGCCCCTGTCGAAGTACGACAGCTGCGTCAGGATACACGACTTCCTCGAGAACGAGAAAAAGTAAGGCGGCGTGCGATGGCCGACGGCTACAGCCCGAAGATACTGACCGGCGGGGAGTCGAAGAGCGACGACGAGATTCTCGCCGCCCACGACAAGGTGAGGCGCGTGTCGGGCCCGGGGCTCCCCGGCACCGACGACAGCCCCCTCGTGATAATGGAGCTTCTGCAGCGGCTTCGCGTCCGCGACGTGATGCGCGGCCACGACATAATCGCAGTCTCGCGCGCCGATACGATGAGGCGCGCCCAGCACCTGATGAAGCTCAACAACATCTCGGGCGTGCCCGTAGTCGAGGGCAAGCGGCTTTTCGGCATCATTTCGGTGAACGACATCATAAAGGCGCTTGAGGGCGGCTGGATCGACGATACGTGCCAGCAGCACATGTCCACGAACCTCGTGGTCCTAGAGGCCGACATGCCGCTCGCGTTCGCGATAAAGTTCTTCCAGAACTACACGTTCGGCCGCTTCCCCGTGCTCGACAAGGAGCGCAATCTCGTCGGCATAGTCGCCCAGCGCGACGTCACGCGCGTACTGATGCACGAGCTTACGAACGAGATCGCGAAGCTTGAGGGCAAGGCCACTCACGAGCATGCCGAGAAGGCCAAGAGCGAGGGTGCGCTTCCCTACTACTCGATGCGCCAGTTCATGGTCGTCAGAAACGACCTCTCAACCGCGGGCAAGGCCGCGAACGAGATCAAGAAGATGCTGAAGGACGCCGGCATCGACAACAAGATCGTCCGCCGCGTCGCAGTCGCCGCGTACGAGCTCGAGATAAACATCTGCATTCATTCGCTCGGCGGGTCGATAACGTTCATCCTCGACACGGAGAAGGCGACTGTCATCGCGAAGGACCGCGGCCCCGGAATCAAGGATGTGGAGTGGGCCTGCCAGGACGGAACTTCGACCGCCAACGACTGGATAAGGTCCATGGGCTTCGGCGCGGGCATGGGCCTCGCGAACTCGAAGCGTGTCGCCGATACTTTTGACATACAGTCGAAGATTCCGTCGGGAACGACGGTGATGTGCGAGTTCCTGCTCGCGAAAAAGGCCTAAAGAAAGGGGAAAGCCATGTTCGTGGAAGATCTTAACAGGCGCTACGGCGCACCGGGAAGAATCGTCTTCAGGACCGGTTTCGCGGGATATCCCGAAGTCGTGCTCGCAAACAAGTACGGTACCGCGGAGATTTCGCTCCTCGGCGGCAACGTGCTCTCTTACAGGCCTACTGGCCACAGCCCCGTCCTCTTCCGACCCGAGAAGCGCGACTACAACCGCGGCGAGTCCATCCATGGCGGCCTCCCCGTCTGCTGGCCACAGTTCGGCAAGCTTGCGATAGAAGGGATGTCGGCGCACGGGTTCGCGAGGATCATGCCTTTTGACGTCCGCGGAACGGAATACACCGAGGACATGACCGAGATCACCCTCGGGCTCAAGCCGTCGCCTGAGACGAGGGCCCTTTGGCCCCATGAATTCGATCTAGAGTTCAAGGTGTCCGTTTCGATGAAGCTCAATCTGAAGCTTACGACCAAGAACGAAGGCGGCTCCCCGTTCGAGTTCACCGCCGGCTTCCATCCCTACTTCCTCGTGCGCGACCGCGATGCGGTCACAGTAAGGGGTCTCGACGGATGCTCGTACGTCGACGCGAGGGACATGTCGGATCACGTCCTCTCGGGCGACCTCAAGATGGATTCCGAGGCTGACAGCGTATTCAAATTGAATCCGGCCCCCAAGCATGAGTTTGCGCTTCTCGACCCGGGATTGAAGAGGGCGATAGCCATGGTCTCCACGGGAAGCGACAACGCCGTCGTGTGGAACCCCGGCCCCAAGGCGAAGATCTCCGATTTCGCCGAAGGCGACTGGAGGAAGTTCGTCTGCGTAGAGCCTGTTTCCGCATGGCCTAAGGCCACGGCGAAGCTTGCGCCCGGCGAGTCGGCCGTCCTTGCGGCGGCCATACAGGCCAACGCCGAGCAGGTGTGACGGCATGAAGAACTACCTTGCGATAGACATAGGGGCGAGCTCTGGCCGTCACATCCTGGGACGTGTCGAGGACGGAAGGATCACGCTTGAGGAAGTGTACCGCTTCGTCAATTCGCAGGTCCGCCGCGACGGGCACGACTGCTGGGATGCCGAAAGGCTCGTTGAGAGCGTAAAGGCGGGAATCGACGCGGCGATCGATAAGGCCGAGGTGGAATCCATCGGCATCGACACTTGGGGCGTCGACTTCGTGCTTCTCGACGCAGACGGCAACATGATCGGCGACGCGGTCGCCTATCGCGACGCGCGCACCGCAGGCGCGGACGCCGAAATCGAGTCGAAGGTGCTTTCGTTCGCGGAGCTTTATTCGCGCACCGGCATACAGAAGGCCGTCTACAACACGATCTACCAGCTTTGGGCGCTCAAGAAGGAGCACCCTGAGCAGTTGGAGAAGGCGGCGTGCTTCATGATGATGCCCGAGTACCTGAACTACAGGCTGACGGGCAAGATCGTCCATGAATACACCGACTCCTCCACTACCTCGCTCCTTGACGCCGCGAAGAAGGACTGGGATTTCGAGCTCATAGGGAAGCTGGGGCTCCCGAAGAGGATTTTCGGAAAGCTTGAGATGCCGGGCGCGGTGGTCGGCGAGTACAGAGGCGTAAAGGTCGTCCTCCCGGCGCTCCACGATACCGGCTCCGCATATCTCGCGGTGCCGGCGCGCGACGACAAGGCCGTCTACCTCTCGAGCGGAACATGGTCGCTCCTGGGCGTCGAGAACACGGAGCCCATAACCACGCCGGAATCATGCGCCGCCAACTTCACGAACGAGGGAGGGGCTTGGGGGCGCTACCGCTACCTCAAGAACATCATGGGCCTTTGGATGATACAGTCCATACGCCGCGAGCTGAACGGCGTGGAGTACGTCGAGGGCAAGGGATCGGAAGCGTCCAGGGACGCTCTCGGGAAGCTTGCCGACCACGAGGCCGGCAAGGAGTATTCGTTCCGCGAGCTGGAGTCGCTCGCCCGCGAGGCTGATTTTGGCGTTACGGTGGACGTGAACGACCAGCGCTTCATGAATCCGGCTTCGATGGTCGGCGAAGTCATGGAGGCCGCATCAGCCAATGGCGCGGCGCCCGCTACGGTAGGGGAGCTCATGCAGTGCGTCTACAAGTCGCTCGCGAACTGCTATGCCGCGGCGATAAGGACGCTTTCCGGCATCACGGGCAAGGCCTACACCTCGCTCAACATCGTCGGCGGAGGCTCGAAGGACGGCTACCTGAACGAGCTCACGGCCGCCGCGACCGGGCTTGAAGTTATCACGGGACCTGTCGAGGGTACCGCAATCGGCAACTTGATTGTGCAGATGATCGCCGGCGGGGAGTTCTCCGATCTTGCATCGGCACGCTCCGCGATAGTAAGATAATGTATACTGACGTTCCATTCTGGCTTTCGATCGTCATGATAGTTGCAGGGCTTGCCGCCCTTGCGTGGTCAAGCGACACATTCGTAGATGGCGCCTCCTCGGTCGCGAAGGCCCTCGGCATTTCGCCGTTCGTCATCGGAATGGTGATAATCGGCTTCGGCACGAGCGCGCCCGAGCTTTGCGTAAGCGTGATGTCGGGGATGTCCAACCACTCCAACCTCTCCCTCGGCAATGCGTACGGAAGTTGCGTATTCAACATCGCGGCGATTCTCGGCATAGCCTCGATGATACGCCCCTTGGTGGTAAAGCCCGCGACGGCGTTCATCGCAGGCCCTGCCCTCGCCGCGATCTCGGCGGGCTCCATGATCGTCCTCAGGGACGGAGTCGGCTCGCGCGGAGAGGCGCTGACGCTTCTCGCGATATTTGCCGTCCTTTTCCCCCTCTACTGCTGGTTCGACCAGAAGACGAGCGGCTCCGCGGCAGAGTGCGAAGGGCCGGTCAAGGGGCGGATGCCCACGGCAAGAATGCTGGCGGATCCCCGCTACAGGCGGATCGGGCGCATGAGGCTCGCGGTTGCGTATGCGAAGCTGTTCATAGGGCTCGGGATCCTCATAGGCTCGTCCCACATACTCGTATGGGGCTCCGTTGTCTTCGCCCGCGCCATCGGCGTATCGGATCTCATGATCGGGCTTACGATCATCGCCGCGGGAACGTCGCTTCCTGAGCTTGCCGCGGCGATCGCATCGGCGAGGCGCGGCAACCATGAGTTCGTGCTGGGCAACATAGTAGGGTCGAACTTCTTCAACATGCTCGCGGTGGTCGGGCTCGCGATGTCGATCTCGCCCGCAAACGGCTTCTCGCGCTACATAATGTCGCGTGACCTGCCGATGACGCTGGTGCTTTCGATGGCGATAACGGTGTTCGGCGTCAACTGGCGCCGTCCGCGCGAAAACGGCAGTTTCAACAGGGTGGAGGGCCTGCTGTGGATCGTCGTCTTTCTGGCGTACACGGGCCTTGTGATATTGCAGGAAACCTGACGGGTCTTAAACAGGGGGTCTTAAATGGCAAACGTAATAGCGATCGACGGGCCGAGCGGAGCTGGAAAGTCCAGCGTCTCGCGCATCGTAGGGGAGCGCCTCGGATATCTTCACGTCGACTCGGGCGCGCTGTACAGGATCATGACTTGGCAGAGCCTCGTAAAGGGCGTCGACCTCGATTCGCCTGACGCGATCGCGGCGTTTGCCGAGACTGTCGAGATAGAGTGCCGCCCTGAGGCGGGCCATATCGCCTACTATGTCGGCGGCGAGGCTCCCGGCGACAGGATCAGGACTCCCGAGATAAATGCGAACGCCTCGAAGGTCGCGCGCGAAAAGCCTGTGAGGGACAAGATAACGGCGATCCTGAAGGGCATGACGCAGTACGGGAACCTCGTCGTAGAGGGCCGCGACATAACGACTGCCGTATTCCCCGAGTCGCCGGCTCGGTTCTACCTCACCGCGTCCGCCGAGGCGCGTGCGCGCCGCCGCCAGAAGGAGGAGGTCGAGAAGGGCATCGCGAACCAGTCCGCCGAGGCCGTCAAGGCTTCGCTCCTTGCGCGCGACGCAATCGACTCGACGCGCAAATATGCGCCTTTGAAGAAGGCCGATGGCGCGCTTGAGATAGACTCCAGCGATCTTACCCTCGAGCAGGTCGTGGAAACGGTCCTTAAAGCGTTGCCGCAGGATTGGGTCGGGGCTTGAAGCTGTCCGTAAAGCTTTGTCTTGCCGCGCTTGCGCTGTACTTTGCCGCCGCTGTGTACGGAGAGGTGCAGTACAGGGTCGCCCGCGCGCGCGACATCACGCCGTCCTACAACGCCGTCAATCTTGCGGAGCGCTACCAGCCGCCGTCGATGAGGCACTGGCTAGGCACCGACAACCTCGGCCGGCCGGTCGCGCAGAGGCTTGTCCAGGGTGCCAGGATAGCGTTTCATGTCGGGATCATGACGTCGCTCATAGCGATACCGATAGGCGTCATGCTTGGGCTCCTTGGCGGGTATTTCGGCGGGAAGGTCGATTCGGTGGTCGTGTGGCTTTGCGCGACGGTCGCGTCGATGCCGGGGCTACTCTTCATACTGGCGATTTCGCTTGTCGTCGGACAGGGGCTTCTGGGAATATATATGGGCATAGGGCTCACGACCTGGGTAGGGGTTTGCAGGACGATCCGCGCGGAGACCATCAAGCATCGCGAGCGCGCGTATGTGCAGGCGGCGAAGGTGCTCGGGTACTCGCATGCGCGGATAATGTTCAGGCACATCCTTCCGAATGTGGCGCACATCATCCTCATACAGTTTTCGATCCGCTTCCCGTCGGCGGTTTCGACGGAGGTGTTCATCTCGTTCCTGGGGATCGGCGTTCAGGGCGAGCCGTCATGGGGGATAATGATAAATAACGCGCGGCTCAGGCTGTGGCAGGGAGTCTGGTGGGAGATGGCTTTCACGACGCTCGCGATCTTTCTTCTGGTGCTTGTCTTCAACCATCTGGCGGACTATCTTCGAGACCGCCTCGACCCCGCCCTCCGTTCCGAGCGGTAGAGCACCCGACCTTCCCCCTCGCACCTTCTCCCTCGTACCGTTCCCCATTCCCCGTTACCCCCTTTTGCTTTCCTAGGTGCGGCTTGTTTCGACGCAACCGTGCTCGCCTTCGAGGGTGGCCGATTTCTGCGTCCTTCGCCCCGCTCGACATACACGAGTATG
>Ga0265298_10006942_pt1 | contig 13875 bp, 6 predicted proteins | sample AusTroGonzalo_MG_3_FD_193486 | JGI IMG/M metagenome (GOLD analysis project Ga0265298, IMG submission 193486) | Bovine rumen microbial communities from tropical cattle in Woodstock, Queensland, Australia - Gonzalo_01 | ecosystem: Host-associated > Mammals > Digestive system > Stomach > Rumen ...
GGGCCTTTTCGATGTTCTCGCCTTCCTTTACTGGTACAATAATCATTTTGTTTTTTTGCTTTAAATTTTAAATTAGACATATGCCTTCGGGCACAGGTGCCACGAAAAGCGGGTGCAAAGTTACTACTATTTTCCCAAACTACCAAACCTTTTCCCGTTTTTTTTCATTTCCATATCACTTTCGAGTCGTTCCAAAGTGATATTTCACATTTGCAGGCAAAAAAGAGGGCACCCACAACGAAGTGAGTGTCCTCTTTTTAGAAAGTCTTATTTACTTATCGCAAAATCTTCTGCAGGAGTGACTGACCATCCATGAAGATTATCTTCTGATAGTAGACACCATTGGGCAGTGACTTCAGGTCTTCCTTGGCAAAGGCAGCGCTTGTGTTCTGTCTTGTGCGGACGACGCGTCCACCGGCATCAATGAGTTCGATGCTCTTGATGGGACGATCGGCACCAGCCAGAGACAGTCCTGTAGCGTTGCTGAGCTGCAGTACACATGGAGCATGTAGGCTACCCTTCTTGGCATCAGCTTCGAAGACGTTTGCCTCTTCCACCTGCAACATGTACTCCTGACCATCCTCAGTACGTACTACATAGGTGAGGACATCGGCTATGCCCTTCTCACCACCGATGGTGATGAAGTGGCAATTACCCTTGACAGCGTTCTCTGAGGTTCCACGAAGGCTTGTACCTGCATATACGCTCACCTGTGCGTTCTCAACGATGTCGTTGCCGTCCATCACAACTGCAATCATGGTCATATTACTCTCGGCGTGAGAAGCAAATGCAAGACTTGCTGCATGATTTGTAAGACCTGTTACCTGAGGAACAGGATAGTGGAAGGTCTTTGATGTATTGGCAGTAGAGCTGTACAGATAGCCGTCACCAGGGATTACAGCGGTCAATGTACCAACCCACTCGCCTCCAGTGTAGACAGAGAAGCCCGACTGGTTCTTCACCATGTCACCCTCCTGAGGATTAGCATCAGCGAAGGCTGCAGCCAGCGAGTTGCTTGCCTGTGCAGGATAGCCAATCCATGACCAACCATTGGCCTTCAGTGTGATGTCAACCTTTGTAGGATCAGCGGGTGCACCCACAATATTCTCCTCATAAGCGGTCTTAGCCTTCAGCTTATACATCTTTGCATAGCTGTCGATGTTCAACTCGCCAGTCCAGTTCAAGACAGAGTTCTCACCGTCGGTAACCATCTCAATGGCAGCCAGCGAGTTCTTGAAGATCTCTGAAGCCGCATTGTTGACGGGATTAGCATAGATAGAGAACCACTTCCAGCCATCGTGACTCATCGACAAATCCTGCTCTACCTCACTCTTCGGAGTGAAGATGACAGGCTGTGCAAACGAGCCTACAGCCTTGTCGGCAGCGAACGAGTATGCATTGGCGTCTGATACCTCAATAGAAGGATAAATCATACCAGTGCTGGCATCGTATGCCTTATAGGTCAGATCAGCCTCATTCAGTCCGTAGACATTCATCATCACCAGATAAGCATCGTAGCGGCTGAAGTACTTCGGACGGGCAACACCTACGCACTGTGTACCACGGAAGGCGGCTACCATATCCCTTGAATCGTTGCTCAGCTTGTCGTCAATCTTCAGCTGACCAATCACCGTCATGGTGTTCTCGTCGGTTACTGCTACCCAGTCAGGAGCATTGCCCTCAGAAGATACCGTAATGTTCATCGGAGCGTTGATGTTCTGTGAACCTGTCAGATAGACAGCGGTCTCATAGGTACCGATAGGCAGGCTGCCAGCCACTGTGAATGTTACAGAAGCATTCGACAACGGCGTGAGGATACCACCCTCCACATTAGCACTCAACCACTCAGGCATACCACTCAGGCTCCATGACTCGCTCTGCGAACCACGGTTCTCGATGGTAGCGGTGAAGGTCTTGGCATCATTGCCGACCTTGTTCACATTCAGACTCTTGTCAGCCCATGCCAGGCTGTTCTGCTGTACGTAGACGCTCCAGGTGATAGGCAGTGCAGTGTTGCCGTGGATATCCTTGATATTCTTCGCAGTGATGTAGATGTTACAACCCTCCATCTTATAGGCCTGCTCTGTCAGGTTCACCTTGATCTGACGCTCGCTGGCCACAAAGTCGAACTCAACATTGGTCTGGCTTGGAGCAGTCTTCAGGGCTGCCGTATTGTCTTTCGACATCGATGCATTGCCAACTTCCGACTGAGCAGCATTATAGAATGTCAAAGCATCAGCAGTCTGACCAGCAGCCACAGGAACCACGTTGTTGTAGTCCTGAGTAGTCACTACCTGATTGTAGGCGTCAAGTCCTAACTGTTCCATTGGATAGTAAGCTACCAGACCGTCAACATCGTTCTTCACGCGGTTGAACATATTGTTCTTGATGACGTCAGCAGTACGACGAGCCTTCCAGATACGCACCTCATCGATGGCACCCTTCAGCATCTGGTCGTAAGCATAACCTGACTTATGGCTACCCAGCAACAGTTTCGCACCATAGAGGGCAGGCATTGCACTTGCACTTACCTGCTTGCGCTGTACACCATCCACATAGACGATACCACTACCGTTGGTGCTCTTCAGCACGTTCACGCCCACATGGTGCCACTGTCCGTCACGCAGACTCTCGCTGGTTACATTGCTAATCTCGTCGTTAATCACGAGTTCCATCTTACCCTGTGCGTTCAGGCGCAGGTCCATAGCCTCTGTGCTCAGCACTGAAGCCACATTGTTATCCTCACTGGCCTTGAACCAAGCCTCAACGAGGTAGTCCTCAGAAGCGGTGGTATTCAGTGAAGAGATGTTGACTGCAGCAGCCGTCGTACCATCAAGGATGAGGGCATAGTTGTCGCCATTAATCCACCAAGCATTCTCTGAAGGCAGGGTCATATTACGTGAGCGAGCCTTATCAACAGCCACATCGCCGTGACCTTCATTCAGCTGCCAGTAGCCCAGCAGACCGCTGGTGAACTGACTCTTCGACTCGTACATGCCCTTCTGAGCCTCTGTCATAGAACGGGCACCGTCCCAGAGTGACAGTTCCTGCACTTTTGCCTGGAGGTTGTTACCACCCACGCTAACAGGACCATTACCAGTGTAAGCCTTCGTAGTAGTGTTGATCAAGGTCACCTTGTCTGCATCGGAAGCATAGCCTGCAAGGAGAATACCCTTATCATCATCGGCATCATAGCTAACGTTCAGATAGATCCACTTGTTCTGGGGCAGCAATGCGGTAGAAACCTTCTTGTCGCCATCCACACTGACAGCCAGCTTACCGTTCTCAATAGATACGGTGAAGTTATTGTCCTTCATACCGTGCATCAGCAGTTGACCGTCGCTGGTGTAGTTCAGCCACAGGTTTGCAGCAAACGACTTGCCGCTCAGATCAATGGTGCTCTGTGTCTTGACAGTGTTCTCACCCGTCAGGTTCAGAGCCACCTCATGAGTCACAGCGGTCTCGTTCAGCACACCAACCACATTGAAGTTGTTCGGACTGGTCAGGGCTGAAGCCTGGATATCCTCGTTGAAGGTAATTACCAGGTCATCGCCGATACCCAGCACACCGCTGGCAGGACTTGGTGTAGCAATCAGCATAGGTTTGGTCATGTCGCGAAGCACTTCAACTTCCTCGCTCTCATTGTTCACCTCGCCTCCAAGATCGCATACCGTGATAGCACGGAACACATAGGTCTGATCCCTAAAGTCATCCTTGCGCAAGTCAATAGAGTATGTCAGCTTATCATTGCCTTTCAGTGCTACCAGCGCCGACTTGTTAGCCTCATTGCCAGTATAGCCCTTGATATATTCGTGCAGAGTGGTAAAATCGGCATCGTTCTTACCCTTGTACTGCAGGCGAATACCTTGCAGTGACGTCATCGAGTAGTCATAACCACTGATGCTCAGAACCAGATTGTCCTTTGTTTCAGTATTAATCAGAGTGTGGTTAGCAGCCAGATTCACCTCAGAGCAAGAAGGCTGGAAGTAAGCAGAGAACGAAGTGTAGCTGGCAATCTCTGGGAATACACCAGTATTGTCTCTCTGACACTGTGAACCAAGGCGCAGCTGTATATCCTCATAAGAAAGCACGTCAGACTTCGACTGCTCCACAGTCAGCGTCTTCTCCATCGTCTCACCGGCAGGAACCAGAATACTGCGACCTGTAGTGATGTTCAGACCGTCCATCTTCACAACCAGACCGTTAGGATTAGTAGTAGCAACAACGCTGATGTCATACCAACCGTCCTCACCAGTATCTGAATTGTTGCGGATGTTCACCTTGAAGGTGCCCTTACCACCAGCAGGAATACCAGTGATGGTCTGGCTCTGAGCTTCAATCTCAGGCTTCTCAATCTGAACGGTCTTCTGCATGATGACCGTACCAGGCTTGTAGTATTCAGTCACCACCTCATCCTCATAGGGGCAAGAGGTAGCACCACCACGTGTATAGAAGATAGGACCGAAGCCGTCAGGAGCCTCAAACACATCGACGGTCAGATAGTCGTCATCGCCATCCTCAGCAAGCGTATAGGCAACGGTATTGGTAGTCGTCTTCTCAAAGTGCTGCTCTTCAGTGAAGGTAAGACCCACCTTCTCCTCAACCTCCAAGCCAAGTCCCAGACCAGAGAAACGGAAACCAGTCTCTACACCGATAATAACGTTCGCTTCTTCCACCTCAGTGTGGTTGGTAGAACTTGTCTTCTCCTTAGATTTCTCATTCGTGATAGAAGCACCTGCATCGAATGAGTGGTTCTCGATGAGCCATTCCTTACTATTCTCAATAGCAGTTACCTTGGCTTGTTCGTTACGCATCAGCTCATTCTCCCATCGCTTAATCTGGATGTTATAGAAGTTCACCATATCCTGATAGCTGGAATCAGCTGACTCTGTAGGCAGAATCATCGTATATGAAGGACCTTCATATCTACCAGTCACTTTGTCTAATAAATTGAAGTGCTTCGCACCATCCTTTCCCCAAACTTCCTCATCATTGTTGCTGGTACCGAAGTTCGGATCATCCTCCGTCAGCTCCGTCACATAGATAGGACCGTCTTTCTTATCAGGACGAGCCACATTGGCTGCCTGACCAGGAGCCACCTTCTGCAACAGTTTGTTACGCAACGTCATGAAGTTAGGAATCAGAACGTTCTTCACATAGTTCTGTGTATATGCAAAGCCGGTGGTGAATTCCTCACCTGTAGCAATACCATCTTCCATCATCAGTACTGGCTGACTTTGGCTGTCATCCCACTTGATGTCCACATAATGGCAGGCACCGAACAGGAGGTTCTTTGCCGAGCCAATGAACAGGTCGCCACCTGCGCCGTTGAAATCGAAGCCATCGCTGGTTGAGATGTCACGAGTAGCAGTTGTCGTGGTTGTATTGTTAAATGCCTTCTCATAAGAGACATTCAGTTCAGCGCCGGCAGAAATAGTAGCCTTACTATCCAAATCCTGGATGACCATGAAGCCAATACCCTCAGCTGTTTCTTGTTTTACACCAGCATAGATTTTTGCGGTGGCAGAAGTCTCAGAGTGAGGCGATACCGACCAGCTCTTTGACGTAATATGCGTTGAGCCCTTCGTCCATGTAGCAGAAGAGTTGGTGCCTGGGGGGTCACGCAATACCATGGTAATCTCATCAGGACCCTGAGTCACAAAGTTGTTACCCGTAGGCAGGGCACCCAGAATGATGGCAAACGCATTGGAATTACCCGACCAGTTCTGTACAGCACCGTTGTTCTCATAAGAGATGGTTATACCACGGGTGTAAGGCGACTGTATATTAGGATAGCCAGCCGTAAACTCATAGGTAGCCTTACCCAGTGAGTCGAGCTCGAAGGTATTATCTTCTACCTCATATACATCACCACGCTTATATTGGCTGCCGTTTACCGTTGCATTCTCACAGACAATCTTTGCGGTCGAAGCAAACGGATTCTGTACAGTCACCTGTTTTCCCACGAGAGGTACCTCATCAACAACAGGCTCTGAGCCATCCTTGTTAATATAACGCTCACTGGCAGAGATATGATAGGTATAGGTTGACATTTCCTCATAGACGGGATAGCCAAACCTGTAGTTAATAGTGTTTCCATTAACGGTATAGATATCGACAGTATGCTCATCGCCACTGACATCCTTCACCGTGTAGTTCTTGATACCAAACGAACCGTCCTCGTTCTCCGTTACAATGAAGGTAGCGTCAGACTTATGCTTAATCTTCACACCAGCCACATACTCAAACTTATCTATACCAGTCTCGGTCTCAACAGAATCGGTATAAATCAAGTTGGGGTTCGAAGCATCGACAACAGGCAGGTTACTGAAGGTGATATCATTTTGCTGTGTAGGAATTGTCACAGCAGTCACCTTATAGCGCAACGGAGGCAACTGAGCCACCCATTCACCTGTAGTCGGGTCTGTCTCCACAGTAATATAGTTCTTCGAAGCAGGGACTTTGGCTGTACCGTATGAGGTATCGAACACACGCTCTGCATCATTGATATCATAGCTTACAGAAGTACCGCTCACCGTCTTCTTGGCATTCAAGAAACCAGCTTCATCATTCTCCATCTTGAGAGTGAGTACAGCCTTACCGATGTTGGCATTACCTTGTCCCAAACCAAGAGGTTTTTCCTCCTCAAGGTCACCACCAGCCACACGACCAGCTACAGTCACCAAAGTATTGTCATAGAAGGTCAGACCAGTCACAGCACCATTGAAATCAACACGTGTACCCACATCATTGGGATCTTCAGGATAACGGCCTTCATTTTCAAAGCTGTGACCATTCAGACTCAATGATACGAAGTGTTCGCCAATGGGCACGTCAACTGAGAACTCGCCCTTTGAGTTAGTCTTCACAGGCTCACCGTCTTTCGAAGCAGTAAGACCGTCAACCTTTACATAGACATCTGCCACAGGAATCGTGGTATTCTTATAATATACCTTACCACTTACAGGGAACGACGATACATCCTCGAAGTCGCTACCGCTGTGGATCAGCGAGTTGATGCTAAAGTAGCGGCTCTGGTTAGCAGGCGAGAACTGGTGGATACCCAGTGTCGGGGTGAGCACATAGTTGGTGCCATCACCTGAGAAGGGAACACCACCAATCATATAGTTACCATCGGCATCGGTATAGGCCATCAGACTCAGCTGATCGTCGCTGGGCACATCGTTTGACGTAGGAACACCTGCCGACATAAAGCCGTGGTGACCATTCGTCACACCGTTCTTCTTACTGAAGTCGTAAGCGATGGTCTGCTTCGTGATACCCTCATCGAGCGACCAGTAGAGCATCAAGCCCTCTTCTGAACCAGCCAAGGTGTGGTTCCAGTTCTGCTGAATTTCTTCTTTGGTCAGTGCATAGTTGAACACGCGAACTTCATCAAGATTACCAGCATAGGGGGTTTGAGCATCCATACCGGCAACATTGGCCATTGTCAGGGAGTTGTCAGCATCGGCAATTGTTACAGTTTGATCAACTTCCTGTGGATTAGCCACAGCATCGCTCTTCGTCACGTAAGCCTTTATCTTTCCCTTAGAATAAACACAGGTAATCTGACTCCAAGTGTCGGTCTCAACAGTTCCAAGGACATTCGTAGAAGACTTCAAGCTGTATCCGTTCTCAGTCTTGACCAGTGAAAGGTTAAATGTATTAGGAATATCAAGAAGAGTGTATTCAGTATTCTCGGTATCCATCACATTGCCGTCAGGCTTCACCCACATCTGCATAGTGAAGTCATTACCAAAGAGCTTCTTCACTTCCTTTTTGCTCAGATTAAGCTTGATGCCCTGACCACCTTGACCATTGAATCGCAGAGAGCGGAAGTTATTGACGCTGGCACCATTGCTGTTGCTGGGACGCATGGTCACCTGCACGCCCTTCACGGCAGTACCTGAACCAAACGACACGCGTCCGCTCACTACGCCGCGAGCCATGCAGAAGCCATCGACAGTGGCTGTACTGCTCTGCTCCATAGTAGTCACGGTTTTATTATTATCATTAGGATCTGGCTTGGTAACACTTTCAGTGAGGATCACGCGATACTCATTGAACGAACCAGGCTGAGCCGTCTGGTCATCATAGCTATAGGTGCTTGCAGTACCGTGAGTGGTATAGATATCAATCCAGTCTTCATCGCTATCACTACCCAACGGACGGCGCTGAACGGTATAGTATGAAGTCTTGGTACCTACCTGTTTAACAGTCCAGGTCAGCTTCACCATATTCGAGTAGTTACCACGCGAAGAGGTCAGCGACTCAATGATGCTACTGCCAGTACGGGCATAGACCACGCCACTGATGTAATCCACGCCTTGAACCTCCTTGAATACCACGCGATAATAATAGGTGGTATTAGAAGCTACTTCTTTTGTATCGTCAAACACCTCTTCTACCTTAGACGAACTCTCTACCTTAAGATTACTGCTTACAGTAGTCCATGAGTTTACGGCATCAGGAGTCGTTGTGCGCTGTACTTCATAGCTATAGGCATGCGACGTACTAGCATCAGCGATGGCAGAGTGTTTCCACGTCAGTTTAACACTGGTCTCACTTGATACTGCAGTCAGGTCTGTGATAGTGAAGTCGCGTTTCATTTCATAAATACTACTGCCGCTCAGGCCGGTAGCATCGTCCAAACCAGAAAGCTCAGTATTCCAAGCTTTAGGTTGGAACACCACATAGTATGTATAGGACTTACCGTAATCAATATCGTGTCCTTTATCAATATATTCGTTGTTAAAGTAATTGGTCGTAGTACCAACTTTCTTAAACGTACTATTATTGGTATCATCTGTTTCCTTGCGGAAAATGACCCATTTACCATCGGTATCGACATTATCGGGGTCATAGACCTCACCGCTCCAAGTAATCTTTGCCTCTTTGCTATAAGCATTATAGGTTTCAACATTGATATTCGTAGGACGAGGGAAGCCCTTAGCCGTGATACCATCGTAGTACTTATAGTGATGCTGATAGTACTTTGTATTATCATCTACATAATACTCACGGGGAGATACCATCTCCATGCAAGGATATACCGTAAACGGCTGATAGTTGTCGGCATCTATCACCTGAGTACCACCAGTAGCCGGCTCAGAGATAGTAGCCCACTTGTGTTCGGCATTGCTGATATAAACTTCAGGATTGGTCGACTTACCAGCCTCCTTCAGCAGATATATCTTATTCTGCCAGGTAAAGGAACCGTTATTCTCTGAATATTTATCAGTAGAATTTTGAGTAGTAAGCGTAGGAATCGTATAGGTGACCTTTCCATTTGCCGTGCGCTTCAACGTACCGCTTGCTGATGGGAATCCATTGTTCGTAGTCGACAAATTATAGGTAAGCTCAATATCTTTTCTATCACTACCTGGTCCCCATTTACCTTTTACTTTGAGGGTATGGGTATCCTTACAACTCCAATGTTTGTCTATAGCCAATGTAACTTTGACGTTCACTGACGCCCAGCAACTGCTGGAAGTCGTGGCACTCATATTACTAAACGACATATAGGTGTTTGCTACATTTGGATTAACGCCTGTAACTGTTCCATACAATTTTTCGTTAGTATAAGTCTGTCCAGCCTTTGACGCAAAAACAGTCTGCGAAGTCATATATAGCACTTCTAGTATTTTCATATTGGCTTCTACGCTTCTATCAACCAAAGGAACATCATCCAAATAGAATTCATATCCCGCTAACGAATAGGTTGATGCTGCTGTTTTGGCCGTAGCAGTAACCAATCGTACATAGAACTCATAGGTGTTCAAACCTGTCACCGCATTAAACGATGACTTACTGACAACTAACAATGGCTCCGAGGCTGTAGTGCTGGAAAGAGCACTCGTAGTCGTTGACACTTTAGCCATTGCTCCGCTGGAGAACCAGCCTGCAAGCATGACTATGAGCCATGTGCGCAGCAGCATACCAATAGGCACATGCCGTCTGCAATTGAATAAACTTTTCAAGCTCATCATAAATAGAGTAAAATGGTTAATAATTTATTTAATTTATATTGTTACTTTTTACATTGGTTCTAAGGTACCGTCCAAATCTATACCACCGTAATCAATTTCGATTTCAGCATCGTCAAGTTCAAAAAGAAGCGGCTCAGCTGAAACGCTCAAAAGATTACCATACCGAATCTCCACGACCGTGAGGCTAGGAATCACATACGCTTTTTTCATTCCCTTCTACTTTTTCTCACTTAATTGCGATTTTCTTCCCATTATAGATATAGAGTCCCTTTGTAGTAGGCTTTACGCTAAGCTTACGTCCATCCAGGGTGTACCATGTAGCAACCATCACGCCTCTTTCATCGTCTACCGAAACTATCGCTGCGGGATCCTCAGGATAGTCGATGTAGACAGGGGCTTCGCTGGTACTCTCATAATCTTCCAGAACATCATAGAACGAGAAATAGGCACGATAGCCTTTCATCTTGGTCTTACCCACCGAGTAGTAGAATTTGCCATCACTGATGAAGAGGCACTCCTCCGGAACGGTGGTGTTCTGAACATAGGTTCCAATGAACTCACTCCACTGTCTTTTGTTATGCTCACAAGTAGCTACCATTGGGGCATCAGAAGCATCAATATCCACATTATCGACACTAAACTCTGTCATATCCTCGCGTACCTTAATTATATAAGGGTGGTTAGGTTCTATTGCATCAGCAGCAACAAACTTCACTTTGATGGATACGACCTCTTTCTTCTCATTTTCAGTATATTCGTAGCCCACGAAGTCACCCAACAGCACGTCGTCGCCAAAAGCAGTCTTCATCTGACTGTTGGTCATAGCGAAAGGCAGACAGATGGTGTTCCATTTGCCGCCCTGAATGGTACGCATCACCGTCACGTTAGCATTAGTCTCATCTTCTGGCAAGTTGTCGGATAGTTCAGAGAGATAGGTGCGTCCTTGAGCTGTCAATATAAAAGGTGACTCGTTTGAACCCACAAGTGCATTGGTCTTGAAGCCAAAGGTCTCCTCCACATCAACGATAGTCGGATTGACAAAATCGCCGTAGATTATCTGACAATGAAACTCATCGCCCTCAGTACCACGAATTGTCAGCACACAGAGGTGATCATCCTTAGCCATACTGCGGTTGCAGTGACGCAACTGGTTGTTCTGGTCGTAAACAGCCACCTCATAGTTCTCTATGCGTGGACCATTTTTACCCAGACAAGCCCTCACGACATAGTATTCTGCGTTGGGCCAACTGGCTGGCTGTTCGAAGTCTGGGAAATAAGTTGGACGATCATAGAACTCGTCATACTTGCCATTCTCATCGGGATGCGTGTCCCAGTTGCCCGCCCATGCACTCTGCCCCACTGCCAGTGCTGCTATCGTCAGCACGAGGGTGAGGACTTGGCTTTTGAATTTGGTGAATGATTTAGTTCTCATATCATTTATTGGGTTATTATTGATTAGCTTTTATACATCTTATATAATACGTGCAAGAAAAAAAACCAAAGCACTGCATAAGCCAGAGTCAGGATGGTGGCGAGCACGGGGGCGGCATGAAAGAACTCTGTAATGGTCATATTTACACTTTATTGATTTCGGTGGCAAAAATAGAAAAAAAGAATGAAATTAGGTGTATCTATTCGCACAAAGGTGTATCTATTCGACGAATTAGGTGTATCTATTCGTCGAATAGATACACTTTTTGGCATTTTTCTTGTATATTTGAACACTTTTTTGTAACTTCGCAACCGAAATGAAAGAAATGCAGTTTTCTATCATCGTACTGACGACATTGATGTGCGGAGTACTGGTGTTCCAGATGCCCGGACGCGTAAAGCGCGACTTGGTGTCGAATCGTTCGCGATGGCTGATGTGCGGTTCTCTGGCACTGATAGGTGTGCAGTTCCTGATACAATACATCACGGAGCTGCGTGCGCTGGGCGTCACGCAGGCGGTGCTGGTAAACCTGACCTTCTTCATTCCCGCCTCAGCACTGATGAGTCTGGCGGTACTGAACCTGCAACGGCAGGGCCGGCTGTATGCTTTTGAACGCTGGGGGTGGATAGTTGCCTGGCTTATAGTCGTAACTGGTCTGACTGTTGCCGTGGCCATGGATGGGAATCCGATAGAAAGCCTGTCGGAGCGCGTACGATGGACCGAGGTGACGATGGGTATCGTATATGCTGGTATGCAGGTGTACTACACCATCATGCAGATGCACGAACTGCAACGCATGCAGGATGCTATCGAGAACTACTATGACAGCGAGCGCAAGGGGCTGACCATCTGGATGAAGCACGCCATGGCCGTCACAGGTCTGATGGCTATCTTCGTCCCCATGCTTATCTTCGGTCCGAATTACTTGCTCATCATCTATGCTCTTACGATTTTCTGGGGCATCTTTGTCATGTGGTTCAGCTTTATCCGCTACTTTACGAGCAACGACATCAAGCTGGTGCACGAGGCTGAAGACGGCACGGACAGCGCGGACAGCACGGACGACAAACTGTCGCCCGACATAATGCTGCACGTCAGCCATGCCGTAGAGCGCTGGCTGGCATCGGAAGGCTATCTACAGGCGGGCATCACCAGTGCCATGGCTGCCAACGCCATGAATGTGCCACGCTACCAACTGACGGCATGGGTCAGAGCAGAAGGACATCTGTCGTTCACGAAATGGATCATTGCCCTTCGCATAGAGGAGGCCAAGCGCCTACTGAAAGAACACCCTGACTGGAACAATGAGACGGTAGCCGACCACTGCGGATTCAACCGTACGCACTTCCAGAGGTTATTCAAGCAGGCAACGGGCATGGCACCGGCGGAATATGGTGAGAAGTGAAAAGTGAAAAGTGATATTAACAATAAAAGGGAACCAGTGCGGTTCCCTTTATTGTTATAATCGACTTATGAATTAGTCGGCAACGAGTGTGAAGCGCTTGAAAGCGGTGATCTTCAGCTCCTTGTCCTGCTTGGCCAGCCACTGAGCAACAGTAGCCTTGTCGCCATCACCGAACTGGAACTCCTGGTCAACCAGGCAGCTCTCCTTCAGGAACTTCTGAACACGACCCTTGGCGATGTTCTCGATCATAGGCATCTTCAGGTTAGCCTCGCCCTCAACCTTTGCGTCAGCAATGATCTTGCGGGCCTCGTCAGCCTGAGCCTGTGTAAGCCAACCCTTAGCCATGTTGCTCTCGATGTGATCCTCAGAGTCAACGAGGTTGGGGTTCAAGCCAGCCTTCTTAAGCTTCATCTCAACGAACTTCTCGACCTGCTCCAGCTTGGTCTTCTCGAAAGAGGTCTTGTACTCCTCGTCGAGGATCTTCTGGTCAACGCTCTGAGCGTCCAGAGCAACGGGCTTCATAGCAGCAACCTGCATGGCTACGAGGTGACCCTGCTCGGCAGCGGGCTTGTTGGTCTGAACCATGGTGCACAGGGTGTGCTTGCCCATGTGGTCGTAAACCTCGATGTTATCACCCTCGAGAGTCAGATAGCCGTCAAGTTCCATCTTCTCACCAGTGATACCTGAACGCTGTGTAACAGCCTCCTGAGCGGTCTGACCGTTGATGTTGAGAGCCTTAACAGCCTCGAGGTCAGCAGCCTTAGCAGCGATAGCAGCGTCGAGGATGCTCTGAGTCAGAGCAATGAAGTCAGCACCGTTAGCCACGAAGTCGGTCTCACACTTCAAGGCGAGCATGGCGGCAAAGCCGTCAACAGCCTTAACGAGTACACAACCATTAGATGTCTCACGGTCGCTACGCTTAGCAGCGATAGCCAGGCCACGCTCACGGAGCAGTTCCTTAGCCTTGTCGAAGTCGCCATCAGCCTCGGTCAGAGCCTTCTTTACGTCAGCCAGACCAGCGCCGGTCATTGCGCGAAGCTTCTTGATAT
>Ga0265298_10006943_pt1 | contig 13875 bp, 10 predicted proteins | sample AusTroGonzalo_MG_3_FD_193486 | JGI IMG/M metagenome (GOLD analysis project Ga0265298, IMG submission 193486) | Bovine rumen microbial communities from tropical cattle in Woodstock, Queensland, Australia - Gonzalo_01 | ecosystem: Host-associated > Mammals > Digestive system > Stomach > Rumen ...
CTTTGATAAAAACGCATTGGATATGGTTCAGCGGCAGAAGGCCGTGACACCTGCGTTCCGGCAACTTCAGGAACTGCCGGAAAATTACTGCAGCGCGGTTTATGTGGAGTTGAACGACGATGATCCGACGGAAATGCCGGCGGTGCTTACGGGACTGGCGGAGGTGCTGAAAGCGACCGGCGGCGATCCGGAACGGACCTGGGTTGCCCGGGACGCGATGGAACTGGAGCAGCTGCTGTTCTTCCGCCACAGTGTGCCGGAGACGATTGATCTGATTGTGGAAGAAAACAGAAAACATGAACCCTGCATTACAATTTTGTCTACTGATATGGCTGTGGACGACGAGCATTTTGATGAGCTCTTCCATATTTATCAGCGGGATCTTCAGGCTTCCGGGCTGCACTGGATCATTTTCGGCCACATTGGCGAGAACCATGTGCATCCGAATATTCTGGCCCGGGACAGAAAGGAATATGAACAGGGACACAGGATCTTCGAAAAATGGGCGGGAGATGTCCACCGGATGGGCGGAAGCATCTCGGCGGAACATGGCGCCGGAAAGATCAAGCGCCATTTGGCCATGATCATGTACGGACAAGAGCGGATGAGGGAACTGTATGCGCTCAAGCGTGCATTTGATCCCCAGGGCATTCTCGGGCCGGGAAATATATTCGGAGATAAGGCTTTCCAATCGTCCGATGACTCTTCAGCAGGAAGATCAGATCATTGAGGGAAAATGAGGATGAAGATTTATGTCTGCGTGAAACAGGTGCCCGCATCCAACGAGACTTTGCTGGATCCAGTTACCCATACAATTATCCGGGAGGGGACTCAGTCCATTCTGAATCCCTTTGACGCCTATGCAGTGGAAGAAGCGGTGCGGATTAAGGCTCGCCGCGGAGGGTCTGTGACGGCCTTCACGATGGGGATTCCTTCGGCAGAAAGTACCTTGCGCAGGGTTATCGCGGTCGGTGCAGATGACGCGGTACTGCTGACAGACAGGGCATTCGCGGGATCCGATACGCTGGCGACGGCACGGACGCTGGCCGCGGCGGTGAAACAGCGGGGGATGCCAGATTTGCTTCTCTGCGGGAAGATGGCGACGGACGGGGATACGGCCCAGGTCGGGCCGATGCTGGCAGAGTGTCTGGGTTTTCCTCATATCAGCGATGTGGCGGAAATCGAAGAAACGGATGAGGAAGCCTGCGTGGTCCGGAAAATGACGGATGACGGTTATGTCAGGCTGCGGATCCGGCTGCCGGCGCTGCTGACAGTGCTGAAGGAAATCAATATTCCCAGACTGCCGTCGGTCAGCGGAGTGCTCCGGGGAGAACAAGCGGAGATTGTCCGTATGACTGGAGAAGCCCTGGAAATGAATGCGGACAGGACCGGACTTGCCGGATCCGCAACCCGTGTTGTCAGCACGGAGAGACCGGTTTTGACAAGGAAAACAATATGGATTGAAGGCACACCGGCGGAACAGGCCGGAAAGCTGAGGTCATTCCTGCAGGAAGGAGGCCCGATATGCTGAACGGTATTGAAACGGGCGGCGTCTGGGTTTACAGCGAGCAGGGTGCGGCCGGAATCCGACCGGTGACCTATGAACTGCTGGGACAGGCTGCTCGGCTCGCGCATGCGATGAAGCGACCGGTTACGGCCGTGATGATCGGCAGGGATAATGATCAGGCGGCTTCCCTGGCGGCCTGCGGCGCGGACCAGGTGCTGCTGGCGGAGATCCCGGATGAGGTGCTGCCTGATGAGCTGGCTCACACAATGGTTCTTACCGAACTGACAAGAAAATATCAACCGGCAATCCTGCTCATGGGAGCTACGGGATTCGGGCGTTCGCTGGCGCCCCGGCTGGCCGCCCGGCTGGAGACCGGGCTGACAGCGGACTGCACGGGCCTGGAGATCGATCCGAAAACAGGACTCCTGCGCCAGACAAGGCCTGCTTTCGGCGGAAATCTGCTGGCGACTATCGTCTGCCCGGAAAAAACACCACAGATGGCAACGGTGCGCCCGAAAGTGTTTCCGAAGCCTGTTCCCGATGAATCGAGACCGGTGCGTATCATTCGGGAGAGAATTGAATCTACGGATCGTTGTTTTGAGTTTATCGAACGGATCCCGGCGGCAGAGGAAACGGACATCGGCACGGCAGGTGTTCTGATTTCCATCGGCCAGGGAATCGGCGGGACGGAAAATATTGCCATGGCGGAAGAACTTGCCCGCAGGATGGGCGGCGTGCTTTCATCCAGCCGCCCGCTTGTGGACAGCGGCGTGATGCCCTATGCGCGGCAGGTGGGACAGACCGGAAAAACGGTCACACCGAAGCTTTACCTGGCGTTGGGGATTTCCGGCGCGATCCAGCACATGGCCGGAGTGGCTGCAAAGACAATCGTGGCGGTCAACACGGATCCGGACGCGCCGATTTTCGGGTATGCCGATTATGCGCTGCGGTGTGACTGCGGAGAATTTCTGCGCGCGATGCTGGAAAAGAACTGACAGAGGAGAATGGCAAAATGAAACGTAAGACGATCATTCTGCTTTTTGGGTTGCTGCTGGCAGCGATTGCGGCGGGCAGCGCTGTTTCCGAAGGAACCGAATCCGAAAAGGAACATCCCTGCATCCGCATCATGACAGAGGACGGACAACCGATCCTGTCCAGGGAAGAATATGTTCCGGCCACCATTCAGGTGTTCAATTGCGACGAAGCCTATGAGATGGCTGCTGAAGGCGGCGTGCGCGTCCGAGGACATTCGACCGCGGAACAGGGGGAAGAAAAACCGTACCGCATCCGCTTTGAGAAAAAGCAGAACATGCTGGGGCTTCACGACGGCCGGAAATACCGGAATTGGGTGCTGCTTCGGACATACTGGCATCTGTGCCCGGATTATATGGGGTTCCGGCTCGCGAAGACTATTTTCGGCGGCAGATATTACAGCAGTGACTGCATGTTTGTGAACCTGTACCTGAATGATAAAGACCTGGGTGTGTATCTCCTGTGTGAGCAGAATCAGGCGGCCAGGGATCGAATGGATGTCATTGAACCGGATGAAGGGGATGGGCGGACAGACATCGGATATCTGCTGGAAATGGAAAACTATCCGGATGATGAGCATCCCGGTTTTGCTATTGCCGAAAAGCCGTATACGGAGGATATTGCCGGACGGAAGCGCGTTGTTCCCGGGAGATACTACGCAATTAAGAGCGATATATGGAGCGAAGAACAGGCTCAGTATATCGAAAACTGGCTGACGGAAGCTTACAATGTATTGTATGAAGCGGCGGTCAACGGCAAAGCGATGGAACTGAATGAAGATCTGAAAACAGTGGCGGCTGAAAACATGACACCCTTCGAAGCGGTGGATAAACTGCTGGATCTGGAGTCGCTGGCGGATATGCTGATTCTCGAGGAACTGGTTCAGAACTATGATGTCGGGGCGGGAAGCTTCTATATGGCCGTGGATTTTTCCGAAGACAGCCGATATGAGAAGCTGACGTTCCTGGGCCCGTGGGACTTCAGCTGGGGATATCTTGAGCCTGCGGACGGAGGATACTACGCGTGTACGTTCCAGAACATGATTCAGGGAATGGACAACTCCAACCCATGGTTTGTGCTGGCGATGAAGATGGAAGCGTTCCGGACGATCGTCAAAGACAGATGGAAGAAACTGTCAGACAGCGGCAAGTTGACAGATACAACGATACAGGTGCTGGCGGATATTGAAGCACTGGCCGGTGATCTGGGGGAAGAGAACGCGGAAAAGCTGGAAAAAGGCAGGGAGATTGTGGAATATGTAAATGCCCGGATCCGCTGGCTGGATGAACAATGGAATGAAGACGAATAAGCTTGCATAAGAGATGGTTTTCCCGTATACTTCTCAGGTATACATGAAAGGAAACCGGAGGACATCATGGCAGATGTACTGGTCATCGGCGGCGGCGCCGCCGGAATGATGGCCGCGATCTTTGCAGCCCGGGCGGGGGCGGATGTGACCCTGCTGGAGCATAATGAAAAACTCGGCAAGAAAATCTATATTACCGGAAAAGGACGCTGTAACCTGACCAACGACTGCACGCGGGACGAATTTCTAACCCAGGTGCCGCGCAATCCGCGTTTTTTGTACAGCGCACTGAGCTTTTTCGCACCCCGGGACATGATGACCCTGCTGGAGGAGAACGGCTGTCCGGTGACGGTACAGCGGGGCAGGCGGGTGTTTCCCTCGAGTGAAAAGGCCAGCGATGTAACCAAATCGTTGACGGGTCTGATGCGGAAATTGGAGATCCGTGTGCAGCTGAATACCGGAATAAGGAGTCTGCGAACGGAGGGGGATAGGGTGACCGGCGCAGAGACGGATGACGGGACCTTTTTACCCGCGGACAGCGTGATCCTGGCCTGCGGCGGCCTGAGTTACCCGGCAACCGGTTCCACGGGTGACGGATTTCGGATGGCAGGGATCCTTGGGCACACGGTGATTTCGCCATCCCCGGTACTGGTTGGTATGGAAACAGAAGAGGACTGGCCCGGCAGCCTGCAGGGGCTGAGCCTGAAAAACATCACACTGACGATGGCAAACGGCCGAAAAACACTGTACAGTGAGCTGGGTGAAATGCTGTTTACCCATTTCGGTGTTTCGGGCCCGCTGGTTCTTGAGGCCAGTTGTCATCTGCCGGATCCTGCACGGGGCGCGGTACTGAATCTGGACCTGAAACCTGGATTGAACCGGGAGCAGCTGGACGCCAGGCTTCGGAGGGATTTTCTTGTCTCGGGAAAAAAACAGCTGTCAAACGTGTTGCCGGAATTGCTGCCGGCAAGGCTGGCAGCGCTCTTTCCGCGGCTGTGCGGAATCCCGGAAACCATACCCTGCAACCAGGTGACCGCAGCCCAGCGGGAAACGTTGGTGAGCAGATTGAAGGAACTCCCGCTGACAGTGCGGGCGCCGAGACCGCTGGCGGAGGCCGTGGTGACCCGCGGAGGGGTCAGCGTCAAAGAGATAGAACCCGGCACAATGCGGAGCAAAAAGTTTCGGAACCTGTATTTTGCCGGAGAGATGATCGATGTGGACGCGCATACAGGCGGGTATAATCTGCAGATTGCCTGGAGTACCGGAGCACTGGCAGGACAAAGCGCATCATCAATTCAGAATGAAGAGTAAAGAACGGGGATACCATATGACCTATATTATTCTTGACCTGGAATGGAACCAGCCGATTTCTTATCAGAGCAGGACATACCGGGAGGTAGGGGATAAGCTGATCTTTGAGATGATCCAGATCGGCGCGGTGAAGCTGGACTACGATCTGAATCCGGCAGACTCAATCTCGATTCCGATCGCACCGACACATTACCTGCGGATCCATCCGCGGATTAAGCGAATGACGGGCCTGGATTCCGAGACGCTGGCCGGAGCGCCGAATTTTCGGGAAGCACTGGAACAGTTTGTTGCATGGTGCGGAGAGGATTACGCTCTGCTGACCTGGGGGATAGACGATGTGAGCGTACTGTACCAGAACATCCGTTTTTTCCATTGTGAGGATATTGTTCTGCCGCCGCTGTACGATATTCAGCAGTTGTTCAGCCAGGTCCACAGAATGAAGGACCGGGCCGGCCTGAAGTCAGCAATGGAGCTGATGGAGATTGAGCCGGATGAGAACATGGCTTTTCACAATGCACTGTATGACGCATGGTATACGGCACTCGTGTTCAAAACCCTGCCGGATCCCGACGCAGTACTGAATTATCCCCGGGAACCGAAGGAACTGATTCATTCACGCAGGTCGGCCCGGGAAAAAACACCCGGGGAGATTTTTGACTCCGTGCGGGAAGCACTGGAAAGTGAAAGTGCAATTCATCCAACCTGTCCGCGGTGCGGAAGGGTTCTGGCGATGGACGGCGAATATATAAAACAGAGTGCCGATAAATATATTGCTGTCGCCCGGTGCAAAAGCCATGGCAGGATCCTGATCCGTCTCCGTTTCCGGATCGACGATGACGGAAAAAAGATCATGACCCGTTCCACCGCGCCGGCGACCAGCGCCAATGTGGCTTATGTGCATACAAAACAGCTGCAGATGCGTGAAAGACAGGCAAAATATCTGAAAGAACACGGTTCTCTGCCCGATCCGGATGAAGAGCTGCTGAACGCGGATGTGTCCAGCATGCCGTTCGATTAATTGATACGGAGGGGTGCAGCATATGATTATCCGTTCCATGAACAACGAAAAAGAATTTCCGGAAGGCAAAACGGTTCAGGAGTGCCTGAAAGCACTGAACGCTTTTCCGCGCGGTACGCTGGCGGCCCAGTCCGGTGGCGTGGTACGGGAACTGAACGATTCACTGAATCAGGACTGCACTCTGACCCCGCTGACCCTGGAGAACGAGGAAGGTCGCCGGATTTACGAACGTTCACTGCGCTTTGTGATGCTGCTTGCGCTGCGCCACCTCTATCCCATGCAACGGGTGAGGATTGAGTATTCCGTGGGCTATGGCGTATTTGTTCGACTGCCCGGCATTGAACTGCACCGGCAGGATATTGTTCGCATTGAAAACGAGATGCGTCGGCTTGCGGAGATGGACCTGGTATTCGAAAAAAAGCGCTGGACAAAGGAAGACGCGATCCGGTACTTTACAGACGAGAAGCAGGAAGACAAGGTAGAACTGCTGCGCCGCCGGCCTGTGCCGTATTTCAACATGTACTCAATTGACGGTATGTGGGAATACTTTTACGGCGCGATGACGGTTTCGACCGGATATGTCAAGGTTTTCACGATGTTTGAACTTCGCGGCGGATTTGTGCTGCAGCTGCCGGCCGGAGCGGACTTTGACCATGCGGCACCGTATATATACCGTCCGAAGCACCTGGAAGTTTTTGCCCAGAGCTCGGAATGGTGCGAGATTCTGAGAGTCACCAACGTGAGCGACCTGAGCCGCATGATTGAAGAGCATAAGCTGCGCCATTTCATCCGGGTGAACGAAGCACTGCATGAATCCGCGATCAACGATATTGCCCGGAAAATCCATGACCAGAACAAGCATGTGGTGTTGCTGGCAGGTCCTTCTTCCAGCGGCAAGACGACGTTTGCGGGAAGACTGGCGATCCATCTGCAGATGTACGGACATCCCTGCCGCAGGATCTCGATGGACGACTTCTATATCAACCGGGACGAGCTTCCACTGCAGGTGGACGGTACCCGGGACTTTGACTCCCTTGACGCGCTGGATGTGAAACTGATGACGGATTCGCTGACAGGTTTGCTCAATGGCGAGGAAGTCTTTATGCCGAACTTTGATTTTGCCGCGGGTATGAAGGACTATATGACACCGCCGACAAAACTGGAACCCGGAGAAATTATTATTCTTGAAGGGATCCACGGACTGAACCCGGCAATTTCGGAAACCCTGCCGGCGGACGAGATTTACCGGGTGTTTGCCAGCGCACTGACCTGTCTGAACCTGGACGATCACAACCGCATCCGGACCACGGATGTGCGTCTGCTGCGCCGAATTGTGCGTGATAACCAGTTCCGAGGGTATCCGCCGGAAGAAACGCTGGGAATCTGGCCGAAGGTTCGCAGTGCGGAAGAAAAGTATATTTTCACCTACCAGGAAAACGCGGACAGTATGTTCAACACCGCCCTGCAGTATGAACTGCCGGTATTGAAACTGTTTGCATACGACCTGCTGAAGGACGTGCCCTCCGATTCACCGAATTATCTCCTGGCTCGCCGGCTGATCAAGACGCTGAACTATCTGCCTGATCTGGATCCGGAGGTGCTGGATGAGATTCCGCCGCTGTCGCTGCTGAGAGAGTTTATCGGAGGCTGCACGCTGGAAGATGTGTAAAAAAGAAAGCTTGAAGGAACTGCTGAAAGATGGATAAACAGATCATAGCCTTTCTGATCAAAGCAAAACAGGCAACTTACGCCGGAAAAGGCGCCGAGACAACAGCATCCAGGATAAAGTCCCATGACCTGGTTTACAGAGACGGGGATTATATGTATTACGATACATATCTGGGCGGTGAAAAATTTGCCGGAGAAGAAGCACTCTGGATTTCAGATAATCCGGTTTGGAGCATGAACTATGTCGGGCGGGTAACCGGTGATCACTTCAGCGGTGACTTTCTGAAGGAGGCACTGCTTCATGTTCCGGAAGAAAAGCCTTACCGGGGGCCACAGGATTACAAAAAAGGTGATTACGTCTACCATTGCGATGTTGATGGAGGTTTTGACTGGTTCCAGGGGAAGGAAAGGATTGAATATCAGGGACAGCTGATCTATGAATGCTTTTTTCATGGCGGATTGATTTCATGAAAGTATACTTTGAAACGGATCGATTGATCAGCCATGACCGGTATCTTCCTTCGGCGGAAAAACCGGAAGAACTGAAATCAGCGCTTCGGAAAGAGCCAGAACTGCTCTGCGAATAAGGGAAAAGTGATGAACTGATATCAGAAACAGCATTTGGCAGGAAGGATTTCCGCAAAGATGAAAAACGGAATTATTGTAAGAAATGCAAAAAAAGAGGATATCAGGCAAATAGCGGAGATCCTGGTTGAAGACTGGAAAACGGCATACCGCGGAATCATTGACAGTGATTATCTGGATTCCATGAGCGTGGACAGCCGATATGAAATCGAAATCAAAAGATATGAGAAATATATTGTTGCTGCTGACGCTGAGATGATTCTGGGATATGCATGGCTGGAGACGGCGGAAGACGAACCGGCAGATTGTGAAGTTATTGCTCTTTATGTCAGGTATTCAGAACGAAATAACGGAATCGGGAAGCTTCTGATGCGATACGCTATGAATCATTTCAGGGAAACCGGGAAGAAAAAAATGATTGTCTGGTGCCTGAAAGAGAATCATGAATCCAGGAAATTCTATGAAAAAATCGGCGGGAGGGAATTCCGGACAGGTTCTCATCATTGGGGAGGTAAGGAATACGAAATGATTTCCTACCTGTATGACCTGGGACAGCAACAATGGACTGAAAACCAGATCAGGACAAACTGATCCGGCTGTGTGATTCGCCGGCTGCCGATTGCGGTTCTGTGATCCATGAAAAGCGGTTTGCGGATGTTGCCAAATGAGATGAAATGACGGAAAGCCATTGCATTTTCTGATCATGGATTGTTTTCAGCTGTTCACAGGGTTTTCAATATTTATGTCGAATAATATATAATTCGGATATTTGTTTTTTTCTTTCGCTATTCCGAAGCGGAAGATAAACCGTTCGGTTTGTTTTATCCGCCGTCAATACGAGGAGGATCCGGGATCATGGAATTCCTGAAATCAATTCAGGCAGATATCATGATGATTCTGACCGGTATCTGCGGAATTATTGCATTGCTCGTGCACCTGACGGACACGATGTCCCAAACACGCAAGAAAGCGTTGATGCTGCTGGAAATCAGTGCCATGTTTCTGATGATTGCCGACCGTCATGCCTATATGGCCAGAGGCGATATCAGTACCACAGGCTGGTGGATGGTGCGGATCAGTAATTTTCTGGCGTTTTTCCTGACGCTTGTTACGATGTACGCGCTTAACATGTACCTGATCGATCTGTTTACCCATGAAGGCAAACTGGATGCTGCCCCGAAACGCCTGAAGGCTGCAAAGATTCTCGCTCTGGTGGGAATGGCGCTGGTAGTGATTTCACAGTTCACGGGATTCTATTATACATTTGATGAAATGAACCGTTATCAGCGTGCGCCGGGATTCATCCTCTGCTATGCGATTCCCTTTTTAATTCTGGTTTTGCAAATGTCGGTTACTGTTCAGTATTACAGACGATTAAGCCGAAGCATAGGTCTTTCGGCGCTTTTGTTCTTCGGACTGTCCATTATGGCTTCCGTGCTTCAGGTATTCATGTACGGTATCTCGCTGAATAATATCTCGATTGCCGTATGCGCCGCGCTTCTCTATATTTTCGCACTGCGGGATCTGAACAGGGAAGTGGCATGCAGCCGTAAACTGGAGATCGAACACTATAAGGAAGAACGGGAAAAAGAGCATCTGCTCTTTGAGCAGACGGCGGAAGCGCTTGCCTCGGCGATTGATGCCAAAGACCCGTACACTCATGGTCATTCAGCGCGGGTTGCCATGTATTCGACCCAGATTGCCCGGGAGGCGGGACTTTCCGAAGAAGAGTGCGAACAGGTGTATTTTACCGCGCTGCTGCACGATGTCGGAAAAATCGGAGTACCCAGCGCTGTCATCAATAAACCCGGCCGGCTGACCGATGAAGAGTTTGCGATCATCAAGCAGCATCCGGTCAAAGGCAACCAGATTCTTTCCAGCATCCAGCAGTCGCCGTATCTGAGCATCGGGGCGCATTATCATCATGAGCGCTATGACGGCCGGGGTTACCCGACTGGACTGAAAGGCAATGATATTCCGGATATTGCGAGGATCATCGGGGTTGCGGACGCATACGACGCGATGACATCAAAGCGAAGCTATCGCGATCCGATCCCTCAGCAGACGGTACGCGAGGAAATAGTAAAAGGGATCGGCACCCAGTTCGATCCTGAATATGCGAAGATCATGATCCATTTAATTGATCTTGATATGGAATACACCATGCGGGAGAGAGAGAACGGAGCCGATGATACGATCGCAACCCGGCTAAGATGCGAAGAGATCTTTCATGAGTGTACAACAGGAATCCCGGTCACTCAGAAAAAAACCTTGATTCAGTTCTACAGCAAACCGGATGAAGGCCTGCCTGAAGACGAATGTCTGCCTGTGCTTGTTTTGTTTGATGCTTTGGACGCCAGAATCCATGAAGACGAAGCGAAAAAGAAGGATTTGCTCTATTTCGAATATGCCCGGATCAGGTTGGACGGCAAGGTTCTCTGTGAAGGAGCCCGAAAAGCAAAAACAAAGGAAAAAACGATAGATACCGGGACTGAACATACCTCCGGAAAGCAATATGTCAGTTATTCCGTCGAGGCCACAAGGGTTAAGGATCACATGCTCATCAGCATTTCCGGCAGGGACAGGATGATTGAATGCATTATTGCGCTGCCGGACAGTGCACGGTTTTCCTATCTTTCCCTTACCGGGGAACATTGCATGATCAGCAATATCCGGGTAGACCGGGAAAACACAGACGCGGATGAGGGATCCATTCCGCGTATTGCTGAAGAAATCAGCTATATACGAGGCTGTCCGGAAGGGGATATCCCGAATCTGCAAATCGACGGCTGGCGTTCGCAGACGACAAAAGGGATTCCGGTTACGGACAGCATGGAAATCACTTTCCACACCCGCAGTCTGCCGACCGCGCGGCTGATATGGCATTGTCCGTTTATCACTCTTTTCACTTCAAAAGACGGAAATGCTGACGGGGCCGGTTTCAGGGAATTCGTCCTCCTCCGCCTGGACGGGGAAAACTGGGAATCCGATAAGCATGCCGAAAACGATGTGCATATAGACCATACAAGGGATTTTCCGGGATGGAATGTCTGGAAAGAGACAAATAAAAACGGTATGGACTGTACAGTAAAGATCCGGCGTGACGGTAACCGAGTAACAATGGAAACAAGCAACCTCGGTATTGCGATCGACACTGCAACGACCATTCTGGATGATGTCAGTGAGATATATGTTGCGCTGACCGGAGACCAGTGTGCGCTGACAAATATCCGTATTGCGCAATGCAAGGATGAAAACGGTACAATCAACAGCAGCACGATTCTCTGAAAACGGCTGTGAATCGGCGGTAAGACGGTCAGGACTTTATCTGAACCTTCTGCTTATGGAAAAACAGGCGAAAAACAATCCGGAGGTTGACAAACTGATTGCGGTAGGGTACCCTTTTTTCAAACCTGTGAGGGAGAAGAGTAGCTTCCCCGCTGCACGGTACAGGGAGCCGCCGAGAGTGGAACGGCGGTGCGTGCGGAGGATGTGAATGGGCTCCTGAGGGCGCTCCGAAAGAATTTGAGTAGGAAGCGACGGGGGACGCACCCGTTATCAGGGCGGCACGTATCAGGGGTACGTGATGAAGAGATGGCTTCCCGATATGGGACGAGCCAAGCTGAGTGGCACCGCGAAATGATCGCCTCAGCGCGCAGGGAGAAGCGCGCTGGGGCTTTGTTTTACGGCTCAAAAGATCCCCCTGAATTTCATACTTTATTGATGAAAGGAAGGACAAAACAATGAAAAAGATGATGGCACTGGTACTCTCCCTGATGATGGTATTCTCCGTGGTTTCCCTGGCTTCGGCAGAAGCAAAGACGAATTTCAAGATCGGTATCTGCAATTTTGTGGACGACGCGAGTCTGAACCAGATCATCCAAAACATCCGGGAACGGCTGGGTGAGATTGAGAAAGACAAGGGCGTTACCTTTGAGATCAAGGAAGACAACTGCAATCTGGACGGAAGCGTGATGCAGCAGATTATTGCGGATTTCATCGCGGATGAGGTCGACCTGATGGTCGGTGTGGCGACACCCGTGGCTATGACGATGCAGGGGATGACCGAGGATAACGGCATTCCGGTGGTCTTCGCTGCCGTTTCCGATCCGGTAGGCGCGGGACTGGTGGCAAGTCTGGAAGCTCCGGGGGCCAATATCACAGGCACTTCCGATTATCTGGATACCGCCGCTGTGCTGAACCTGATCTTTGCTGCCAATCCGGACGCGAAGAAAATTGCTCTGCTGTATAACCCCTCCGAGGATGCCTCTACCGCTCCGATCGCCGCAGCGAAGGAGATCCTGAGCGGGAAGGGCGTGGATGTGAAGGAATACACCGGCACCAATGCTTCCGAGGTCATGCAGGCGGCGGACGCGATCGTCGGAGACGAGATGGACGCGGTATTCACGCCTACGGATAACACGATTATGAGCGCGGAACTGTCCATCTATGAGAAGCTGGCCGACGCGAAGATCCCGCATTACACCGGCGCGGATTCCTTTGCCCTGAACGGCGCTTTCCTGGGATACGGCGTGGATTACGCGAATCTGGGCCGGGAAACCGGTGACATGATTGCCGAGATCCTGCTGAACGGAGCAAACCCCGCGGAGACTGCTGTCAAGACCTTTGATAACGGCACGGCAACCGTAAACACTGAAACCTGTGCGGCAATCGGCTTCGACTTCGAAAAGATTCGGGAAGCATTTGCACCTTTCTGCACTCAGGTGAAGGAGATCAAAACCGCTGAGAGTTTTGAATAAGGAAGAGAATGATGGCCTTCGACCTACACGTGTGTCCGGGCCGGAGGTAAAATGAATTCATTACGAAATGAAAGTTGATTAGAAGATAACCTATGACTCTGGATAAGTTTCTGGCGTTGGGCCAAACGGCGATGGAACTGGGACTCGTGAACTCCCTGACGGTATTGAGTCTGTTCCTGAGCTATTCAATGCTGAACGTCTGCGACCTGAGTACAGACGGATGCTTCACCCTTGGCGCGGCAGTCGGCGCGCTGGTAGCGATTGCCGGGTTTCCCTGGCTTTCGCTGCCGGCTGCCATGCTGGCCGGTATGATCTCAGGCTTCGTGACCGCGACGCTTCAGACGCGTATGGGCGTGCAGAGCCTGCTGGCGGGCATTGTCGTGAACACCGGGCTTTACTCGGTGAACATGGCTCTGACCGGAAACAAGGCCACCCTGAGCATGAACAAGGTGCCGACAATCTTTTCAATGGCCAAGGATCTGCTGAAGGGAACACCGCTGGGAGGGCAGAGTACGCTGCTGGTGATGCTGGTGATCGTGGCGCTGGTGGTGGTTTTCCTGTGCTGGTTCCTGAAGACAAAGCTGGGTTTGGCTATCCGGGCAACAGGCAGCAACGCGGACATGGTACGCTCTTCTTCCATCAACCCCACGTTTACGACGACCGTGGGCCTTTGCATCTCCAACGCGTT
>Ga0265298_10006944_pt1 | contig 13875 bp, 21 predicted proteins | sample AusTroGonzalo_MG_3_FD_193486 | JGI IMG/M metagenome (GOLD analysis project Ga0265298, IMG submission 193486) | Bovine rumen microbial communities from tropical cattle in Woodstock, Queensland, Australia - Gonzalo_01 | ecosystem: Host-associated > Mammals > Digestive system > Stomach > Rumen ...
ACGTAGAAATCCTCAACACTATCCTGTCCATCCCCGGTGCGAGCATGGCTCGTCAGAACAAGACCAATTTCGTGGTCATCCCTACCGATGAAGGCTTCGTGAAGGTTGCCGTTGCCAATGCTCTGGTGAAGGACACCAAGGCTCACAAGGCTTTCAATGCTGAAGCAGCGATTGCCGAGTACAAGGCTTATGAAGCCGAAGTTGCTCTGCGTGAAGCAGAGAAGGCGAACAAGCCTGCCAAGGTCAAGGGTCCTAACCCCGATGCACAGGCTCGCCGCGATGAACTCGATGCCAAGATTGGTGCTCTGCCTTCCTTCACCGAGTATACCGCTACCGACATTCTGAACGCTCTGTCCGGTCAGGTTGCCGAGAACGTTACTGTCATGGCGGTTGGTTCCAGTGCGAAACGCCTTGTCGAAAAGGGTGTCCTCACCGTGGGCAACCGTGAAGGTGACAAGAAGTCCTACTACACCAAGGCTTAATATGGTGTAACTTCCGGTACTCCCCTTCCGATGGAAGGGGAGTTATTTTATTTTATAAAACTTAGGTGTTTAACACCTAAAAGTTCTACTTGATTTATCCCATAACTTATGATAGAATAACTATGGTGAATGAAGAAAGGAGATTAAACGATGAGAACGATTTGGTTTGACATGGATGGCACTCTGAACCGCTTTTATGATGTACCGGATTGGCTTCCGAAACTGCGGTCTTTTGACCCATCTCCCTATGCGGAAGCGGAAGTCATGCACAACATGAGCCTGTTAGCTCGGTATCTGAATAAGCTACAAAAGCTCGGATACCGCATCGGAATTATCAGCTGGCTGGCAAAAGATTCCACCTATGAGTATGACCGCAAGGTTACCGAAGCCAAGCGTGAATGGTTACATACTCACCTCGGCTCGGTTACATTTGATGAAATCCATATCGTGAATTATGGCATCCGCAAAGGAATGTATATGACCCAATATAATGACATTCTCTTTGATGATAATGAACAGATTCGCAGAGGATGGACAGGTGAAGCGTATGAACCTTGTGAAATCCTTCGTGTTCTGAAGGAACTCGCAGACAAGGGATAATCCCTTGTCCGTACAACTTTAGGTGTTCTACACCTAATTTAATACTTGATTTTTTCTGAAATTATGTTATAATATAATTGTTCAAAGGATAAAGGATGTATCTTCCCAAGCACTTAAAGGAAGAAGAACTGCTACCGATTGAACTTGAGAGTTTGAGAGTGTACTTCTCTTCAGTGAAGAAAAAGGTAGTGCTTGACGTTTGCCCAATCCTTCCGGGCGAGTTCCAATAGGTGAACTCAAATATGCAGGACGGTGAGACGGAGAGTGCTTGCTCCAACCGTAGCGATTAGAAATCGGTCTAATCGCAACTTCTCTTCGTTAGGTGTTTAACACCTAATTCCATAACTTGACAGATGAGAAAATGTTTGATATACTGTTATTGTTCCAAGGGAAGAATGGAACAAACTAAAAAACAAAAGAGAGAGGAACTAAAAAAAATGAAAGTATCTGAAAGAATGACCATTACCAAACGTAGCACTGACGGAGCGTTCTATGGTGAAAAAGATAATACGCCTTATGTTATCGAACCCACCCATACGGACTATAATGCTTATGACGGTTTCTACAATGTCATGCGATCTACCGCATACGCTGACCGTCCCCGTCTATTCCGTGAGCTGATTGACACTAACCGCTATCCCACCATCTTCGGCGTGACGGAAGTCACTCCCGAAGTTGTGCCGACTCGTGACCCCAAAGAAGTTCTGCTTGAAGGTATCAAGCATCTGATGGACTTCTTCAGTGAGTTCTCCTTCACTCCTTCTTTCCGGTTCACTAATACTTTTGCTTATATGGCTTGTCAGAGCAGGAAACTTGCTACTGACTATGTGAACAACTACTTCGCACTGATGGATTCTTCCTATGTGAAAGAAGTTGCACAGAAGGTCAAGAGTGCAGAGTTTGGGCAGATTGTGAAAGATATTGCACAGTATGGTGCCCCCACTGCCCATATCAACACTCGCTTCAAAGTCTACTTTGGACCTGCCGGAACAGGCAAAACCACGATTGCACAGGAAGAATCCGAAAACCGTTGTATCGTGTGTAACTCCTCTATGTTGCCGTCTGATCTCATGGAAGATTTCATCTTCAAAGATGGCAACCCCGACTTTAATCCTTCCCTTCTGTGGGATTGTATGGAACAGGGCAAAACCATTGTTCTTGATGAAATCAATCTTCTTCCCTTTGATTCCCTGCGTTTCCTTCAGGGCATTGTGGATGGCAAGAGCGAGTTCTACTACAAGAACCGTCCGGTTCATATCCATGAAGGATTCCAAATTATCGGAACAATGAACCTCTCTCTTGGCGGTATGACTTACGGTCTGCCCGAACCGTTAGTTGACCGTTGCTCTGAAACCAAAGAATTTGCTCTGACAGCAGAGCAGTTGGCAAAAGCCATTGTCGGGTGGAGCGAGGAGTAATCCTCGCCCCTTCTTTCATAGACTCCTTAGGTGTTTTACACCTAAAGAGAAAGTTGACTTATTCACTATTCTTTGATATACTATTATTGTTCCAAGAGAGGAACAGAAAGAGAGGATTTGAAATGGAACTGTCTTTTGCGAAGTGCGAATCTATCGTTAACACCCTTCCTATCGGTTTCTACACAGGACGGAGAATCGGTATCACACTTGATGCCAAAGAAAAAACTTCCTTCTATGACCCTATGGAAGATAAGATTATAGTGTCTTATCCTATTATTGCCTATCGGCTGAAAGCTATGCCTGATTCTTCTACCTGCACAGAAGAAGAAGCAGTTCGGTCAATGCTTTATCATGAAGTATCCCATGCTATCCTTACTCCTGCCGGAGAAATGCAGAACAGTTTTCAACTGAACTGCATGGAAGATGAACGCATTGAAACTGTCCTTCGTCACTATTATCATGGGGTAAACTTCCGGAAGCAGTTGATGGATATTCATGGCGGTCATATCCCACAGGCAGTAGATGCTCAGAGTGCGTTCTTCAATGCAGTACGATTTGGCTTGGGAACAGGCAAGGTACAAACAGAAGTTAATCGTATTCTGAAAAAGTATGCAAAGATGAATCGTGCAACTCGCCGTTGGGAAAGCTATCATGAACACTTCGGTGCAGGTTATTATGAAGATGATGTAGATAGTCTTTGGAATATGGTTCGCAAAGAATACAAAACGCATCCCGAAGAGTTTCAACCGCAGGATGGTTCGGGTGAAGGTGAACCGCAGGAAATGGATAAAATGGGTGAATCTAAACCCAAAAGTAAAGGCAAGGGTAAAGCCGAGGAAAAAGAAGCACAGGGCAACGGTAAAGAAAAAGCCGATGAAAATGAAAATGGCGAAGGCGAAAACGGTGAACCCGAAGAATCTGAACCCTACAAGGGTGAACCTCATGAATGTGAACTTTCACCGGATGAAATAAAAAGAATGGTTGGTGCTTCTTTGGGTAGTCATTCCAATCTTAATGAAGCACAGGTTCAGAAACTTGCCGAGTTCCAAAAAACGGTTGAAATGATTATCGGTAATTTCAACAAGAAGAACAAAGGCGGTAGCGGTATTAATACCTATTCCGGCGTATTCAATCCGAGAGCAGTTACTCGAAAAGACTATCGGTTCTTTGAACGGTCAATGAGTACACAGGGCAACAACAAGTTCGGTACTTGCCATCTGAATCTGATTATTGACAGTTCCGGTTCGTTCTGTGACAATGTTCCTCTGACCAATGGTATCCTTGCGGTTCTGTCCGAGATTGAACGCAAAAATCGGAACTTCTCAATGGATGTTGGCTTTATCAATCACGATTTCCGTCTGTGTGAATCTGTCCGTGAACGCAAAATGGTTGCCGATGGTGGTAATGCCATACCCGAGGACATGAAGGAAATTTTGATGAAGTTGCAGAAACCGAACACTTGTAATTATAATATCATCCTGTTCGATGGTGATGCAATCTGCCAAGGCTTGTGCGGTCGTGACCCATACAAAGTATTTGGAGTGTTTGATATGAAACAGACTACTCTGATTACTGACCCCGACAATGAGCAGTATATGAACCCACCGTTCACTTCCACCAAAGTAGTGGTTACACAGAACTACACGGCAGAACTGATTGACCATATCATTCATGCCTTGTCCATCGCCTTCGGTTAAGATTAGGGGAGTTAGACTCCCCTAATTTTATTTTCTTCATTCCTTAGGTGTTTAACACCTAAGAAAAATTTGACAATCCTAATATTATGTGATAAAATATATATGCAATAGGGGAAGGAATAACCCCATAAACCAAAGGAGTATTTAATGAGTTACTGTATTGTATTGGATACCGAAACTACAAGCCTTGATAAACCTTTTTGCTATGATATTTCATGGGTTATCATGAATAAGAACACAGGGGCAGTTGTAGATTTCAAATCAAATGTTGTTGAACAAGTTTGGCACAATCTACCTTTGTTTGAATCTGCATACTATAAGGAAAAACGTTCAAAGTATGTTGACATGATGCGTAGACATGATGCGGTCATGGACAAATGGGGATACATTATGCGTAAACTGAAAGCCGACATTTTAAAGTATTCCATTTCAGAAGTGTATGCGTACAACTCCGATTTTGACGATAAAGTGATTGCCTATAACTGTGATTGGTTCAAATGTAACAATCCTCTTGAAACCATCGCAGTATATGACATTTGGGGATATGCAAGCGAATATATCACCAAAAATGCCGATTATAAAGCCTTCTGTGAAGATAATTCACGCTTCACCGATACAGGCAATTACAAAGGTTCTGCTGAAGTTGTTTATCAGTTTATCACAAAGGATGCCGAGTTTATCGAAGAGCACATGGGATTATTTGATTCTGAAATTGAATCTGCTATCCTATGGGAATGTATCAATCGTGGTGCTGAATGGGCAACTCCCTACAAGCCGAACAAAATCCTTCCTCGTCCTGTGCTTCATCCGTTCAGCATAAAAATGAATGGTGTCGAAGTATTCAGCGGAGAATACGTTAAGAAATATGTACGAAACGATACATACAATTTCAAAAGCACTCTATGATATGGTGGGACAGAAATGTCCCCCTTTCTCACTCTTCGGTATTTAGGTGTTGGACACCTAACTAAAATAGTTGACTTTTACTGAATTTCTGCTATAATTAATAATGTCAGGAGGGGAAAGAAAACAGACACGCACCCCTACGGTATGGCAGAAACTGTCCCTTGATTTTCTCCTTGGGTAAGGGCAATGAGAAAAAACTCTTGACAAAAAGCAAATCCTGTGCTATAATAAGGATGTTCCAAGAGGATGAGGGCAACAAGAAATCCTCTCCCCAAGGGAAAACTCACTACCCTTGCGATGTTGGACAAGGGTAGGATATGAGAGGTCGGTAAGGCGAGCGTGCCACCAACGTGAGGTACCTTGTTGGGGTCTTGCCCATCAGTAAGATTCAGAAATAACTCATAAAAAAAGTTCTGAAACCTCTCAAAAATCCCTTGACATTAAGCACAAAACGTGCTATAATGTATATATAAAGAGGAAGGACACCTCCCAAACCAGAAAGGCTAAACGCTATGAAGAAAACCCTGTACGAAACCATGCTGACTCTCATCGAAGGTAACGAGTCCGCCGAAGCCACCGAAGTGCGTGATGCTATCACCGCTGAACTTGCCAAGGGCAAGGCTAAAGCCGAAGCCAATCGTGCCGTGTATGCGGACATCCACGATAAGGTTATCGCTGTCCTGTCCATGTCCACCAACCCTGTGACCGCACAGGAGATTGCGGACGAAACCGGAATCGCCCGTGGTAAGATCGTCTATGGTCTGACCAACTATTGGGGCGATGAGGTTGTTGCGGACAAGTCCGGTAAGACCACCACTTACCGCCTTGCGTAATCCCTCCTTTATCACTCACGGAAAAATCCGTGGGTGATATTTTTTTAACCATATTTAGGTGTTAAACACCTAAAATTGTATACAGTATTCATGGTTGACAAAAGTCAAAATTTATGATATAATTTTATCAGAACAGAAGGGAAACTGTAAACCGAAAGGAGTCTGTTTATGGCGAGTAAAGCAACCTTGGAAAATGCTCTGCGATCTGAAGTAATGGAAGTCATTATTGATGCTTTATGTGAACATTTTGACCTCGACAGAGAGAAACAGATTGAAGTAGTTGGCAGTGGGGAAATTGCTATTCCTGTAGTGGATGCAGAAGGAAATGAAAAGTATCCCAAAATAAAAGTTTCTATTCCTCGTGGTACTCGGAATGGTGAAGGCGGTTATATCCCCTATGATGGACACGAAGCGGCAGTTGCTTATCGTGAAGAAAAGGAATCCAAAGCACAGGAACGTGCCGTTAAAAAAGCCATGAAAGAAGCAGAACGTGGCAAGAGAAAATCCGAGGACGAAGGGGAGTAATCCCCTTTCGTTCATTGGGTGTTAAACACCTAATTCAAACTATTGCATTTTCGATAGAAAGTGCTATAATAATAACTGTCAAGGGGAGAGGAACCCACGAAAGATCGTAACATGGGTGTGGGACTAAAACGAACCCGTAAAGCGAACCTCGAAAAAAAATCCTTGAGAACCCCTTGACAAATCGGTTTTCCTATGATATACTTAATATGAAAAGTGAAGGACACACTAAAAAACCAGAAAGGAAATTTATTATGAAGAAAATCGTTGAACTGACCGCTACCGAAAATGACGAACTGCTGGATGTTATCGAGCAGTCGGCAAATGACAACGGATTCGAGATTGAATCTACTGACGATGTACTTGTTTTAGTCAAGATTGTTGCGGATGCTCTCAAGTACATGGGAATTGAAGCTCATGTTAAATGGGTAGATGATGATGACTATGATGAAGATGATGATGATTTTGACGAGGAAGAAGAAGATGATGATGAGGAAGAAGATATGGAATCCATCATCTATGATTGTGATGGTCATCGTGGAATTTCTGCTGATGATGCTCGTCTGCTTATGAAGTGCGTTGCGGAAGCGATGCGGAAGAAGTACGGTGGCGCCATGCCGGAAGAAATGATAGATTTTCTCATTAAGACGGAAACTCTGCGGATTGCCGAAGAATGGGGCATCGAAGTAGTTGATGTTAGGGACGAGTAATCGTCCCATTCTATTTAGTTTAGGTGTTAAACACCTAAATTTATTTGTTGACTTTCGGTATATATATGATATAATGTATATGAACCAAGAGAGAAAGGAAAGTGATTAGAATGGCGAAGGTAAGTAAAGCGATTGTAGATAAGGAACTGCGTGAAGAAGTATTCTATCGTATCATGGAAAATGGATGTAAAGATGATTTCGTGAAAATCAATGACCGCCAATATGGTATTCTGCTAACCGACTCCAATGGTGAACAGCGGTACATCCGCATTGGTGCTATTGTTGCTGAACTGCGTGAAGATATGACCGCTGAAGAACTCATGCAGAGTGAAATCAATGCCTATAATGCCAAACAGGATGCCAAAGCAGAAAAGGCAAAGAAGAAAGAAGAAAAGATTGCAAAAGATAAGGCAAAGCGTGAGGAGGAAAAGAAGGATGACTAAACTGCAAGCTATCCGGTGGTTCGCTAATCAGCTTACCGATGACTCTGTAACTATCGCACGCAAACGATTAGACAGGAATTGGGGAATGAATTTAAGTCCTTGGAGTAAAACTCCTCAACTGTCTATTCCTGTTGATCTTCGCACTAATGATGACATGGACAAACAATTCCGTAGGAACATTGTTAGTCGGTGTAAACTTACACAGGGATTCAGTAATGTTACACTTGCAATCCTGCATGAATTTGGGCATTGGGAAACTCGTTCCATATTTAATATGATAGCTTATCGTAAAATTGCTAATGTAGCAAATAATATGCAGGAATATATGGAAAACCCTTATGAGCGTATTGCAACAGAATGGGCAATCTGTTGGTTACAAGTTCCACAAAATCGACAGCTCGCTAAAGAGTTTGAAAAAAAATATTTCGGATACGGAGAGAAGTAATAAAATGAAGGAATTAAATGATTATCTAATCGAAGTTGTCAAAAATTCCAATATCTGTAAACGTTGTATTTTGAATCACAATGGTATATGTTTCTTCTCTTATGAATGTATCAAGAACAATTATAATTTTTATACGGAACTTCTCTACCATAGGGGATAATTTCCCCTATAACATATTTAGGTGTTTCACACCTAAATTAATATATTGACTTTTGTTCAAATCCGAGTATAATAATAATTGTCAGAGGGAGCGAAACGGAAACAGAAACTCAAGTCCATTGAGCAACAGAAACTTCGCTTCAAGAAGATTTAGAATTGATGGATTAAGTTCTAAAAAACCTCTTGACAAACACTCAAAACTGTGGTATAATAACCACGAAAGATAAAGAGAAGGACACTCTATAAAACCAGAAAGGATTCTCGCTATGAAGAAAGCGACTCTTGAAGCTATCCGTGACACTCTGCTCGACCTTGGTGTGAATGACACCGACCCCATGGTGGTTGAACTCAATGCCGAACTCAACAAGGGTGCTGAGGAAAAAGCGGCTCGTGCTACCGCCTACGCCGGTATCCATGACATCGTTGTGGATAATCTGACCGATACCCCTGTGAGTCTGAATGATCTGTGGGGTGAAATCGAAAGCGAAGTCACCAGTAAGGGCATGACCAAGCACAATGTGCAGTATGCTCTGAACAATCTGTGGCAGGACGAAATCGTCAAGATTGTCGGCAAGCCTAATACCTACCGCCGGAAGTAATCCGGCAACTTTAAAGCCTTGCGAGGATGCGGTGAGGGCGAAAGGACACGGCGAATGGGTCGTGAGGTAGCAAGGTACGTTTTCCGGTGCGAACGTTAAGGACGAGTGTACATAGTCCAACGCACCGTGTATCGCAGATAGGACAAGCGGTTAAGTCACAAGGCTCATAACCTTTGAAGAATTGGTTCGACTCCAATATCTGCGCCGCCTCAATGGGAGAACGACCATCGCGAAGATGGCTTGGGTGAATATGCTAACCCATGATAGCATACAATGCGCGCAGTATGTGAACGGTGGTACTCCGGCGATAGGAACCTACCCGAATGTAGGGAACCCCGAGCCGTAGGGAAATTCGGCAGTTATTAGTGGTAGGACAGCCTTGTAAGAAAAACAACGTTGAGCACGATTGCGGCATATCCGCACTCAAACCCTAACTACCGACACCGCCATAAGACCTTTTCAGGCAGGCGGTTATGTTTTTTAAAAATAAATTTAGGTGTTAAACACCTAAACTAATCCTTCGGATTATATCCGAAGGATTCTTTTTATTGAATCAGAGAGAAGATTGTACCATGATTTCTGATATTGATAGAAGGTTTCAACTACAATACGATGAGTTAATTCACCATTACCATTCAACTTATAAAGTCCTAAACAATTAGGACACCATTCAGTTTTACCGATTTCATGAATAGCACCGAGAATATTTTTATCTGTCAGATTACCATCATATTCTTCCGCACCCCAAAGAATATCATTGGTAATCAGATTATAATAAGCAAGACGCTTTACTTTAATCTTTTTCATTCTTCTTCCCCCAAATCACACATTCCAATAACTTGCGGACAACCATATTCTTTCATATAATCTTCATTGTGATACCGCTTTGTCATTACATAACGAACATTCTTCCATCCTATACGTTCGTCAGCACCCATACTTTCCCCAATAACAATATCATCTCTGTCAAACATACGAAAACCGCTAAAAGTATTCTCAAATAGAACACAAGTTTTCATTTCCTCAATCGTTTTAAACTCTTGAGCAAATTGCATTGAAACCGCAAGTGAACCCCTGTGCGGACGATACTTTATCATTCTTCCACCTTCTTCACATTTCCCATCAATTTCTTTGCTACGGAGTTAGCTTTACTTTCATCCTTATAAGCACCATGAAAATACTTATGACCTTTCTTTGTGATATATACCACATAGCAGTCATGAGTTTCTTTATTCAAACCAAGTATTCCACACTTCATACTTACATCTCCTTTGAATAGAAGCACCAATGCTCCATAAACTTATATTCCATCTTGAAACCTTCTGCTTCAAGTATCTTCCGCATGGCAGTATTATCTTCCCACGGAGTAGCACCGACCTTGCAGTTATGCAGATACCGCAGTATTTCATGGATGGCAAACCGAGCAATTCCCTTACCATGATTCTTCTTATTCAGAACGCATAACCGCTTTATTGCAACATACTCCCACTGTTCATCATATACAAGAGAGAAAGTGCCGAGTACCTTATCTCCCTCATATACACAGTATAACCGACCATTCACAAAATCTTCGGCAATCTGACAAGGAGTACAATAGGGTAAATTCTTACGGCGAACCGCATTACGAATCTTTATAGCATCTTTTTGATTTGCTACTCTAATCCTCATCTTCATTCTCCTCTCCGAAAGTAATTGCCCTATCTTCAATATACTCCCAATATTGATGAATCATTTTATCCGTGGTTTTATCGTCACGGATTTTTGCTTCTCTCCGTAACTGAATCAATAACCATGCCACAATCTGCCATGCTTTCCGAGCAGGAATGTACCAGTTAGAAGGAATATAATCTTTTCCTTCTTCATTACATCTTACACAGATTTCACGATAGTCCATCTTACGGATTTCAGCCATTTTCTTACCTCTTACTGTTTCATCATGTCAATGCTGATACGAGCCAACTCACATCCAATAACTGTCCAACATACCGCTTGAATGGATACAGCTCCGGCAAGACCGAGGAGTGCGAGAATAATTTCTGCCAACTGTAACATTTAGCATCCCTTCCTTTCATGTCTATTATATCATATAGACACGAAATGTCAATCCCATATTTAGGTGTAAAACACCTAACTATAATTGGTTGCGTTAACACGCAACCCATTCATTTACCATTTTTCTAAAACCCACATCTGTATCACATAATTGACATAACTTTTCGTAGTTTTCTTTACTCACAATTTCCCACTCACCTGCACAATACATTTGAGGAAGTGCATATTGATGTAATTTTATATGACAGATTTCTTCATATGTACTTAGGAGTTTATGCCTCACTTCGCATACCCCACCAAGAATAGCGAATGGAGTGTGTGTTCTATACATATACATTCGTTTACCAATATCTTCAGAACGCCCAATCTTAACAGCATATACTTCTTTACCATCAACAACGGTCATTGTTTTCATAAAATAAAGTCCACAAATATGATCAGAAGTTTTGACATTTGAAGAAAAATCATGTGGCTCTAATTCTTGCGGTTTGACAAGTACAAATTCCTTTGGCTCATCTTTAGGTTTTCGTTTTAACCATCCAAATAATTTCATAACATTCCTTTCTGGTTTATAGAGTTGTTCCTTCTCTTTACTATATATAGTATAAACCAATTTTCTGTAATAGTCAACTTTATATTTAGGTGTTGAACACCTAAATTTAATACTTGACAAAAAGTCATTTTTATGCTTATCCCCTTGTATACAGTATACAGTATCCAGTATTTTTATGGACGCCTTCTGACACAAACATGCTATAAATGTCAAATACTTGACAAGCCGCAAACCTTTGCCCCGTGAGCAGCGACCTATAAGCTGGGCTTTCTATTTAAGCTGGGCTCTACGAGCTGGAAGAATATCCCGTAGAAAGCTGGAAAAATCCTATGTCCAGAAGCTGGGTCAGTTAAGTGTTTAAAAAATCAAAATTGTATACTGTATACATACTTGACAAATTAAAATTACATATTTGGCCGCCGCAATTCCATCCCCTTTTTCAAACGCATTTGATAATTTTTCTATTTGTGACTGAAAAAGGGTATTAGCTGTAGCAGACGCAATTTCCCAGGTTCCACTTATAGTTAGAGTATGAGCTGGAACCTATATTTTTTTATATCATATAAGCTGCATATCACAATTGATCGCAAGCCATTTCTCCGTCTTGTCCCCCTTATCAGACGCATATTCTATATATATATCATTTGCGTTCAAAACGGGGGATAAATGCTTTTTTGGGTAAGCATAGTAGGCATTTCATTATTGTCAAATATTTGACAAGCTGGAACATTTTGTGCTACAATAAGAAAAAAGGAAATATTTGAAAAAATTTTATTATTTATTTTTTCTAGAAATTTTATTTTAAAATAAATAAATATTTGACAAAAGTCAAAATTCGGCGCACACCCCTCCAAAACACCCTTCTATAGCTGAGTTCCCCGATGATCGTCCCGGAGCATCAGTATGCACCTTCCTGTCGGAACGACATTAGCTAAACTATAGTTTATCTCCCGTTTTCTTACTATTTATATGTGATGGAGTTAGTGTCAATTATTGTATTTGTTTTTCATTGGAGATAGAAATTTTATGGCGTATATTATTGATAGTTATAGTAAGTATGATGTTTGGGATAGGAAACATTCCGTATATAAGTTTGAAGTAAATGAGAATTGGTATGCAATTAAGGAAGTGGAGATGGATTGGGGACTTCCATTACTACCAGAAAGAATGGATGAACATGGAGATAAGGATAGAAGGATAATGCATGTGTATGATACGAAAGAAGAAGCGTTTATGTTTGCGTAGTAGATGAAAGGATTGAATGCGCGGTGACCTACAAAATCTGGGGTTCATCGCTTATTTTTTTATATAAAATAAACTATATATTGCACAACTGTATAAATTTTTCATTCATTATAAAAAATTGGCGGCCGCCTTATCCCGGAAGCGTAGGGTCGCGCCGAAGGCGTGACCCGCAGCGAGCGGGATAACCCGCGGAAGTTACGAAAATGCGTCTGATACCGCTTTAATATTTGACTTCATAAGAAATTTATGGTATATTTTTAGTATAGAAAAATATACCTTATTTTTGTGAGGTGATATATCTTGAGATAGCATGAATAGATTAAAGAATTTGCGGTTGAAGATATTATATAGCTGGTACGTAAGACAGATTTATCTGATATGAATACATTCTTGGTATTAAATGGCGGAACTGGTGTTGGTAAAACCACTGCAATAATGAATAATGTACTTGAAGAACTGGATCATAAATGCGGTAAGCTATAGACTATGTTGGTCGTGGAAAGCCGCAGCATTACTGTTGAATAGTTACGCCATAAGTATGGGGAAGCAGATGTATGCTAGCGGCTAGGCTTTGCTAATATGATTAAAAAGCATAATGTAGATTATGACTGGGTTGTTATTGACGAATGTCATGGATTATTTAGTGAAGCTTCATTTGCAGAAGATACAACTATAATTGGCGAATGGATACGATCCGGCCGCACAAAGCAACACATCATCTTCATTACTGCAAATGACGAGTACTTTGAGGATTTGTCAAAGTAGTTCTTCAGTGATGATTGCTCATTTATTTATTTATTTCCAGACTTTACTAAATATGTATCTAATACATATGTAAAGGAAATATAGTTTGTAAAGACAAAGAATACTAATGCGACACTTGATTACTTTCTCGCGCAACAAGAAAATAAAAAAGGTATTGTATTTTTGAAGAGCGCAAGTAAGGTAAAGGACTGGTACTTCAAGCTATTGGACGAAAAGAAAAATGTAGCTATGTTAGTATCGCGTGCAAACCAAACTGCATTATCTCTTGATATAAATTAGGCATAGATCGCCGCGAAAGACCTAATGCTTGAATTAAGTGATGGATAGAGCGGCTTAACCTTAGCTGATTTATAGGATATGGCAGATAAATAGAGAATAGCTGATGGTAAAGAATCATTATTCGCGGCTTTAGCTGAAGAACATTTACCAGATGATATTTCAATTTT
>Ga0265298_10006945_pt1 | contig 13873 bp, 13 predicted proteins | sample AusTroGonzalo_MG_3_FD_193486 | JGI IMG/M metagenome (GOLD analysis project Ga0265298, IMG submission 193486) | Bovine rumen microbial communities from tropical cattle in Woodstock, Queensland, Australia - Gonzalo_01 | ecosystem: Host-associated > Mammals > Digestive system > Stomach > Rumen ...
TATTTACAATTTTTGCATTCCTAACACTTTTAGGCGGCGTGCTTACAACTGTCAGAGGAATTATTGCTTTTGATTTATTAAGCAAACATGGTTCAAAAGAATATTTATTGATGATTTCATATATACTTTCTGAACTTGTAACAGTTTTTGTCTTGGTGATTATGCTTAATCCAAAACTTAGATTATGGGCAAAACTTGATAAGGTTGAAGATGAATATGTTAGACCAAAAAGATTTCCATTAGCCTATAGTGAATGGGGTTTATTATTAAGTTTATTTATAATAGAAATTAGTTATTTCTTACAGCTATTAATAAAATAAAAACGACTCAATGAGTCGTTTTTCTTAATTAGTATACTAATTATTTGGCGTTTTTCATTAAGGCACGGTGTGCTCTTGCTGTCATTTTGACAGTGACCATTTTGCCATTAACGTTGATTTTATATTTTTGAAGGTTGCCGTTCCAAACTCTACGGGTTGCAATCATTGAGTGTGAACGTGCATTACCAGTTCTTGGGCCGACGCCTGAAATTTGACATACTCTTGACATACTTCTTACCTCTTTTCTAAAAAGCGAGATATATTTTAACAAATGAATTACTTGATGTAAACAATATTATTTTTACATCTTAATGTTAGGAAAACGTCTTTCGAATTCTTCCAAAGATAATAGTGGGCACTTTTTAAGTGAAGTCTTATAAATTACGCCCTCCTTATCAAACATCAAAACGTGTTCTTTTCCGTCTTTTGTGAAAAATCTCATCATTTTCTTTCTCTCTGAAAATTCTTCATCGATAAAGATAATATTTGAGAAGACATATTCATCAATTTTGCCCATTTTTGAATGGATGAATGATGCTCCGTTGATCTCATAATAAGTTTGGGTTAATGAGATGTAACAGAAGATGAATGATGCGATAAGTAATCCTGGAGTGTAATAGTAAAAACTATTATCAGGTGGAAAAAGCTTTCCTTTTACGCCTTGAATTGATAAGTAAAAAATTATTTCGAAAACGAAAAATGCAAGGATGAAAATTTTAATAATTCTCCATGGATTAATTGTTAATTTGTTTGGATCTTTTTTACTCATCAGTTATGTATTTTACCAAATTATTAATTTGTTTGATTTATTTATTTTTCCATTGTGGTAAAATGTCTTTGCTTATTAGGCATATATTAATTAAAAATTAAGGAGCTTCAATATGGGTAAGAAAGTTGTTGCAATGATTCTTGCTGGCGGTAAAGGTACTCGCTTGCTAGATCTTACTGAAAAGGTTGCCAAACCTGCCGTTAGTTTTGGAGGTAAGTATAGAATCATTGATTTCCCTCTCTCAAACTGCGCAAACTCAGGTATTAATACTGTTGGAGTTCTTACACAATATGAATCTGTCTTATTAGACGAATATATTGGTAATGGTGAAAAATGGGGCTTAAATGGTGTCCATTCTTTAACCACAACATTAGCACCAAGACAAACCGATAAAGGAATGGCTTGGTATACTGGCACAGCTAATGCAATTTACGAAAACTTAGAATTCTTAGAATCAACAAAACCAGATTATGTTTTAATCCTTTCTGGTGATCATATTTATTCAACTACATTTAATGAAATGCAATATTTGCATTCCGATACAGATGCAGACTTAACAATTGCTGTTTATCCTGTTCCTTGGGAAGAAGCTCATAGATTCGGTATTTTAGTTACTGATGAAAAATCAAGAATCGTTGAGTTCCAAGAAAAACCAGCGAAACCAATTTCAAATCTCGCTAGCATGGGTATTTACATGTTTAAGTGGGAAGTTTTAAAAGATGCACTTATTCGTGATGCTAAAAACGAAAAGAGTGATCATGACTTTGGTAAAAATGTCATTCCAATGCTCTTAGGCGAAGGCAAAAAACTTATCGCATACAAATATGAAGGTTATTGGAAAGATGTTGGAACAGTTGCATCTTTACACGAGGCAAATATGGACTTACTTCCATCGTCCAAAGATTTATCTTTAGAAAAGATATTTAATGGAAACGTAATGTATTCTGAAGATAACTGTACAGCTCCTCAATTCGTTTCAAAATATTCAGATGTAACAGATTCATTAGTTAATCAAGGTGCATTAATTTATGGCACAGTTAAACATTCAGTCATTTCAAACGAAGTCTATATTGAAAGAGGTTCTTTAGTAGAAAATTCAGTTGTTATGGCTGGAGCAGAAATTTGTAAAGGAGCAGTGGTCAGAAATGCTGTTATTGGACCAGGTGCTTTTGTAAAACAAAATATGAAGATTGAGGGTACAGCCAAAGATATTGCCCTTTTCGTTGAAAAGGAGGAAAAGTAATATGGCTAAGATTGTTGGATACGTTAACCTCTATGATTCACCAAGTTTAGGTGGACTAACCGAGAATAGAACACCTGCTTCTACTTCATTTGTAGGTAGATTCGCATTAATCGATTTTGCATTGTCAAATTTTGCAAATTCAAATATTAATGATATTAATATTCTTGTTAAAGATAATTTTAGATCTGTTGCAAAGCACTGTGGCTCATTAAAAGCTTGGGCAAGCAACACTAAGATTGGAAAACAAAATTATCTTATTAACGAAAAAGGTATTGCTAATCCAGAATTTAATTCTGATTTAAATGCAATTCGTGAAAATGACTGGGTTTTATTTGATACCCAAGCTGATTATATCGTCATTCAACCAGCACACATTTTAACAAAGTTAAATATTGCTGATTTAGTTAGATATCATGAAAAGTCTGGTGCTGATATTACGATGGCTTACACTCACATTGAAGATGGTGATGAAGCTTTCTTAACAAGCACTGTATTAGAACTTGATGGTGACAAAGTTATGTCTTCTTTACCAAACGAAGGAAAGAAGAAAGAAGTAGATGTTTCTTTAAGAACTTATGTCTTCTCACGTAAATGCTTTGATACCATTTTATCTCACAAAGATTATAAAGGAGCACTCTCTTTAAGAATGCTTCTTACACATATTATTAACAATCATCATCTTGATGTTCGTGGATATAAATACGAAGGATATGCAAGATGTATTGATTCACTTCAACATTTTGTTGAATACTCTTTCGAATTATTTGATCCAAAAATTGCTAGAAAGTTATTTCACAAGATTGATAAATCATACACAATTTCAAGAAATACACCGCCAGCCTCCTATGGAGAACACGCAGATGTTAAAGAATCATTTGTTGCTAATGGTGCATTTATTGATGGAAAAGTTGAACATTCAATTATCTCTAGATACGTCAAAGTTGAAAAAGGCGCTGTTATCAAAAACTCAATTATTCTTACTAGAACAGTAGTTAAGAAGGGTGCAGTTATTGAAAACGCTGTTGTTGATAAGTATTCAACAATCTCTGGAGAAGTTAAAGGTTCAGCAAAAGAGATTTTATATCTCAAGCAAGGAAGTAAAAAATGAGAATAGTCATGGTTGCAAGCGAGTGCAATCCACTTTGTAAAACAGGTGGTCTCGCAGATGTTATTTATTCTTTATCTCGTGAACTTGTTAATAATGGTCACGAAGTTTTCGTGTTTCTCCCTTACTACAAATTACTGAAAAATAGAGGCATTCACGCCGAATATAAATATTATGATTACGTTGATATGTCATGGCGTCACCAATATGTAGGTGTATTTGATTATGAAGTCGATGGAATCAAATTCAAATTAATCGATAGCGAACAATATTTTGGTAGGGATGGTTTATATGGATATGATGACGATGGGGAAAGATTTGCATATTTCTCACTTGCTGTTAGACATATCATTCATAGAGAAAACCTTAAACCTGACATTGTACACGTACATGACTGGCAAGCAGGCATGCTGCCAGCGCTCATGAAAGGTGCTCCACTAGATGATTGGAAAGCACATTATGTCTTAACAATTCATAATCCAGCATTTAAAGGTTATTTGGATAAATACGCACTAGGTGACCTATATAATCTCAGTGATGACATGTATGATTCTGGTGCAGTCAGACTTGAAGGAATGGTTTCAACTCTTAAAGCAGGTATTTACTTCGCTGACAAGATTACAACTGTTTCTCCAACACATAGAAATGAACTTCTTACTCCAGATTTATCGCAAGGTTTAAGTAACGTTCTTGAGTTTAGAAAAGATGACTTTGTTGGTATCGTAAATGGAATTGATGTAAAAGAGTTCTATCCTGAAAAAGACCCAAGAATTTCCAAGAATTTTTCAAAAAAAGCCTATAAAACTGGTAAAAAAGCTTGTAAGGAAGATTTGCTAAATTATTTCAATCTTCCAAACAAAGATAGACCAACATTTGGACTTGTAAGTCGACTTACTTGGCAAAAAGGAATTAGTTTAATTCTACAAAACGCTCATTACATGTTAGATAGAGGTGCAAACCTAGTAATCCTTGGTAGTGGAGAAGGAAATTTAGAAGCCGGATTCCAAAGTTTAAGAGATTTACATCCAAACCAAGTTGGAATCTACATTGGTTATAGTGATGACTTGGCGCACAAAATTTACGCAGGAAGTGATTTCTTCTTAATGCCATCTCTATTCGAACCGTGTGGCATTGGTCAAATAATTGCTCAACGATATGGTTGTCTTCCAATCGTTAGAGAAACTGGTGGTTTAGTTGATACCGTTCATGCTGAAATTGATGGATTCAGCTTTGCTGATTTTAATCCATATAGCATGAAATGTGCTCTTGATAGAGCGTTCTGGTATTACTATGACGACAAAGTCGGTTTAGACAAAATGATAAAAACAGCATTGAGTCTTGATAGAAGCTGGTTAGACTCGATGAACAAATATTTAGAAGTGTATAAGGAAGCGATGAAAAAATGAGTTACGATCACAAGAAAATTGAACAAAAATGGTTAAAGATTTACGAAGAAAAGAAACCATTCTATTGCGATGTCTATGACTTCAGCAAACCAAAGTACTATGTACTTGATATGTTCCCATATCCATCAGGACAAGGCTTACATGTAGGCCATCCTTTAGGCTACACAGCTTCAGACGTAGTCGCCAGAATGAAAAGAATGCAAGGATTCAACGTCCTTCATCCAATGGGATATGATGCATTTGGTCTACCAGCAGAACAATATGCTATTGCAAATAATAAACATCCATACGAATTTACAAAAAAGAATATCGATCATTTTAGAGAGCAAATTAAAGCTTTAGGTTTCTCATATGACTGGAGCAAAGAAATTGCTACATGTGAACCAGAATATTATAAATGGACACAATGGATTTTCTCTTTGTTATACAAAGAAGATTTAGCATATGTCTCAAATATTCCAGTTAATTACTGTCCAGAACTCGGCACTGTTTTAGCAAACGAAGAAGTTATTGATGGTAAATCAGAACGTGGTGGCTATCCAGTTATTAAGATGCCAATGAGACAATGGGTTTTACGTATTACAAGATATGCTGATAAGCTTATTAATTCATTAGACACAATGGATTGGCCAAAATCCACATTAATCATGCAAAAGAACTGGATTGGTAAATCTTTAGGTGCAGAAATTGTATTTAAGGTTGCTGATTCAAATGAATCATTTGAAGTATTTACAACACGTGCAGACACATTATTTGGTTGCACATATTGTTGTTTAGCTCCTGAACATCCACTTGTAAAGAAGCTTGCTTCAAAAGAACAACTTGAAAAAGTTGAAGAATATATTAAACAAGTTCAATCCAAATCAGATATGGAAAGAACTGAACTTAACAAAGATAAAACTGGCGTATTTATTGGTGCATATGCAATTAATCCAATTAATGGCAAAAAAGTCCCAATTTTCGCAGCAGACTATGTCTTATATGGATATGGTAGTGGCGCAGTTATGGCTGTTCCAGCACATGACCAAAGAGACTATGAATTCGCAAAGAAACACGGCCTTGAAATTATTCAAGTTCTTGAAGGTGATATTTCTGAAAAGGCAATGGAAGATGATGCAAAACACATTAACTCCAGCTTTGCTGATGGTTTAAATATTGCTGATGCAAAGAAAGCAATCATTTCCAAACTCGAAGAAATGGGTGCTGGTAAACTTAAAGTTAATTATAAATTAAGAGACTGGATTTTCTCACGTCAAAGATATTGGGGAGAACCAATTCCAGTTGTTACATTTAATGATGGCTCAACTTATTGCTATGAAAAAGATGAGCTTCCACTCACCCTTCCAGAGTTAGATAAATATGCTCCAGGAGGAGATGGCAAGTCACCATTAGCACAGGCAAAAGAGTGGCTACATGTATCAATTAACGGTAAAGAAGGCGAACGTGAAACTAATACAATGCCTCAATGGGCTGGCTCTTGTTGGTACTACATTCGTTATCTTGATCCACATAACTCAAAAGATATTGCTGACCCAGAGCTAATTAAGCACTGGTTACCAGTTGATCTTTATATTGGTGGTGCAGAACACGCTGTTCTTCACTTGCTTTATGCAAGATTCTGGCACAAGTTCCTTTTCGATCAAAAGGTTGTTTATTGTGATGAGCCATTTAAGAAATTATTCCACCAAGGAATGATTTTAGGTGAAAACGGTGAAAAGATGTCAAAATCTCGTGGTAACGTAGTTAACCCAGATGACATTATTAGAGACTATGGCGCTGACTCACTTAGATTATTTGAAATGTTTGCAGGTCCACTTGAAGAAGGATTTGCTTGGTCAACAACTGGCTTAGGTGGTGCACGTAGATTTATTGAGCGTGTATATAGACTTTATACCGACCCAGAATTTGTTGGTCGCTTTAGCGATGAGAATACTGGTGAATTAGACTTTGTCTATAATGCTACAGTTAAGAAAGTTACAGCTGACTTTGAATCACTTCAAATTAATACAGGTATCGCCCAAATGATGATATTTGTTAATGCTTTATTTAAAGCAAAATCATTATATAGACCATACATGGTTAATTTCCTTAAGATGTTTAGCTGTGTTTGCCCATTTGTTGGTGAAGAACTTTTTGAAGCAACAACTGGTAAACAATTAATCACTTACGAAAACTGGCCAAAATGTGATGAATCAAAACTAGTTTTGAATACAGTTAAGATTGCTGCATCTGTTTGTGGTAAACTTCGTGATACATTTGATGCACCTATAGACGCAAGCGAAGAAGAGTTAACAAAACTTGCTATGGCTTGTGAAGGTGTTAAACGTCATATTGATGGCAAAGAAATCAAACGAGTAATCGTTGTAAAAGGAAAAATCGTAAACATCATTGCCTTATAAGATGAGTAAAAAAGTTTTGATAATTGATATAGGCAATACTGCTACTGAATTTGCAGTGTTTGAAAATGGAAATTTGCAGGATTTCCTGGGTTTTTTCAAACTTTCAAGTGAATTGGAAAACGCAAAAAAAGCACTAAAATCCTACAAAAATAAAGGTTTTGACATTGATGATGGAATGATCTTTTCAGTAGTTCCAAAAAATGAAGAAATTGTTAAAACATTGGTTAAAGAAATCTTTGATAAAGATATATCAGTTTTCAATTGGAAAGATTACACATTAAAAAACAAGAGCGCGAAAATTATTGAACCAATTGGTGCAGATTTATTAGCAGACATAAGGCAAGCAGAAAAAGAATATAGAGGCCCTTGCTTAGTTGTTGACTTTGGTACAATTACAAAACTTTTACAATTAAACGAAAAAGGATCATTTATAGGTTTATCAATGATTCCTGGAATCGAAACAACATTAGAAAGTTATGGCAATAGTACTGCTTTACTTCCTTCAATGAATGAACTTAAACCATTAAATGGAAGACTCGGAATAAACACAGTCGAATCAATTTATCATGGTGCTTATTGGTCTACTGTTTACTATGTAAAAGAAGTATTAAAATCATTAAATAATAAAGAATGCAAACTTATAATTACAGGCGGAAATCTTCGTTTTATTCAAAATGAATTTCCCGAAGCAATTGTTGATAGTTTATTAACTTTAAAAGGTATGCATCTTTTGTATGAGGAGATAGTTAAATGAAATACAAAGATTATATACAAGAACAAAAAGACAACTTAATCGAAGAAGTAATGCGTTTTGTAACGATTAATTCAGTCTATGACGCTTCAACTGTATCTAAAGAAAAACCTTTCGGTGCTGGTGTAGCTCGAGCATTAAATTATGTTGCAAAGTTAGGTGCTGAAAATGGATTTTTAGTTGATACGTGTGATGGTTATTGTACTGAATTAACTATTGGTGAAGGTGAAAAAACTATTGGTATTTTTGCTCACGCTGATGTTGTTCCAGCAACAGGAAATTGGGATCAAGATCCTTTCACTCCTCATGTTGAAGATGGAAAAGTTTTTGGTAGAGGAACATCAGATGATAAAGGACCTTTTATGGCAGCCTTCTATGCTGTTTTAGCATTAAAGAAAGCTGGTTTATTAAATGGTTACAAAGTAAGATTCGTCGTTGGCGGAGATGAGGAAAGAGGCTCTAGTTGCTTAGATTATTATTTCAAAAATCTCAAAAAACCTTCCCCAACATACGGTTTTACACCTGATGCAGACTTCCCAGTAATATATGGTGAAAAAGGTATAAATGATTTCTTCCCTGAAATTGAAATCCAATTACCACGTGTATTGAAAATCTCTGGTGGAGCGGCTACAAATGCAGTTTGTGATAGAGTCGAAATTGAACTTGAAGACTCAAATGAAGTTATCGAATATTGCAAGAAAAACAATATCGCGTTTGAGAGCGAAGGAAATAAAGTTGTTATTATTGGCAAATCTGCACACGGCAGCACACCTAATGAAGGCGATAATGCTGCATTAAAAACAATGAAGATTTTGTCAGATGTTTACCATAATGAAACTTTAGCAAAACTTGCTAATGGTTTATCTGATACATCAGGAAAGGAATTTAATGGTTTTTGTAAAACAAAACTTATGGGCGAAACAACATATTGTGTTGGTTTAATCTCATATGAAAATGGTTTACTCAAATTTAGTGTTAATTTTAGATATCCTGAAGTTGTTAAATCTGTTGAATACAAAGATAGATTTGATACTTATTTTGGAACAAAATCTAGGATGGGAGAAGAATCACATTGTTTATTCTTTGATCCAGAATCCAAATTGGTCAAAACATTAATGGAAGCCTATAAACAAGAAACTAATGACTTAGAACATGGTCCAATAACTATTGGCGGCGGAACTTATGCAAAGCATTGTGAAAATACAGTTGCCTTTGGTGCTATGTTCCCTGGTAGAGAATCAGTAATGCATCAACCAAACGAATATATGCCAGTTGATGACATTATTAAGTCAGCAGAAATTTATGCAACTGCAATTTATTTATTAGGAAAACTTGATTAATGAGAACAAAATACAAACAATGGGCTGTTGATTACGTTGATGAACACCCAGAGATTGCAATTCAAAAATTCGATATAAATGACGATTTTTTTCAGGAAAAACCGGTGATTTTTGAAATTGGCTCTGGTAAAGGTGAGTTCATTGCCGCAATTTCTTTAGCTCATCCTGAGTACAATTATCTTGCAATTGAAAGAGTAAAAACTGTTGCAGGAATGATGTGCAGAAAACTTGTTGAACAAGGAAATAAAAATGTTAAAGTCTTCCCGTGGAATGCGGAACTTATTTTTGAAGAAATCAAAGAAGGTTTTGTTCATTCAATTTATTTAAACTTTTCTGACCCATGGCCAAAGAAAAAACACGAGAAAAGAAGACTCACTTTTATTACTTTTTTAGATCAATATTATAGAATTTTACAAAGTAAAGGTCGTTTATATATTAAAACCGACAATGATGGTTTATATGAATACACTAAAGAAGAAATTAAATTAACAAAGTTTAAAGTCATTTCAGATGAAGAGAATTATGAGTTCGATGCTGATACTGACTTCATTACTGAATATGAAAATAAATTTAGATCTGTTGGGAAAAGTATCCACAGAATTATTTTAGAAAAGTAGAGGACAAGATTATGGAGCTTGAAATCAAATTAAAAGAAGAAGGAAAAATTTCTCGTCTTACAAACAAAACATTTCAATTTGATAAGAGACTTGGCGAAGGATTTTTCGCAGCAAATTATTTCTTAAAATCTAGAAAAATTGTCGAGAAAAATGCACCAAATCACATTGTAACCATGCAATTTTTCCAAAGAAGAAATGACACAAAATTATGTGGTGTTGATGAAGCAATTGCACTTGTCCATACATTTGCAGTTCATCCAGAAGAATTAGAAATTGAAGCACTCAATGATGGCGATATCATTCAATACGGTGAACCTGTTTTAAAAATCACAGGCAAATATGAAAACTTTGGATTCCTTGAAAGTATGATTGATGGAATCCTTGCTAGAAGAACATCAGTTTGCACAAACGTTTATGAAGTTATGAAGGCATTAGAGGGAAATGATGTTTTCTCTATGGCCGATAGACAAGATGACTATTTAACTCAAATTGGTGATGGTTATGCAACTTATGTTGCAGGAATTAGAAAAGTTTCCACTGATGCACAGGGATACTGGTGGGGCGGACACGGTGTAGGCACCATGCCACATGCACTTATTCAAGTATGTGGTGGTGATATTTGTAAGGCTGCAGATATTTATCATGCAACTTTCCCAGATGAAAAAGTTACAGCTTTAATAGACTACAATAATAATGTTGTTCACGATTCACTTTTACTTGCTAGACATTTAGGCGAAACATTAAGAGCAGTTAGAGTTGATACATCAAAATCATTAATTGATCATTATTTTGATGATAAAGATACTTCTGGATTTGATCCTCATGGAGTATGTAAAGAACTTATTTTCGCTCTTAGAAAAGAATTAGATGATAATGGATTTAACTTTGTTAAAATCATTGTTTCTTCTTCATTTACCGCTGAGAAAATTAGAGAATGGGTTAAGCTTAAAGTTCCAGTAGATACTTATGGTGTAGGCACAGCACTTGTAAATAACACAACAGTTGGATTTACTGGTGATCTTGTCATGTTAGATGGTATGAAACAAGCTAAAGAAGGTCGTGAAAATATACCTTCAAATAGACTCAAAAAAGTACAATATCCAATATATTAAAAGGTAAGAGGAGAATAAATTCTCCTTTTATTTTCATTAAATTTTCATATAGTAAGAATTACATTCTTAACTTTTATGTAATGAAAAACTTTTCTTGTTAGTGAAAATATTTTCATTTATAATGAAAGCAAGCGAGGTAATTTATGGAAAATTTAAAAGAACGCGTAACTATTTATGAAGTTGCTAAAGCTAGTGGTGTTTCTCTTGCAACAGTTTCTAGAGTTATCAATAACCAAGGAAACGTAACAGAAAAGACACGTGAAAAAGTTCAAGCAACTATCAATCGACTTGGCTATAAACCTTCAGGTTTAGCACAAGCTCTTGCCACAAACAAATCAACTACAATTGGTGTAGTTATTCCAAGAGCAAACTACGTTTATATTTCATCTGTTTTAAACGGAATTGCTGAAGTTGCAAAAGAAAAAGGATTAACTATTTCTTTATTCTCAACTTCCCACTCCAAACAAGATGCTATTTCAGTTGTTGAAAAAGTTATTACATCTCACGTTGATGGCGTAATTATTTTTGATGACGAACTCGAGGAAGAAGATATTCAAGAAATCACATCTTATTACGTTCCAACTATTGTTATTAACAATAGAGTTGAAGGCGAACGTTGCGGATGTATTGTCTTTGGATATGAACATAATTTAAAGAGAATTCTTGCTGAAAAGCTTGAACATGATAAAGAAATTACCCCTGTCTTTGTCCACGTCCATGACTGTGGTAGATTACTCGCTAGAACCGAAAAAGCATTTGTCACAGTTTGTAAAGAACTTAATAGACCATATGCTGTATTAAATGTTGATGATTCATCATCAAGAACTTATGAAGATTTCATTGAATACTTCAAGAAACATAAATCAGGATATTTTGTTGCATATCGTGACTCAATTGCAGCCGCTATCGCTAATGCTGCAACTGATTCTGGTATTAAAATTCCAGAAGAAGTTGAAGTTATCTCGCTTATTGGAACCAAATATGCTAATATTATTCGTCCGACTTTGTCGACATTTGATATTAATATGCAAGAAGTTGGAAAAAGATCTATGCACATGTTAATGGATCTTATGAAAAACGAACTTGAAAAGAAAACCTATAGAATCGAATCCGTTTATATTAAACGTGGTTCAACAAAGGAGTAGTTATGTTAAATATTGTTGATGAATTAAAAGCACGTGGACTTATTAAAGATTTTTCAAACGAAGAAGAAGTCCGTGAATTATTAAATACAAAACAAACTATTTATTGTGGATTTGACCCTTCTGCATCATCGATGCATGTTGGTAACTTTGTTATGATTTCCATGCTCATGAGACTTCAAAGAGCGGGACATAAAATCATAGCAATTGTTGGTGGTGCAACAGGTATGATTGGTGACCCATCAGGCAAATCTAAAGAAAGAAATTTACAAGGTGTTGAAACATTAAAAGCAAACACTCAAGCAATTAAAGAACAACTCGAAAGATTTATCGATTTAAGCGACCCAGAAAAGGGTATGATTCTTAACAACTATGAGTGGTTAGGCGCAATGGATTTACTAACCTATCTTCGTGATTATGGTAAATTCTTCCCAGTTAACTATATGCTTTCAAAAGACATCGTTGCTTCTAGATTAGAAGCAGGTGTTTCCTATACAGAATTTTCTTACATGATTCTTCAATCAATTGACTTCCTTAAACTTCATCAAAATTATGGATGTTCATTACAAATTGGTGGTGGAGATCAATGGGGCAACTTAACCTCTGGTCTTGAACTTATTCGTAAGATTGAAGGTATTGATGCAAAGGTAGGATGCTTCACAGTTCCACTTTTACTTGATCAAAATGGTAAGAAGTTCGGAAAATCCGAAGGTGGTGCTCTTTACTTAGACGCTAAACTTGTTTCACCTTACAAAATTTATCAATATTTCATCAATGTCAGTGATGATGATGCAGCAAGATATATGAAGGTTTTTTCCTTCAAATCTCTTGATGAAATCGCCGCAATCACAAAAGAACATTATGATAATTTAGGCGCAAGAATAGCACAAAAAGCTTTAGCTTACGAAATTATTGAATTAATTCATGGTAAAGCAAAAGCAGAAGAATGTAAAAAGATGAGTGAAGTTCTTTTCTCAGGAGATATTAAGTCACTTTCAAAAGAAAATATTGAAGAATTATTTGGTAATTTAAGAGTCGAACAACCAAAGGGACTTTTACTTGAAGATTTATTAATCGCTATTAAGGCAGCTTCATCAAAACGTGAAGCACGTGAATTCATTAACGGCAACTCAATTGCCATCAATGGTGAAAAAGTTACAGACCTTAGTCACGTTGTTGATGAAAAGGATGCTCTTTTTGGTGAATACGTTGTTATCAAACGCGGAAAGAAAAATTACTATTTAGTAAAATTTAACTAATATGACTGAAAGAATTTGCGATTTTTATGGTAGATGCATTGGCGTAATCGAGCATGAAAGCAATGGAGATAAAACCGTAAAAGACTTCTACGGAAGAATCCTTGGAAGATACGAAAGAAGCTCCAATGTTACAAAAGATTTCTATGGCAAGATCCTCTATAAAGGAGACATGGCCAGCGCTCTATTAGTCTTAATTAAATAAGTATAAGAAAAGGGAACCATTCGGTTCCCTTTAATTTGCTCATATTCAGTGAATTATAACATTCTGTTATAGTATTCAATGACTTGGGCTTCGTTGATGTCTGCTGGAAGTTCGTTTCTTTCTGGAACTCTGAGGAATTCACCTTCGAGTTTTGAAGCATCGACTTTGACATATGCAACTGAAGCTGGTTTGCTTTCAAGTGAAGCTT
>Ga0265298_10006946_pt1 | contig 13872 bp, 4 predicted proteins | sample AusTroGonzalo_MG_3_FD_193486 | JGI IMG/M metagenome (GOLD analysis project Ga0265298, IMG submission 193486) | Bovine rumen microbial communities from tropical cattle in Woodstock, Queensland, Australia - Gonzalo_01 | ecosystem: Host-associated > Mammals > Digestive system > Stomach > Rumen ...
AATCAGTTTGTTGGCGGTCTGCACGCGGGTGAACGCGTCTTGCTCCTTGCGGATATGGCGCAGCAGCAAACCGATGACCAAGATACCGGTCAGTAACACGGAGAGCGTGATCAGACTGATGCCTGCGATGCCGTGGCGGATATGACATTTCGGCACAGTGATCACCAGACGCATATCCGTCGGAGACAGCACTTTCTCAAATACAATCCGGTCGTGTATATCGGCCGTATGTCCGCACACGACGATCAGGGTGCTGTCCGAACTGAATAACTCACATACGGCGTCGTCGTACGGTTTGATGTCCTCTAATAATTGCGCGGTCCATGCCAGCGTGCAATCGGCACCGGCAACTCCGACCAGTTTGCCTTTACTGTCAAACACTTTCTGCGAATACGTAAACACCGGATCCGCATGGGTGCCATCGTTATAGGGCAAACTCCAATAGCCCTCTTCTTCGCTCTTCAGTGCACCGATGAACCAATCGCGCTGCTCGTACGGGATGCTATGCTTGGCATCATATGTGATGATCGAATCCCCTCTTACCCGAAAAGCAGTCGGACAACTCCATTGACCGGGGTGCGGCGAACTCTCGGGAGGAAAAGTGACATAGCAGCAATACAAGTCCGGATAATGCGCAAGGACCGTTTCCAACAGCGCGTATAAGTCATCCGTGCGGTCTTCAAACTCCGAAAAGAAATGAGTGATCTCGTCTGTCGCCTCGTGCATGTCGTACACCTCGAAGATAAAATCCTTCTGCGTCAGGTCCATCTTGTGCTCCATTTGTTGCATCAGATCGGCTTTCTCACGGCTGTAGGACACGATGAACTGGACCGTCATCGCGATCACCAGAAACACCGCACATACTATCGGAAGAATCTTCTTTTTCATTTTCTTATTGAAGCTTTTTGCCGGTCACGTCATAGCGTTCGTTGTTGCGGATGATGATAACGTGGTCGTTTTCAAGGACTTTGTAAACGGTGCTGTTGTTCTTCTTGAGCACGATAGGTCTCTTGAGCGAGCCATAATGCGCATCCGGGAGATAGCTGATAGTTCCTATTTCGGGTACAAGCTTCTCACCGTTTGCAGTGCGGAACTCGACTATGCCGGATTTGTCACTTTGTAAGGTGATGAAATACAGCGAGTCAACTGCAGTTCCCACACCGACGAGTTCACCGTCGATGTATGCCTTCAGCCCTTCGCCCATAGCCATTACTTTTGCAATCATCGTCATGTTGGTAGCTGCATTCGGATTGGAGAAGAGACCGGCTTCGCCTGTGAGACCGTCCTGCGGACTGTTAGACCGCTTCGCTGTCGGAGCGCTCTTCGAGCTGTTAGACTGGCGATAGAAGGAGATCTTTTTGGCGCCCGGTGCCATGCGACGGAAGAAGTATCCTTCTCCGGGTCGGAGAGCGGTGAGATTACCTTCCCATCGTTTGTTCTCGGTGAAGGTAGCAAAGCGGTTGCGTGCCTTGATGAGATCGCCTTCGGAAGCGTCGTTATAGTAGTCAGCGAGAGCTTCGGTGAGCGATGTTGTTTGGTCGAAGAGGCAAGGCAGCGGGCTCCATTGTCCGTCACCGTTAAGGGTGACATACATAGAGTCTTCCGGTAATGAATCACCGGAAATACGCATCGTATTGCCGTTCGCGCTATATACCATATACGTATAGATATACCGCAAATAGTCAAAGTCGCCAACAAAGCGATCCAGCGAATCGGACCAGATGACGAAATGGCGCGTAGCAGGGTTCTTGATGAGGTCTCCTTCGGTCCAAGGTTCGCTAACCGTCATGATCTTCTCCATCTTCGCGATGTACTGACGCAGATCGAGATGGAAGGAAACCCAATTCCAACCGGCGCTCAACTCGATGCTCTGCGACTCGCTACCGGATGTCGTGAGCACGAGCGGTTGTTCGCCGCCGCAGTTATAGACGGAGCCGTGGGCAAAGAGCACATTGACATTTGCCGCGAGGTCGAGCAGTTTGCCGGTCGAAGCCTGCCATAAGCGGAAATGAATCGGTTTGCGGTTCATCTCGTCGTTACCGAAGACGGTAAGATAGACGCGTGACTTATTCGAAGAGTTGTCAAAGGTGACATGATCGATGCCGACGCATTCGTTGTTGTAGAACGCATAAACGAGGTCACGTTCATCAGAACTGATGATATTTACCATTTGGTCATTTACCATTTGTTCATTTATGACTACTTGTGCGCAGATCGACATGTTATACGGGTACTGATGCTCATCGAGTTCGTCGTACGGCGGGATAGCTTCGACGGTATATTCGATCTGCAGCGGTTCGGACAGTCCGTTCTCATCGGTCAGGTAGATGATGTCGCTGTACTCGCCGACAGGCATCTGGCTGTTGAACGTCAAGCGAACAGTCTTCTCTCCCAGCGGGTCGATCGCGCCGTACTCGCTGTCCACGGTCAACCATGAAGGCAGGGACTCGATGGTATATGTATGGCGTTTGCCGCTGTAGTTGACAATTGATAGTTGATAGTTGATAGTTGATGATTGGTTATTGTCTTGAACCACCATGCTCACTTTCTTCTCCGACCACTTGAGACTGTTGCGATCGACAAAGGCGGTCCATGTCACAGGCGATGCCATCGGGTTACCGTTCAGGTCTTCCACGTCACGCACGGTCACATAGACGGACTGCTTGTTGACCTCGTAATCGCGGTTGAGGATGTTGATCATCAACTCGTCGTTGTTGAACGTCCAATTGAAATAGAGCTTGTTCAACACGCCTTTGGATTTGATCGGAGCATTAACCTCATTTACCATTTGGTCATTTACCGTTTGGGCATTGATGAGCGGAACGATCTTTTTGATGACCTCTCCGTTCGCATCTTTGAACACGCGCTGGTCATTGATGGAGAAGCGCTGCTCGATGATGCCGTTGGAGTTGGTGTACTGCTCTTCGAAAGGCAGGTACGCGAACAGCCCCATCTCGTCACCGGTCAGGGCATTGTCTTCGTACAGCTCGATAAGTGACTTAGGCAGTGCCTGCTCGAAGATAGTGAACTCGTCGATATTGCCTTGGAAGCCGTCTCCGCCGAGCTGCATCGCGCCGCTGATACCGGCTACTTGGGTAGCATCGTAGGTGTCGATCATCTTGCCGTCCATGAAGAAGGCTGCGGTGTTATAAGTTCGGTTGACGGTGAGCACCATATGGTGCCAGTTGCCGTCGGCGTACCCTGCCGGCACGTTCAGTTGCAGATTAGCGGAATTGAAGAGTGTACCGCTCTTATCGGCCTTGAACCACATCATCATCGTCATGTCGTACACTTTCGATCGTCCAAGCATGTTACCGTTCAGTTGGACAGCTTCGCCATCCAATCTCAGCGAGTACCCTTTCTGCTTGTTCCAACTGCATCCGTCCAGATAAAGGGTGGCGCCGTGCGCATGGTCGGTGACGGTCTCGCCTTTACCTTCGTCCATGCGGTAGTACGCGAGTAGTTCGCGTTCGTAGCCCGTGAGCGAACGGTTGGCCGTAGCGCTGATCTCTTCCAGCGTCAGGGCTTTGGTCCATACACGGGTCTCGAGCATGTCGCCGTCATAGGTGCTGCCGAAGGTGAAGTACGCGCTGCGGTCCTGTGCTCCCAAGGTCTCTTCCGTGGCGCCGAGGATCCTTTCGGTCACCTCTTGCGTACCAACGTAGAAGCGGGTCTTACCGGTCTTCTCCGAGACGCACAGGACACGCGTAAACGCCATGATGGGGTCGAGTACTTTGGAGGTCTTGCCGAGGAAGTTCTTCCCGTTCAACTTGATCATACGCAGGCGGTTGTCTTTGGTCAGGATCAACTGCTTGGTCATCTGTCCGTCGCTGGTCTCGAAGAGGATCATATCGTTCTCGCGGTTATTGGCGACGGTCGGCTTGATCATCATGTCGATGGTGAAGTCCGTCTCCGTCAGGTCACGTTTGGCTTTGGTGGAGGCGGAGGCTTTGCCGTCGAAGTGGAGGGCCGTAGCCGCCGAGAGACCGGTGGAGTTGGTGATACCGGTGATCTGGAAGTTATTATCTTCGTCGAGATAGTTACCGGCTATCGGTTCGTTGAAGCGCAGTTTGAGATGGTCTCCTACGCCGAGGATGCTGTTGGCGGGTTCGGGCTCGCCGAAGACAACGGGCACGCGGGTGTCCTTGATGCCGGTGAGCACCGGAGACGATTTGGTGAGGAACGAAGTCCCGTATCGGCAGAAAGATACGGCACGCAAGTCATATTCCTGCTCCATCGGGTCGCGCTCGCCGTAGAAAGCGATATTCTCGATACGTCCGGCTTTCATCATTGCCTTGCTGCCCGATGCCTCATCATAAAGCGTATCGCTCGCGTAGAACGAGCAGAGGTTGACCCATCCGTCGTCGGACTGCTTGGTCAACTTATATTGGAACTCGATATGGTCGAAGTTCGGATAGTGGATATCGTATCCGTCGATGACTACCGGCAGATACCAGCCTGTAGAGTCTTTGGGCGAGAGGGTGTTCATCACCCATTTGTCGTGAGGAGTCGCGATGTTCACATTGCAACTCGTCGGTTGGAAATGAACGGAGAACGGTGCCTTCACGAAGTTCAGAACGTCGCAAGTCGAAGCCAACATGAGCGTGAGGTTCTCATAGTCGTAGCCTTGACCGGCGTATACCTCGATGGTCTTTTCGATGGTCTGACCTGGGTTGAGTTTGATAGCTCGGCCGTCACCGGTAAGCGGGAAACCGTCCATCAGCACTTTCGCGCCGTTGGGGTTGGATGCATCGACGAGCACGAGTTTGAAGACAACGTAGTTCTCTAAGGTCTGCTGCGTCTTGTTGCCCAAGAGCACCTTGATGATCGCGGGCTGATCATGCGGTATGTCGCTTACCTCCGAAGTAAGGATGTCTATCTGCGGGTTCTCCAACCGGAGTGTACCCGGGGATATCTGTACGGGGCGACCGCCTTGCTGATAGAACATGGACTCGTCCGGTCCTTCCCACGGGCACTTGGTAGCGCCACCGTTGAGACGGTAGATGAACGAACCGTAGTTGTACTGCTCACTCTCGTACCCCGTCTCGATGGCATCGTCGATATGCTCGCGGTTCTCTTCCGTCTGTTCGTTGAACTCATTCGACTCGCGACGGCGGAAGACATCAATATTCATATAGCTGTACTCATCGGGTTCGAGCGTGAAGCCGACGGTGCGGGTGTATGTTTGGGACTTATCCGGGCTGCGGTTCACATTAAAGGTGAAGACGGGATCTATTTTCCATGATCCTTTTGCGCCCGGAACCTGCGTATCAATCTGGAACGGATGTGCCCCAGGTCCTCCGGCTCCTTGCGTGTTATCGCCATTTGGTGCATCCTGCACCATTTTCTGGACTAAGGCCTGGAGTTGGTTAGCCAAGGTTTCACTCGCCGCATCCACGGCGGACTGCATATTTTTTGTCACGACATCTCCATTGACACCGGTGGTTAAGCCATCCCACTTAATGACGATGGATCGGGTGGACTGATACGTCTCGGAATGCGAGAGGGAGACACCGTTACTGATGGAGTAGTTGCCCACAAGGTCAGCATTGGAGCCGTTGAGCACGGATATCTTCTCATACTCGTTGTCCGCGATGAGTTTGGCCCAGCTGGCGATGGTATTGTTGTATTCGGCCACCTTATCCACATTGAGCCATATACTGTCCGTGACGTCGGAAGGCGTTATTTTGGTATAGTTCTCCAGGGCGTAGGTGGTATCGTTCGGTAGCACATGTGACCAATAGACCTCCGTTCGCCGAGCATCGGCGATGGCCTGTACCGAAGCGCTATCGCCCGTAACGAGCAGGGCGTTACGCTGCCGCATCAGCTGCGGCAACAAGACAGTGAAGATATAATCCTGCGAGTAGGCGAAGTTACCGTTGATAGCCACTCCTGCGCCTACCTCTTCACCGCTGACAAGGTAGTATTTCTGCCCGTCGGGTCCGCGGCCTTCGGCTATCGTGGTCGATGAACCGACCACATCCGTGCTGTCCGTCAGTTGGGCACCCAAAGCGGCGTAGGTCAGCGAATCAATTGGTTTCATGGCATCGGTCAGCTCATAGAGCATACTGTGCGAGACACCTATATAGACATCGCCGCGCGAACCGACGAACCAGTTGTCGTTAGCCGTGGAGATGCGCTCATTGGTGGTGAAGGTATAGCTACCACTGTTCTTATAGCTGCCCCCAAAGGTGATGGGGATAGATAAAGAGTTGACGAGCGAGGTGTTGATGGTATTGCCACTGAAAGCGGACGGGAAGCCGGGAGCAACACCTAAGTAGGTTCCAAGAATCATCGTATTCGACGTGCCGTACGAATAGTCGAGTTTGATACCTAACTCGGCTTTTAGGTCGAAGGTATAACTGAAGTTGAACGAAGAACCCTTATCAATGTACGCAGACGATTTGGCGCCGGGCGGGTCACGCAGCACATCCAGCAGTTTGACCTCTTCGCCTACCTTCGTCATGAAGTCGCGTCCTTTGGTTCGGTTACCGGTGATAAAAGCACCGATGGCCTGTTTCTCGATATAGCGTCCGTCGGATTCCACCGATATATCCAGCGTGCGCAGGGCCTGATCGCCGGACTTGCTGAACGAGACGTTATCTACCGGAATCGTGATATCGACTTGTCCTTCTTCGTCGAACTGAGCCGAAAGGCCCAAGAGATTCGAGGTCGCGTGTTCCCATTTCGGGAAGAGGGCGGAGATAATCTGCATATCCTCCGACTCATGCAGACCGTTGTACACCTTGAGTGCACCGCCTTTGATACGAACCTCCTCGTGGTCGTTGTTGCGCTCGTTGTTGTAGTAGTAGTCCTCGTGCGCGGTGATACGGAAGGTATAGTCGGCGGTCGGGTAAACGGGGTGACCGAAGGTGTAGTAATATTCTCCGGTAGCGGTATCTTTGGTAGCGAGCGGGATCTTCACCTGCTCCATCATCACGCTCTGGCGTGTCATGAACTCTTCGCCGTAGAAATCCTGCGGCATGCCGTAGCGCATCTGGATGCAACTGATGTCGATGGGTGAGCGATAGGTGATGTCGTATCGCTCGTTCCAGCGCGTATAACGGCTTCCGTCGATATCTCCTCCCTTACGGTTGGGTGCATCACTGAGGTCAATCACTTCGCTCGTCTTGCCTTCCGCAAAGAGCGTAGCGTATCCTTTGGCGGTTGCCTGCGTCACTTTATAGCGCACCGGGAAGAGGTCCGCGCAGTACTCGCCGGTCTTTGGATCGGGATTGATGATGATGCGTTTCTTCTGATAGTGTACACGCGTCGTTCCCGTGGTGTCCACGCTGTACTCGCGGTAAGCAAAATGCTGCACGGTGTACTCAAACGTGTCACGCGTCAAGTCATTCTCGTCCCGTACAATGTGCGAAATATTATCGCCTTCGAGTTCGAGTACTAACTGCAGGTCATCTCCGAGGTTGTTCTTGCTTAGACCAAAGCCGAGCGGTTTGTCTGCCTGGTTCTTACCGCCGACCAGACGTCCGGCGAGCCGCACTTTGGTGGCATCCCATATACGGACGCCGTCCAACGCTTTGTCCAGTACCAGATTGCTGTCCTTGTTCATACGCACGAATCCGTTGTCTTCGAAGGTATGTCCCTCTTTGACGGCTTGCAGCGTGAACGGATGATTCTTCGGCACCTGTATCTCGAAGTTACCCGATGCGTCGGTACGCACCACGCCGCCGGCGTTCTCCACGAGGTTGCCGTCCAACAGCAGGTTGGCATCGCGCACAGGAATGGTCGATTTCGAATAGAGGATACGTCCCGTAAAGCGCACAGAGGAAATGTTGTCGAACTCGATGCCGCTGGCTATCGGGTTGTCTGCGTTCAGCGTGATAGAAGCGGTGGTCATCGAGGTGTTATTGAATCGGAACTCGGCATACGTGCTCGTCGGGATAAGGCTGTAGTCCTTGCCGGCACCATAGAGCAGGCTGTCGAAGAGGAAGCGTCCTGTAGCATCGGTGAGGACCTCTATATCGTTCATTCCCTCACTCTCTAATCGGATCTTTACGCCAGCGCAGCCGGTTCCATCCGAGTAACGGATACGTCCGGCAATCAGGCCGTAGGGTGAGCGAGAACCGGTTGTAGTAGCGAAATTGGTCGTTGTGGCGTTGTTACAGCTGTAGGAAGCCATGAGCTGGTACTCATACTCCACGCCCGGCACGACATCGTTGTCGCGGTAGTTGTTCTTCTCCGTGGTTTGGATGAGCGTGAAAGGTGCTGTGTTTCCTGCTTCGCGGCGAGACAACTCATAGTAGTCCAGCCCTCCTGCCGTAGGCTCCCAGGTCAGGATGATGCCGTAACGGTCAGTGCCCTGCGTAGCATCGAAATGCGCTATCTTGGCTACCTCGTTATAGTACAGCTCCGGTCCGTTGATGTCGATTGGTCCGAGGTCCGATGGGTTCAGCACTTTGAGTGCCGAACCGGTCTGGTCAATATGCACCGAATAGCGATAATGCGAGCACGCCATGTTAGCCACGTTCGTCATATGGGCAACCCACGAACCATCCTCTTGGCGCTTGATGCTGTCGGCGGGTACGAGGAACTCGATCGTGTCATTCGTCTCTACCGTCACGCGTCGTAAGAAGAGCATCGCGTTCCTGTCCCAGTTGCTACGCGTATTGCTCGCGTTGAGGGAAGTCACTTTGCTGGCGATCTTCGTATAGAGCGAGTGCCGCACAGTGTCCGGTAACGGGAATAACGCCGCTACGGAGTCTTTCGCCCGCTGCATCGCCTGCTCGTCCTCGTACAGATGCGTTCTCAGCTTGCTCTGATAGGGTTCTATATCTACGTCGGCGATATACGCTGCCTGCTGCTCGAGGTCCGAACTGAGGTCGAGGTAATCCACCGAGTAGCCCTCTTTATTGATGATATAGAGTTGCAGCAGACTGCCTGCCTCTACGTAGAGTTCTATCCGGTTGCCGTCTTGCAGATCGACGAAGAACTGCTGAAACTTGCTTTCCGGCGTGAGGTAATAGACCTTGTATTTGTAGTCGCTTAATTTGATGCCGTCGCTCGGGTGCAGACGCAGCCGAACGGGGATGAGGCCGTGTACATCTTTGACGGTGTATGTCAACTCGCACTCTTTCTCTGTCTCGGGTTGCACCTGTACGGGCCGGTTCTCTATCTTGATTTGGAAATGCACCTTGCGGTTGGTCTCATAGTCCGGGTCTAAGGTGTAGTCGGCTTGTTTCTGAGCCAGCGGCGCGAGGTAGCTGTTCTGCGTGAGGGTGTCGAACATCGCGAAGCCTTCCTGCCATCCCCAGATGGAGGCCGAGGCACGGCGCATACGGTAGTACACCGGTGTTCCGGGTTCGAAGAGGCGCTTGCTCGTCAGTACCGCTTCGTATTCTACTATCGCATCGCCGTTAGCGTCATACACGGTGTACGATCCTTTCTCGCTCACGTTGGTCAAGACGGAGTTGGTCAAAGCATCGCCGCCAGTATGCGAGGCGTGCAAGGGGTCATCCTCGACGCTATAGGTTCCGGTCTTGGAGTCGAAGGTCTCGATAGCTATCGTTTGGGCGTCCGAGAAATCCGGCTTGAACGCACGCTCCACTTGGAACATATCGCTCTCCACGAGGTCTTCCGCACCCGGGTAACGGATCGCCCAACTCAACTTCGCCTTACCGGTCACGCTCTGCTGATCGTCCAGTATCTCCTCAGCCCGGAAATCGTACACGCGGTGGTACGCCGGCACATGGATGGCATTCGTATTCAAGGTGTAGAGCTGCTGCGCTTTGGAGTCGTTGCTCAAATCCACTTGGAAGGTAGCGCTGAAAAGCCGCTGCACCGTGTCGGTGGTAGGAACGATGATCGATCCTGCGTTAGAGGAGACGGGCACCTCCGTAGCGTCGAACGACGTATGGTAGCTGATAGGGTTCTGATAGACCGCGTACTGAATGGCGGCGTTGCCGTAACCCGTGGCACCGTCCTCGTCTATCGCGTAGAGATAGGGCGTGAAGAGCTCCGGCTGCTGCGGGTCACCTACATTGAGCTTCTCGTCCATGGCCCACCATTTATTCTCATAGTGCTCGCCGGATGAGTACTTGTAAATGTTTGCGCTCACGCCCCAGTAGAAGTTCTTGCCGGACAAGTCCTGCGGCGGGTACCAATCGAACTCGATATACGTGATGTCCTGATGGCCGTCGTCGTTCATTCGCTTGAGCTTAAGCGAGTTATTCCAGCCTGCCCAGTAGGTATCGTCGTCTTGTAAGACAGCCACTTTCGTAGCGTTCTTCATGTTGAGGATGACCGCACTACCGGCATGCATATAGATGAAGCCCTCTCCCTCTCCCTTGGCGTCATTCTCGTAGTTCTTGCCCTTGCGCACGGCGGCCACAGTAGCGATTCGGTGTACGTCGTTCGACCCTCTTGTGCCGTTCGGCTTGAGAGAGTACCAGATGTACGAGTCGCCGGAACTATTCCGTGCGTTGTAGGAATCGAGGTAATAGTTGTTCACTCGTCCGTACACCCAGATCGGGATGCGGAACCGGTACACGCCGTTACCTACGTTCATTACTGTGTAATGTTCTTGTTGCTCCAAATAATCGTTCGTTGCCTGCGCGCTCATCGAGGCCAGTAAGAGAACAATTGTCAAGTACAAAAAACGTTTCATATGTAATATGTTTTAAATTTCAATTCAGACAAAATCGGTAGTCTTTTCAGACAAAATCGGTAGTCCTTTCAGACCAAATCGGTAGCGTGTTACATCTTCGCTTCGCGAAACTCGGTAGGCGTCATGCTGTAGTAATGGTGGAAACGCTCCGTGAAATACTTATGACTGCTGAATCCGCAGTCCGATGCAATCTGCACGATGGTCATCTGCGGGTTATCCACCAGCAGTTTGGCGGCATACTCCATGCGGAGTTGCTGGATGTAGTCGGACAACTTGGAGTAATCGCTACCTTTGGAGAAGATAGCCCCCACGCGTTCCTTGGAAAGATGGAAACGTTCGATGATCGTTTGTCGTCCGAAATTAGGATCCAGGAACAGTTTCTCACGGGTAACAACTTCATTGATATGTCGGAATAGTTGCTCGTCCGAGAGCGTATTGAGATCCGAGACCGCCGGCTGCGGCTCATGGATCTTTTTCTCATTTTGGTACAGCTCTTTGTAGTGTGCAGCATCGGTAAACTGCTGCACCAGAACGCTGTTTTTATGCCTGATGGACCGGTTGACACGGACCAGAATAATCGAGCACACGATGACCAAAAGGGAAAGGATGCAACTGGCGATCGCGATGAGACTGTTTCGATCCGCTATCGCTTTTTGCCGCTCAGCCTCCATTTGCTGCTGCAAGGCGTTGTAGCGCGCCAGGTTTTCGCGCACCGTAGCTTCGCGGGTGCCTTCTTCGATCTGCCTGAACGCCGCCAGCATGCCTCCCTGTTCACTCAGCGCCGTGTAGGCTGCGGTGATATAGTTCATCGCCTGACCGCGGTAGAACCGGATGTATCCGGCGCGTTTGTCATCCGTCGGTGGCTCGCGGTGCGAACCGTCGTGATAGAGATCGGGATTAGCTTCGTAGTCATCGAGCCGATCGATGATGCGGTGCGCTACAGGCAAGGTCTCTGCGTACTTGCTATGTGAGCCAAGGATGACAATCTTCCGTTTGGAAGCGATGATCAGCGCATCCAGAGCGGCAAAGGTGCGGACATTACTCAGCACCGCGATCACGCTGTCCATTTTCGCCATGCCCGGTTCCATCTGTCCCAAGGCGCACAAGGCGGCACCTATCTCGGCCTCGGTGCGCAGACCGTCGTACGTAGCGAGCTCGCCGACCTGACGACATACTTCCGCCAACGCGCGCGAGTGCTCTAACCAACCCAGCGTGTCGTTCTGCATGCGCTCGGTGTACGTCAGTATCTCCAGTACATCTTGTTGCCGTTTCGGGTCCGCCAAGATCGAGTCGTGCTTGAGCAGACGCAGGCATATGGCTTTCGCCGTGTCCAACCGAACATCCGTCGGCCCACCGAGCAGCGAGTCCGCCAAACTCCGCATCTGCGTCGAACTATAGATGCGGGCGCGGTTCTCATCCGCCTCCCATTCGGACAAGTTGCCCACTATGACGGCCGAATCAGTAATCAGCAACGCACGATCCGGCTGATAAGCATAGATGAGCATCGCTGCCTGACGAGTGTATAGGGTGTCTGTCGGCTGCGGAACACGGCCGTTCTCACTACGCTGCGTGCAACTGCTCAAAGCCGCAACGACGCAAACTAAAATAAGGAAAAAACGATGTTTCATGGCTAATTATATAATTTGCGTGCAAAGATACAACTTTTTTTGCATATATGCAAATAAAATGTCTAAAAAATGCGCAAAAGTTTGCGTATTTGCGTTTTTTGTCGTACCTTTGCACCAAATTTTGGAGATTCTATGGAAAATAACAGTATCGAAATGGCTCTTTTGGAGCCGGAAGAACGCGAGTTGGTGGACTTCATTTGGAACGCAATTCCGGCACCAGACCGCGCCGGTTTGACGCCGGATGACATCCTATTTGTACTGGACGCGATGGATGACTATCTGGAGGAGCAAGGCTTGGTTCGCGTGGACGAAGCGACAGGTGATATGGAGTATCTGGAAGGCGATGTCGATGAGACCGAGCAGTTGAATTATGTGTTGGAAGCTGCTCGCGAAGACCGTCGTGCCATCACCGGCGTCCATATCCAACTGATCCAAGATGCCGAATTGCAGTACGGAATAGCCAAAGGCTATTATTCGGAAGAATAAGTTGATAGTTGATAGTTGATAGTTGAAAGTTGATAGGTGAATCGCATTGCGACCATAGGATTTTTTGACGGCGTGCATAAGGGCCACCGGTACTTGTTCAAGGAACTGGACAGGATAGGTGCGGAGCGCGGATTAGAGCCCTTGATCGTGACGTTCACGGAGCATCCGCGAACGGTGCTGGAGAGCGATTATATGCCTCAACTGCTGACCACTCCTGAGGAACGTCGCCTGCAGATGCGTGCGTTCGGCGAGGTGGTGATGCTGCCTTTTGCGGACATCCAATCGCTGACCGCGGCGCAGTTCATGGAGGTGCTGCATTCGCAATACGGGGTCTCGGTTTTGGTGATGGGGTACGACCATCGTTTCGGTTCGGACCGCCTCAAACAAGCGCAAGACTACCGTCGTTGCGGCGAACAAACAGGCATTGAGGTGATCACGCTCGGTGAGTTTGTCGAAGGCGAATGGCATGTCTCTTCCACGGAGATCCGTAGTGCGCTGGAGAACAGCAACATCGCGCTGGCGAATGAACTGTTAGGCCGTCCTTATTCGTTGCGAGGCAAGGTGGTGCATGGCAAAGGAGTAGGCCGAACGATCGGTTTTCCGACTGCTAACATCGAGCCGGACGACCCACATAAGATGATTCCCAAACCCGGTGTCTATGCCGTCAAAGCCCGTGCGCTCGCGTTCGGTTGGACACCCGCGATGCTGAACATCGATACCCACGGCGTGATCGAAGTACATATCTTGTCGTTCAAGGGCAATCTGTACGATGAACCATTAGAGATACGCTTCGAGCAGTTCTTGCGCGAAGAGAAACATTTTGCAGGCTTGGACGCTTTGAAAGAGCAGATCAAGGCTGATATTGATAGCATCCGGCGTCGGGTTTGAGCCCTGCGCGTGAGAGGCCGTCACGGTCCAAGGGGTAGGGCAGAGCAGCGATGCTGTCACCTATGCCGCGAGCCGGGCTGAGACTGTCCAAATGGAAGTCATAATAGACGTATTCCTTGTACTTATAGAAATCATTGACGAAGACCGGCATGGTGTCCATTTTTTGCCAGTACACGTTGTCTTGCGCGTGCGGCAACGGCAGCGTGTCGGTTTTCAGATAATTGCCGTTGAAAGACCCCGGATAAT
>Ga0265298_10006947_pt1 | contig 13871 bp, 13 predicted proteins | sample AusTroGonzalo_MG_3_FD_193486 | JGI IMG/M metagenome (GOLD analysis project Ga0265298, IMG submission 193486) | Bovine rumen microbial communities from tropical cattle in Woodstock, Queensland, Australia - Gonzalo_01 | ecosystem: Host-associated > Mammals > Digestive system > Stomach > Rumen ...
GGAGAAAGGGGTGAAATCGACAGTGCCTGCAGCAGATAACTATGACGCAATCATTGTTCTCGGCGCACAGGTGCTGCCGGACGGCACACCGAATGTTCAGCTTGCCTGGCGCCTGGACGCTGCCGCAGAGGCATACCGGAACAAGAAGGTTCCGGTGGTGGTTTGCGGCGCACAGGGAAAAGACGAACCGCTGCCGGAGGCTTACGCTATGAAAAAATACCTGACCGACAGAGGTGTGGCGGAAGAAGATATTCTGACAGATCCGGACTCTTTCAACACGAGGCAGAATCTCCAGAATGCCAAAGCGCTGCTGAAGGATAAACCCGAGGTTCGGAAAGTGCTTGTGGTTACCAGCGATTATCACATTGCCAGATCGCTGGCGCTCGCCAAAGATCAGGGATATGAAGCAGTCGGGCTCGGAAGCCCCTGCAAACCGGAATACTGGCTGAAAAATCACGGACGGGAAGCTCTCGCATGGATCAAATACTGGGGCGTTAAATATCTTCATCTGCCGCTGGAGTAAGAAATGGACATAAGCGATATCGAAAATCGTCTGGAACGGAACGGCATTCAGGCTGCACCGGATCTGGCGGAAAAACTGAATACCTATCTGTTGCTTCTGAAGGAATGGAACAGCCGGATGGACCTGACTGCTGTGCCGGAAGATGATGAGACGGTTGACCGACATTTCATTGACAGCCTGACTGTACTGAAAACCGGGATGATACCCGAAACCGGGTCCCTGATCGATGTAGGGACGGGAGCCGGCTTTCCGGGGCTGGTACTCGCTATGGCCCGACCGGAACTGCAGGTAACGCTGCTGGATGCCCAGCAGAAACGGCTGACATTCCTGCAGGCCGTGTGTGAAGCCACCGGGACTGTCAACACAAAGCTGATTCACGCCAGGGCAGAGGACGGCGCAAGAAAAAAAGAAATGAGAGAGCAATTTGATATCGCCGCAGCAAGAGCTGTGGCACCCGCGGATGTGCTCAGCGAATATCTGCTGCCTTATGTCCGAAGAGGCGGATATGCACTCTGCTGGAAAGGACCGGCTTTGAAAGACGAACTGGAAAGTGGAAGGAGAGCGGCCTATCTGCTGGGCGGGAGCCTTGAGATGCCAGTCAGATGCCCGGTGGAAGGACGGGAATGGGAACACCTGATCCTGCCGATCCGGAAGGTTCAGTCCACGCCGAAAGAATATCCCCGCAAGGCCGGGATTCCCAAGCAGAAACCACTCGGGAACCTGTAACAAATCAAACTCTTGACGCCTTTTTCACAGGAGTGATATACTGACCGGGAAATGCGGATGTGGTGGAATGGCAGACACTGAGGACTTAAAATCCTCTGCCTTTACCGGCGTGCGGGTTCGAGTCCCGCCATCCGCACTGAATCTCCGTAAAAGAATTGCGGAGATTTTCCATATCATGATAATGAAAATTCATTAAACTACAAAATCCTGTATTGACAGAAAAAAAATAAGACGTTATAATACATTTGTTTTTTAACGCAATCATGTTTGAATTATGTTCAAATGATTCAAACGGAAGGAGAGTATGGAATGGGTAAATATTTCGGCACGGACGGTTTCCGTGGAAAAGCAGGCGTTGTGCTGACTGCACAGCATGCTTTTCAGACTGGACGGTTTCTGGGATGGTATTACAGCAAGAAACACCTGGACGATAAAGCCAAGATCGTAATTGGTAAGGATACGCGCCGTTCCTCCTATATGTATGAGAGCGCACTGTCGGCCGGCATTACCTCATCCGGCGCGGACGCCTATCTGCTTCACGTAACCACAACGCCCTGCGTGAGTTATATCACCAGGACAGAAAACTTTGACTGCGGCGTGATGATTTCTGCCAGCCACAACCCTTACTACGACAACGGCATCAAGCTGCTGAACGGCAAGGGGGAAAAGATGGACGACGATCTCCAGGATGCACTGGAGAAATACATAGACGGGGAGACGGAAGAACTGCCTTTTGCGTCCGAGGACAAGATCGGCTGCACAGTGGACTTCTACACCGGCCGCAACCGCTACATCGGGTATTTGACCAACCTGGCTACTCGCCCCTTCGATGACCATAAGGTCGCACTGGACTGCTCCAACGGTTCCAGCTGGATGATCGGGCCGGCGGTGTTCAATGCACTGGGTGCGAAAACCTATGTAATTCATGACAAGCCAGATGGACTGAACATCAACAAAAACTGCGGAAGCACTCATATTGAATCCCTGAAGGAGTATGTGAAAGAGAACCATCTGGACGTCGGCTTTGCCTTCGACGGAGACGCGGACCGTTGCCTGGCCGTGGACGAGAACGGCGAAGAAGTGAACGGCGACAAGATCATGTACATCTGTGCCAAGTACCTGAAGGGAAAAGGCCAGCTGCCGAGCAACACCGTTGTGACTACGATCATGAGCAATTTCGGCCTGTACAAAGCGCTGGACGCGGCCGGTATCAACTATGAGAAGACCGCCGTGGGAGACCGCTATGTATATGAGAACATGAAGGCCTACAATCATCTGATCGGCGGCGAGCAGAGCGGGCACATTATTTTCCGCAAACATGCCCGGACCGGCGACGGTCTGATCACGGCAATCATGCTGATGGAAGTCATGATCGACACGCAGCTGCCGCTGTCCGTACTGGCCTCCGGATGCAAGATGTATCCGCAGGTACTGAAAAACGTTGTGGTGGACGACAAAGACGGGACCCTGGCGGACCAGAAGGTTATGGACGCAGTGAACGCCTGCACGGAAACACTGGGCGACAGCGGCCGCGTACTCCTGCGCAAGAGCGGTACGGAACCGGTGCTGCGCGTGATGTCGGAAGCCGGAAGCACGGAAGATTGCGAGAAACAGGTTGATTCCATCATTGAGGCGATGAAACAAAGCGGACATTTGATCGAGGTGAAGAAATAATGCTGAAAACAAAGGATCTCTATGACCTGACTCATACCAAGGCGGCTCCGATCCTGGAGAGGACGGAATATCCCTGGGAAGCACTGGGCAAGATCAAGGAATTCATTATCGAACTGGGGAAAACGCTGCCGAAAGACGAGTATGACGAGGTCAGCGAGAACGTCTGGATCGCAAAGGATGCGAAGATTTATCCCAACAACTATATCGGCGCGCCGGCAATCATCGGGCACGAGACCGAAGTGAGGCCCGGGGCGTTCATCCGCGGCAGTGCGCTGGTGGGAGACCACTGCGTAGTCGGCAACAGCACGGAACTGAAAAACGTGATCCTGTTCGACAACGTACAGGTGCCTCATTACAACTATGTCGGGGACAGCATCCTTGGGTATAAAAGCCACATGGGTGCCGGTTCCATCACTTCCAATGTGAAGAGCGACAAACTGCTGGTTGTCGTTAAGTGTGGCGACGAAAAGATCGAGACAGGCCTGAAGAAGATTGGCGCAATGCTGGGCGACCGGGTGGAGGTTGGCTGCAACAGCGTACTGAATCCCGGTACGGTGATCGGGCGGGATTCCAATGTATATCCCACCTCCTGTGTGAGAGGGACAATTCCGGAGAAGAGTATCTGGAAGGATAACGGTACAATTGTTGCAAAAAAATAATCATTTCAAGGGGGAAATGAACATGAAGGTTATCATCGCAAAGGACTACGAAGACGGCGCAAGGAAAGCAGCAGACATCATCGAGAAGATTATACGGGACAATCCGGCCTGTACCCTCGGCCTGGCAACCGGTTCCAGCCCTGTGGGCATGTATAGGGAACTGGCCCGCCGCTGCAAGGAAGAAGGGCTTGACTTCAGCAAGGTGCACAGCGTGAACCTGGATGAATATGTAGGGCTGGAAGGCACACATGACCAGAGCTACCGCTACTTCATGAACGACAACCTGTTCGACCATATTAACATCGACAAGGCCAACACCTATGTAGCCAAGGGAACCGGAGATGTTGCCGTGAACCTGAAGGAGTTCAACGAAATCCTGGACAAGTCCGACGTGGATATCCAGGTGCTTGGCGTCGGCCCCGACGGCCATCTGGGATTCAATGAGCCCGGAGAAACCCTTTACGACGGCGCGCATGAGGAAACGCTGGATGATTCAACCATCGAAGCAAACAAGCGCTTTTTCGCCAGCAAGTCTGATGTGCCGACCCATGCGGTGACCATGGGCATGGGTAATATCATGCGGGCAAAGCGCCTCCTTATGATCATCAGCGGCAACAAACAGGAAGCTGCTACCAAGCTTCTGATCGAAGACAAAATCGATCCGAAGTGCCCCTGCACCTTTATGCGGATGCATCGGGACGCTACCGTTATCATCGAGCAGAAACTCGCCGATGAGATCGGATATAAAGGATAAAAAAGATACGGGAAACGAAGGGATGCTGTTTACAGACGGCATCCCTTCATTTATCAAAAAATCATTCTTGTAATACAAGGTGTTGTATAATAAAATAATCGGTATGAGGACGACGGCTGTAACAAAAGCCACCGAATCTGAAAACCGGGGAATCAAACTGTTTTACCCGGAAATATGAAACAGAGGAAAAAGAATATGAGGAAGGCAGATACATTCAGGAATATCATCATTGTTTTCTTTGTGGCAGTATTTATGTTCGGAACGGCGACGGTCTGCGCTGAAAGTGCGGATGGCAGAACAAAGACAGAAAGCTTCAGGACTGTCGGGAATATTGTCTCTTTTGGCAGATACGAACAGGACAATGATTTGACGAACGGCCCGGAGGAGATCGAATGGATTGTGCTGGATGTCGTTGACGGAGAAAAACCTAAGGCATTGCTTCTGAGCAAGTACGGTCTGGATGCAAAGCAGTACAATCATCTCTATGAACCAATTACCTGGGAAGGATGTTCCATGAGGGCCTGGCTGAACGATGAGTTTCTGAAAACCGCCTTTGACGAGAAAGAACAGTCTGCAATCCTGATGACTGAAGTGGATAACAGTACGGAACAGGGATATATCGAGTGGGCTGATGTTGTGAGCGGAAACAATACACAGGACAAGGTTTTCCTGCTGAGCTGTGCGGAAGCGAAACAATATCTCGACGTAACTGCTGAAAATAAAAACAATATCAAAGCGCGGGTAGCCCCGACAGCCTATGCGATTGCACGGGGCGCATGGGTGCATCACAGATTCAGAACAGAAGACGGGGATCTTGCGGGGCGGTGGTGGCTGAGGTCACCCGGCCGCTATGAGTACCGCGCGGCACATGTGATCGCAAACGGATCGCTCCAGAATTCGCATGTTTCCGCCGCTGCAGACCATTACGGAGGGGGCGTGGCACGTCCTGCACTTTGGCTGGATCTGGACGCCGATATCTTCTGACACGGGGAACCGTTGCAGATAACCATACAGAGGTGGTAATGAAAACAATGTACAAGGTGAATCAGATCTTTCCGGGGATCCGGCATATTACGGAAACCATGGGCGTCGGCTTTACCCTGATTGAAGGCAGTGAACAAGCGATTCTGTTCGATACCGGATACGGGACGGAGGATGTGAAGGCTTTCATCGGGACGCTGACGGAAAAACCGCTTATGGTACTGCTTTCCCATGGGCACCACGATCATGTGCTAGGCGCCAGGTGGTTTGAAAAGACCTATCTGTGCGCTGAAGATATGGAAGAGTTCCTGGAAAGGACCGGGAAAAGGCAGCGCATGAAAGTCAAGGCGCAGGCGAAGGAACAAAATGTTTCTGTGCCGGCGGACTTTATGACGGCGGGGATTGCTCTGCCGGAAGCAATTCTGTTCAATGAAAAAACAGGTTCTTTTGAACGCAAAAGGGCAGATCTCGGGCACATGGAGGTACAGGTGATCAAAGTGCCGGGACATACGCCGGGCAGTATTGTGCTGTATGTACGGGCGTATGATCTGTTGCTGACAGGAGACGACTGGAATCCCTGCACATGGATGTGGTTTCCGACATCGGCCGGTGCTGACCTCTGGCGGAACAGGATGAAGGAACTGATTGATACGCTGGAAGAGGAAAACGGACGAGAGATTCAAAACGTGATCTGTTCCCATCAGCCGATGACAAGAGAAGGCGGGGAACTGAAGGAATTTCTGGAGTATATGACCGATGAGCGTCTGGCAAACGCGCCGGCAATTGACATGGGCGCACCGATCAACACCCATGAGGTCAGAAACGACGAAAAAGGATGGCATCTTATCTTCGACCGGGATAAAGCCGTCTAAGTTTTGTTCTCTTTTCAAAAGTACATTGCGAAAGAAAACCGGATAGGGTAAAATAACCTGTATTCCTATGCAATTGGAGGAGAGGGTATGTATCCTATTGTCAAAAAGCGCGTTCTGAACGAGACGGTAACGCTGATGGAAATCGAAGCACCTTTGGTGGCCCGAAAGGCGAAACCGGGACAGTTTATCATTTTCCGGATTGATGAAGAAGGAGAACGGGTTCCCCTGACGATCGCCGGGTATGATCGGGAAAAGGGGACTGTGACCATCATTTTCCAGAAGGTCGGCTATACGACCGAAAAGCTGGATACCCTGAACGAGGGCGACAGTCTGCAGGACTTTGTCGGTCCGCTGGGTGAACCGAGCCATACGGAGGGGATCCACCGCTGCGCAGTGATCGGCGGCGGCCTGGGTGTGGCTATTGCCTATCCGCAAGCGAAAGCTTTGCATGACGCCGGCGCGGAGGTTGACCTGATTGTCGGTTTCCGGAACGAGCACCTGATTATCCTGAAGGACGAGCTTGAAGCCGCCTGCACCAACCTGATCATCATGACAGACGACGGCAGCAACGGGAACAAGGGCTTCGTGACCCAGGCACTGCAGAAGCAGATCGATGCCGGGCGAGGCTACGATACCGTAATCGCAATCGGCCCGCTGCCGATGATGAAGGCAGTATGCGAGATGACCAAAGAACCGAAGATCAAAACGATTGTCAGCATGAATCCCATCATGATCGATGGGACAGGCATGTGCGGCGGCTGCCGCCTGACGGTCGGCGGGGAAACGAAATTTGCCTGTGTGGACGGTCCGGATTTCGACGGGCATCTGGTGGACTTTGATGAGGCGATGGCGCGGGGACGCATGTTCCGGCCGGAAGAAGCGAAGGCAAAAGAGAAGCCAATGAAAACGCATACGTGCCGGCTGACCGGGGAGGAGAGATAACGATGGCAAATATGAGTCTGCAGAAACATCCCATGCCCGAGCAGGATCCGCAGGTCCGGGCCGGAAACTTCAAGGAAGTCGCTCTGGGGTATACCCCCGGGATCGCCGTGGAGGAAGCTCAGCGCTGCCTGCACTGCAAGAACGCCCCCTGCGTGACGGGATGCCCGGTGAATGTGCCGATCCCGGACTTTATTGATAAAATCAAAGAAGGCGATTTTGAGAGCGCCTATCAGGTTATCCGTTCCCAGAACGCGCTGCCCGCAATCTGCGGCCGGGTTTGCCCCCAGGAATCCCAGTGCGAGAGCAAGTGTGTCCGGGGCATCGAAGGGGAACCCGTCGGCATCGGCCGGCTGGAGCGGTTTGCGGCGGATACTGCGATGGCGGCCGGCAAGGCAACGGCGGAGAAAGCCCATGCCTGCGGAAAGAAAGCGGCGGTTATCGGCAGCGGCCCGGCAGGGCTGACCTGTGCAGGTGTGCTGGCCAAGGCCGGATGGGACGTGACGGTGTATGAAGCGCTGCATACAGCCGGTGGGGTTCTTATGTACGGCATTCCCGAATTTCGGCTTCCCAAAGCATTGGTGGAAAGAGAAATCAGCAGCCTGAAGGAACTGGGCGTGAAGATTGTTACCAATGCGGTGGCCGGAAAAGCTTTTACGGTGGATGAACTGCTGGCTGAAGGTAACGATGCGGTATTTATCGGCAGCGGCGCCGGGCTTCCAAACTTTCAGAAGATTCCCGGGGAAAGCCTCTGCGGCGTATACTCTGCCAACGAGTTCCTGACCCGGCTGAACCTGATGAAAGCTTATACTTTCCCGGAACATGACACTCCGGTCAAGATCGGCACGCATGTTGCTGTTATCGGCGGTGGCAATGTAGCGATGGACGCGGCCCGATGCGCCAAGCGGCTGGGCGCAGAAGTGACTATCCTGTACCGTCGGAGTGAGGCGGAAATGCCGGCCCGGGCCGAAGAAGTTCACCACGCGAAAGAAGAAGGTATCCACTTCCATATGCTGACGGCTCCGACCTCCATTGAGGGAGACGAGAACGGTTTTGTGAAGTCAATCCGCTGCATTGAGATGAAGTTGGGAGAGCCGGACGAACGCGGAAGAAGACGACCGGTGCCGATCGAGGGAAGCGAATACGAGCTGCCGATGGAGACGGTAATCGTTGCAATCGGAAACAGCCCGAATCCGCTGATCAAGAAAACCACACCGGATCTGCCCACGGAAAAGTGGGGCGGAATCCAGACAGACGAGAATGGACGGACAGGCAAGAAAAACGTTTACGCCGGCGGTGATGCCGTGACCGGCGCCGCAACCGTCATCTTGGCTATGGGCGCCGGGAAAAAGGCTGCGGCGGCGATCCTTGAGGATCATCCTGCCTGACCGGAAAGAGAGGAAATATGTTCGGGTTTGATGAGCGGTATGCCATGTTCGATATTACCCCGGTGGAGAACCAGTTTATCCTGGAATACCTGCCGAACGCCAAGGGTGACTATGTAAAGGTCTACCTTTACGGACTGATGCGCTGCTATCATCCCGAAGATGACATGAACCTTGACCGGATGAGCCGGGAACTGAACATGACGGAAGACGACGTTGCCGCTGCATTCCGCTACTGGGAACGGAGGGGACTGGTCCGGCGCATCAGCGACAACCCGCCGAAATGGCAGTATATCAACATCAAACAAAAGGAACTTTCCGGCGGAGAAGCCAGAGATCCGGAATATGAAGCATTCAGCGACGCTGTTTACACCGCGTTTGACAAGGTGCGCAGGCTGCACGGAAGCGAACTGAGCAAATGCTTTGAGTGGCGGGAGGATATGAAGCTTCCGACCGAAGTGATTGTGATGCTGCTGAACCATATGGTCGAGGTTAAAGGGCGGAATTTTAAAATCGCTGATGCGGAGAAGGTTGCTGTGCGCATGGCGGATGAGGATATCCGCACAGTAGATGCGGCTGAGGAGTTTTTCACACGGGACGGACAGACCTATCAAGTTGTCCGGAGCATCCTGAAAAAACTCGGCAAACGGAATCTTCCTTCCGAAGACCAGATCAAAATGTACCTCAAATGGACAAAGGAATGGCATTTTACGCTGGATGCGATTGAAGAAGCGGTCAAGCTGACCGCAAAAGGCGACCCGAGCATGGGGTACCTGGACGGAATTCTCAAAGGCATGCGCCGGGAAAACGGGGCAGACGGTGAACTGAGCAAGGAACAGGTTATCAGTTCACGCAAACGGGCAGACGCGTTGCGGGAGGTCCTGAAAGAATTGGGACGCGGAGAGGTCACTCCGCAGAACCTGGAATTGTATGACCGGATGAAGACGTTTTATCCTCAGGATGTGATCCTGACTGCGGCCCGGGAATGCGGACACGGCGGGAAAGGGCCCGAAGATGTGCTGAAATTGCTGGAAAGCTGGAAAACAAAAGGCCTTGAAACCGAAGAGCAGGTGAGCGCCTACGTGCAGGCATTTCACAGCCAGACGGAGATGATCCGGGAACTGCGGTCTGCCTGGGGTGCAGATACTTCCCGTATCAGCAAAACAGATCGGGAATATATTAGGAAATGGGCAAAAGAGATGGGATTCAGCCGGGAGATGATTCTGACCGCAGCTCAGTATGCCAGCGATGCAAAATCCCCTATGACTTACCTGGACAAGATTCTGGCAGATTACAGGGACAAAGGCATAACAACACCGGAAGAAGCAGAGAAGGAGCGCAGACAGCACCGGACAGAGGGAAACCACATATCCGGCAAGCCGGCAAAAACTGTGATTGCCCACCAATATACTCAACGCGATTATACCGGTGTACAGGAACAGATGATGGAAGAACAGAGCAGAGAAATTGAAGAAAAACTACGCAGGAAGAACGGAGGAAAGCCCGATGCGTGAAGATCTGCTGCGGGAGGTGGAAACCGAATATGATCAGACCCGTGCGGAAAACGAGCGGACCGAGAACGCCCGGAAGGAAAAGATCCGAACAGAATACCCGGAGATTTATACATTGGTGCGGGAACGGGAGGATCTTGTATTCGGAACGCTGAGAGCGATTCTGAACGGAAATGCGGAAACGGAAAGCCTGCCGGAGAAGATGAACCGGCTTTCCGCGGGAATTCGCAGCAAATTGACGGCAGCGGGATTTCCGGCGGATTATCTTGCACCGATTTACCGGTGCCCGATTTGCAAGGATACGGGCAGAACCGGCGAACCGATCAAGGAACCCTGCGAATGCATGAAGAAAGCCTATCAGCAGAAGCTGCGGGCGGCTATCGGCCTGAACAGCGAAAAACAGGAAAGTTTTGAGACTTTTGACCTGTCTCTTTTTCCGGATGAACCGCTTCCGGGAAGAAGATATTCACAACGACAGATGATGGATATTGCCCGGGACGACTGCAAAGAATGGGCAGATCAATACCCGGAGGTGCCGAACCGGAATATGCTGCTGACCGGGAAGTCCGGACTCGGGAAAACCTTTTTGCTGCGGGCGATTGCGGAACGGCTGATCGAGCGGGATGTGAATTTCCTGATTATCAGCGCGTACAAATTGCTGGAAATTGTCCGGAAGGCGTATTTCTCCAATGAGGAGAATGCCGGGGAGATCTCGGGAATCGAGGTGTTGATGATTGATGATCTGGGAAGCGAACCGCTGATGCAGAATGTGACGGTGGAACAGCTGTTCAACCTGCTGAACGAACGGCAAAACAGAGGGCTTTCCACGATCATCTCTACAAATCTGACAATACAAGAACTGCAGGGCCGGTACACGGAGCGAATTGCTTCCCGGCTGCGGGACAAGAACAACTGGAAGGTTATTACCCTGGAAGGAAAGGATATTCGCAGCTGAGGAGGACGGATTATGAACATCCAGATCTACTGCGGCAAGAAGAACTTTGATGCGCAGAAGGCTGAACGCTGGTTTAAGGAACGCCGGATTCCGTTTCAGACGCTGGATCTGAAGAAGCATAGGCTTGGGGAGCGGGAGATCAGGCTTATGCTGTCGGCCATCGGGATGGAAAAACTGATTGACCTGGAAGATAAGAAAGTGAGGGAACATCCCGCCTGTTATTATGACAGGGCGGAGATGCTGATTCCGGCGATCCAGGAGAATCCATGGCTGCTGAAGCTGCCGATTGTCCGCAATGGAAATAAAATGACGCAGGGGTATCAGCCAGACCAATGGGAGAAGTGGGAATGAAAATACACGGGTTACAGAAGATGACGCTGCTGGACTTCCCGGGACGGGTAGCCTGCACCGTTTTTTTTGGCGGCTGTGATATGCGCTGCCCCTTCTGCCATAACGCGGAACTGCTGGACGGAACAGCACCGGCCATAATGGACGACGAAGAACTGCTCGCCTTTTTGAAAAAACGACAGGGATTGCTGGATGGCGTTGCCTTTACAGGCGGGGAGCCTCTGCTGCAGAAGGATCTGCCGGAACTGACGGCAAAAATCCGGGATCTGGGATATCCGGTAAAACTGGATACGAACGGGATGCATCCTGAACGGCTGGAGCGGATGATGAAAGAGGGACTGGTCCAGTACGTGGCGATGGACATCAAAAACAGCCCTGAACGTTACGCGGAGACGGCCGGACTGCCGGAGATGGATCTGATACCGGTACGGGAAAGCGTTTCCCTTCTGATGAACGGCAAAACGAATTATGAGTTCCGCACGACCGTGGTGGCGGAACTGCATGACGACCAGAGCTTCGAGCAGATCGGACAGTGGATCAGAGGGGCAAAGCATTACTATCTGCAGAAGTTTACGGATCGTGATACGGTTCCCTTTGAAGGACTGCATGCTCCGACGGATGAACAGATGAGGAAATGGACAGAGATACTTCGGCCTGATATTCCGGCGGTAGAATTGAGAGGGTTGGAATAATGCTGCTGAGAAACGGAAATGTGTTTGACGGAGAACAGTTTCAGGAAGGAATGGAAGTCCGCTTATCAGGAGGGATTGTTGCGGAGACCGGCTATGACCTGCAGGCAGCAGATGGGGATAAGATCATCGACCTGGAAGGGGATTATCTGCTGCCCGGCTTTGTGGATGTTCATATCCACGCGTTCAAAGGCAGGGATACGATGGACGGTGAAGAAGCCGTACGGCATATGAGCAGGGAACTGTTCCGGTACGGCGTCGCAGGATTCTGCCCGACAACGATGAGCGCGGGTGAGGAAGACACCCTGAAGGCGGTGACCGGGATTCGAACAGTGATGGATGATCCGGAAACAGAAGGAGCCATCGTGCTTGGTGCACATATGGAAGCACCTTTTCTGCAGGAAGAGCAGGCAGGCGCACAACAGAAGGAATTTTTTCAGAATCCGGACTGGGCTGCTTTCGAACGGATGACAGGCGGGCGGGCGGATACTGTCCGGCTGATTACGATGGCGCCAGAAAGAAAGGGAAGCGAAACTTTTATCAGAAAAGCTGCGTCAAAAGGCATTCATGTTTCTATCGGCCACACAAATGCGGATGCGGAGACATTTCATCAGGCAGTAAAATGGGGCGCGGATCATGTGACCCATACCTTCAATGCTCAGACTCCGCTTAAGCATCGGGAACCCGGGATTCCGGGCGCAGCACTGACGGAAGACAAAGTATACTGCGAGATGATTTGTGACGGGATCCATCTGCATCATGACATTGTGCGGTTGATTGCCCGGTGCAAAGGCGCGGGAAAAACGGTTGCGATTACAGACGCCATGGAAGCCGCCGGCATGCCGGAAGGAGATTATACCCTCGGCGGCCAGCGGGTTTTCGTGAAGGACGGAGCCGCGAGGCTCGCGGACGGTACACTGGCAGGTTCGGTACTGACGATGCAACAGGCATTGGAAAACCTGATCCATCTATTTGGAATTGATCCGGCGGAGGCTTGTGCCATGTGTACTTCTACGCCGGCTGCATCGATTGGTGCATCGGGATTCGGCTGCATTGCGGCAGGAAGTCCGGTCCCGCTGACCCGATGGAGCAGGGAATGGAAAATGAAGGGAATTGTCATATAAGGTAATGAATGCTATAATTATTTATTACATATTGGATTTCGTGCCTGCGAGCACGACCAAAGGGCTTTCGGATTGTCTTTTGGAAATCTTCGAGAGGATGAGTGAAAATTGCGAAGCATGACCGGGTACGGAAGCGGGAAGATCCAGAAGAATGGATGGGAAGTGACCGTTGACCTGAAAACGGTGAACCATCGGTTTCTGGATTTGAGCCTGCGGCTTCCCAGAAACATTGCGTTTTTGGAACAGACGGTCAGGGAGGAAATCGGCAGACAGATTAAACGCGGACATGTGGACGTGTTTCTGACAGTTACACGGCCGGCAGGCTCCGCGTCCCAGGTGGACTGTGATCCGGAGCTGGCTGTTCTCTACAGCCGGGCAGCTGAACAGATCTCTGCGAAGGCTGATGTTCCGAACGACCTGACAGCCAGCCGACTGATGCGAATGGAAGGCGTGGTTACGCTAACCGAAGCGGAAATGGATGAAGACGCGGTGATTACCGCATGCAAAGAAGCAGCGGAAGCGGCGGCAGCGCAGGTGACGCAGATGCGCGACAAGGAAGGCATCCACCTGAAAGAAGATCTGAAAACACACCTGGATATCGCAGCGGCACTGCGGGAGAAGATTTGCGAGCGGGCTCCGCTGGTGGTAAGCGAATACAGGGAAAAGCTGGAAGGACGGCTAAAACAGCTGATTACGGACGGCATTGAGCCGCAGCGGCTGGCACAGGAAGT
>Ga0265298_10006948_pt1 | contig 13870 bp, 8 predicted proteins | sample AusTroGonzalo_MG_3_FD_193486 | JGI IMG/M metagenome (GOLD analysis project Ga0265298, IMG submission 193486) | Bovine rumen microbial communities from tropical cattle in Woodstock, Queensland, Australia - Gonzalo_01 | ecosystem: Host-associated > Mammals > Digestive system > Stomach > Rumen ...
GGCCTCTACCAGCCGACTCGCGGTCAGTTCCTCTATCGCGACAAGCCGATCAAGAACCTGAAGGACCACTGGAACGAAGTCCAGTCCGTTTTCCAGGACCCGTTCGGTTGCTTCAACCAGTTCTTCACCATTCGTAGCCAGCTCGAAGACGCTCTCAACATCCTCAAGGACAAGCCGTCCAAGGAAGAAGTCCGTCGCCGCGTTGACGAAGGTCTCATGGCTGTGAACGTTACCCCGGCTGATATCGAAGGCAAGTATCCGTTCGAACTCTCCGGTGGTCAGATGCAGCGTATGCTTCTCGCCCGTATCTTCGCACTCCGTCCGAAGGTCCTTATCGCTGACGAAGCTACCTCCATGGTGGACGCTTGCGTTCGTGCAAACATCCTTGATTACCTCCGCAAGTTGAAAGACGAATTGAAGATGACCGTGGTGTTCGTGACCCACGATATCGGTCTTGCAAACTACGTTTCTGACCGTATCTTCATTATGCACGACGGTAAGATCGTGAACCAGGGTACTCCTGCTGAAGTGCTCGACAACACGAACGAACCGCATACGCTCCGCTTGCTCGACGACATCCCGGAAGTCCACAAGACTGAATGGATCAAGAACAGCCATCGTAGCAAGAAGTAATCGCAAGGCGAGAGTCGCGAAAACAAGCTTGCTTGTTTTCATGACCAAGCCGAAGATTACTGCGTTCGTAGAACGCAATAATCGGTGGATCGGCTGGCCTACTTCGACTCGGTTCAGTACAGGCTCTAACTTAGAATAAGGGGCCTGAGCTGATGCTCTGAGTTTGTCGAAGTGCTGCCGAAAGGTTGCCTGAGTCATTCTGAATCTGTAAGGACAGAATTCCAAGCTTCTAGACCCCCGACTCTATTAGAGTCCGGGGTTCTTTTTTTTGCTTTGTAGTGCCCAACCCTATATGATTTTAACTTAAATTTGAACGAAGCCAGCATTTATGCGGTCGTTCTTTCGTGAATAGTAGTTTGTTGTTGATAGTTTGTTTAGTAAATATTTTGTACAAGTTTACGCGGATAAATTCGTTAAATTTTAAATAAATTTTTATAGATATTAAAATAATATGAAAAATATATTATTTCTGTAATAAAATTTGTGACGAATCGTATCCAAAAATTGCTAAACTGTTTTTCATGATACAAAATGTATCATGGAATAAATAATACAAATAGGAGCACACTATGAACAAAAAAATGCTGGCAATGACAGCAATGGCGGTTCTTGTAGGAGGATCCGCTTCTTATGCAAAAACGAATTCTGACGATGTGAAGTTGGAAAAGGAGGCGCAGATTGAAGAATCTGTGTCTGTGCCTTCTCGAATGGGCCCTAGCGTCCAGAAATTTGTTGAAAAGCAGAAACAAAATACGCAAAAACGTAAGGTTACGCTAAAATCCGACGTCCTAGGCCGTCGTGGCGGGGCTCAAAAGGGCGCATTGAATTATGAAATCGATGCATCTGATGTCCAAAAGATGAAAGTTGTCATCAATGATATCAAGGTGAATGACGCTCCGTTGCCAACTGTCTCTGGCCGTTACGAATACGATTCCGAAAAGAACCAGAAAAACTACTGGTTGAATGGAACAAAGGTGAGCGATGCTAGTTATTTTGCTCAGGCTGAAAAGCGCGAGAAAAAATATAACGAAACGAAGGGCTCGTTCAATGCTCCTCGTGTAGCATATCTTACGGCAAGTGAAATCGAAAAGGAACTTTCGAGTAGCGAAACCAAGTTTATTTCGGAATACAAGGAACCAAAGCCGGCGGCATTGACGTATGGCGTCGATGATTATCGTAACTATACGACGATCCTCCAGAGGTCTGGAATCACTGCGAACGCACATAATAAGGGTTTTAAGGGCCAAGGCGTTGGCGTTTACTACAATGAAGGTGGATGCCCTCCGCTTAACTATGTGAATACAACTTACTATACTCGCTTGGGTGCGTGCCCTGGCTTTGCTACGCACGTTATTGGCGTTACAAGAACATTGCAGACAACGGCTCCTCAAGCCATGATTTATGGAATTGATGGCGTTAATTATCCGCAGAACGTAAGTAGCTATGCCAAGCCGATTTTGATTGGCTCGCAGTCTTGGGGTTTTGTCACTGATGAGACTGGTTACACTTCAGACGATGCTGTTATGGACAACTACATTTATTCAAATCGAGTTGTCGAATTTGTAGCGGCAGGCAATGACGGTCGCAATAGCTATATCGGAGCACCCGGTAGAGCTCTGAATGCGATTTCTGTTGGTGCAGTTTCTCCAGTGGACGATAAGTATCTTTCGTATTCTTCGTCTAAGAACTCTCTGAAAAAAACGGACAAGCCCGAAGTAGCTAACTACTCCAACATCTATTTCCCGGGTGACCCGTCTTACACGGCTGGCGCTAATGATACTTATGATGGTCATTTCAGTGGAACAAGTGCTGCAACGCCCTTTATGGCAGGCATGACTGCAAACTTGCTCTCTCAGCATAAGTTCTTGTGGTGGCATCCGGAAGTTGTGAAGGCTCTCTTGATTGCCGGAAGCAAGCCGGTTCAGAATCCTGAATACGATGTTGATCCTTCTACCTATTTCGTGGCTGGTATTCCAAATTATGCTCGCTTCTCTCCGAACGAAGCCTATCGTTGGCGTTACTGGCAGGGCGAAAACAATACCCATTTCAATGCAAGTAATGAAATTGTTTTCACGGAATACAGCATTCAGAAGGGCAAGCGTTACCGTCTCGCAATTTCTTGGCTGACCTCTGGTCAATTCGCTTTGAATAATCAGAAGGTTGCTCAGGATATCGATTTGAGCGTTTGGCAGAATGGAAATCGTCTTGCAAATGCTAATTCTTTTGAAAACACGTTTGAATTGGCTGATTTTGTGACCAAGTCAGCAGATGCGCTCACCATCAGAATTAAGCGTGTTGCTAACCGTTCTACGTCCGAAAAGGTCATTCTCGGTTACGCTTTTGTGAAGGTTGATTAATTCCTGATATCGTGTTAGATAGTTGAATTGTTTGGAGCCCGGTGGAAACGCCGGGCTTTTTTTGTATCGCTGGTTATATCGGATTTGTGGCGTACCGTGCAAAAGGAATTATATTACAGGTATGAGTATTTCTTGTTTTCATAATAGGGGTTCCGCGCATGTTTTGCATGTTCTGCGGACTGTGCCCTTTATGCGTTTGTTGGACGTTGAACGTTCTTCTCGCTTTATTCGGCTTGCGTTGGTTGGTTCCCTGCTTTTATTGCAATTGCCTGTTTTTGCGGCGGGCCTGGTAAAGCAGAATATTGATACGACCGATGCCATGCGGACTCTCGCAAATTACGACCGCGGCTTCTATACACCTCAGGTTTTGCACATCAAGCCTACAGGCGGCAAGCCGATTGAAAAGCCGTATGGCAAGTTGCTCCATTTGCGTGCTGAAATATCGGAATTCAGTAGCAATGCGTGGCTAGGCATTGATACAACGGGCGGCAAAAAGGATACGACTTGGGGTAAGAGCCAAGACCTCACGGAAGATGCTCTTAAGGTGCTGCAGACGACGTTTGACAATATCCGCAAGAACAACGGTTTCGTGATTGTACGCATTTGTTATGACCCGTGGTATAATGGCCGCGCCAATGTGACTCCGGATCACAAGTGGGTGATGCGCCATGTGGAACAGCTAGCGCCTGTACTTTCGAAAAATACCGATGTGATTATGGCCCTTGAAATGGGCATGCATGGCGCTTATGGCGAAATGCACAGCGACACGAATATCACTTACGACCGCGTGGCCGAAGCGGTGAACCTCATGCTCCGCAAGACGCCTCCCGAACTCAAAATCCTTACTCGCACGGGCAACTATTCGGCGAAGGTCCTCGGCTTTGACAACTGGGGCGTGGACTTCCATATCGATGGCGAAAAATTTGCAGAGATAGCAAAGGCCAAAGGCGATACCATGTACCGCGTGGGAATGTTCAACGACGGTTACTTGGGAACGCAATACGATTACGGCACGTGGGGGGCCGATTGCAAAACGTCTATTTGCCGTGAAGAGGGCGTTGCCTGGCTTGAAAAGTACAGTATCAACACGCCTTACGGCGGCGAAGCTCTCACGACGGCTAACGGCTATCAAGTCATTAATACGCCTGAATTCCTCGCTTATGAGGGCTTCCGCACGCACACCAGCTATCTGAACATTCAATGGAACAATAACTTGATTGATAGCTGGAAAAAGGCGCATTTTAAAGGGAATGATTTCGAGTACGATGGCGCAAGAAATGATTCGCTCACAGGTTTCAAGTACATTAATGACCACTTGGGCTACCGCTACGTGTTGCGTGAATCGTGGGTTAGCGATACTGTGGGCTCTGATGGCATACTCCGTGCGAAGCTGCGCATCCAGAATGTAGGCTTTGGAAATCTGACGCGCAAGATGAAACCGTCGTTGTATGTTAGCGGATATCGTCAGGAGGGCATGCTGGACACGTTGGCTGTTATAACTTATGAAGTTCTTCTCCCTGACTCCATTGATTTTATGAATGTGCATAGCCGCAAAATTGAAATAAAGGGTGCCGATACGGTGATGACTTTTGATGGAAACAATGAAATTGTGATTGAGGCGAAGGTGCCAAATTATAAGGAATGGAATGGATGGCCTTTAAATGTTTTCTTGCGGGTTTGTAGTGAAACTAATTTCAACGATTGCATCCATTTTGCAAACGACTCGCTACATGTAAGAACTGGATATGGCGGAATTTATATCGGGAGATTCGTTGTAGATGAAAATGTACTGTCTATCGATTCGCGCTTTTCGCGGGTACGAACCGTGCAAAAGCAAAAAGCACCCTTCGTGCAACGAACCCGTAATAACATTGTGATTCATGATGGCGGTAAACGCTACCGCGCCAACGGCTCGAAAAACCAGTAAATGAAAAAGTCCCGACCAAGTCGGGACTTTTAAACTTTCGAGAATAAAATCGATTACTTGTTTGTCCAGTGGACCGCTGTCTTGTGGCTGCCTTGGCGGACAACTAGCGTGTAAGAACCGCTCGGGAGAGCCTTGAGGTTCATCGAGTGGCTGCCTGCGCCATAGACGCCAGACTTCTGCATTACGCTCACACCGAGAGCATCGTAAATATCGACATTGACAAGGCCCGACTTTCTGGTCGTGAACTGGAGTGTCGAACCGTTTACGCTGGCCTTGAGATTGCTTTGGGCCTTGTGAACCGGTTTGATGGCGATGGACGGGTTAATGAACTGATAGTATTCTTCTTTGTTGATTGCCGATGCGCTATCGCCGATGATGAACAATGCCGTCTTTGTTGTGGCAGCATAGTTGGCCGTTTCTGGTGCGGATGCCGTGACAGAAATGATTGCCGGGTATGCGCTTGTTGCGAATCCTTCGCCAAACTTGATCATGTAAGCCGAAGTTTCCTTTCCGTTAAACGTGTAGGTAATCTGAGCCTTGTCGGTAATGGTGACGTCCGGGAGACCCGTTGCAGATTCATAGTTTATTGGAACCGTCTGATTCTTGAACTTTTCAGAGATGCGGTGGTTGGCCTTCTGGTACGTGATTTCGAATGTATCCTGCATGGCGCGGAATCCAGGGATTGCTGCAGCCGTTGCGACAACTCTTGCCGTGCCGTAACCCAAGAAATGCAACATCCAGACTTGCTTGTTCTTTTGTGCGTTCGAGCAGGACGTGCTCTTGCAGGTCGACTTGCTTACAGAAACAATAGTCGGGTCGAGCGAAGCAAGCTTGAATGCAGAACCTTCGTTGGTCTTGTCTTCCATGGTAAGGACGTAGTCGTTGACGTTGTCTCCGTCAAAGTCTACCGTTCTGCCAGTCTTGGAGGCCGTTTTGCATGTGCCGGAGAAGTTGCAGGTCATGTCTTCGAGGTTTGTGATGGTCTGGCCTGCGACCTGCTTGATGGTAACGACAGATTGAGAACCGTCATTGCCGGTCAAGATGGCGTAACCGTAGTCGTTGATAACGATGTCGGAACCGGAGATGGAAACAACCTTTTCGTTGCTGGAAGTGTAAGTACAGCCGGACTTGAGCACGCTAGAAATCTTACCGTCGGTCTGCTTTGCAGATGTTGCCTTGAAGGAGCAACTTCCGCTTTTGCCCTTGGTGATGGAGTCAGGCCAGGAACGTGCGTTCTTGGTGAGGTAGCTCTTGACGATGTTTCCCGAAGTCGTAAGCGTTGCTGCATCGAGAGCGGCTGCTGTAATGAGGGACTTGTCGCCAGCGAAAATGGCGGACTTTTCGCTCTTCTGGTCCACGTCGGAAGTCAACTGGCGCAAGCTCCAGTTGCAGTTCGGAATGTTGTTCTGGTCCATGAACGTGGTCCATGCGCTTGTGGCGCTGGAGTTCGGATCACCGTTACCGTCTGCATTAGTAGTACCCCATTCACTGATGAAGACCGGGGCGCCTGCACTGAGTGCGCTGGAAACGTTTCCGCCGTAGCTACCCTGGGAGTGCGTTGCTGCATAGAAGTGCAAAACGTAGGCGATGTTTGGCGAGCTGATCGGGTCTCTTGCGCCCTGTTCCGGGTGCTGGGACCAGTTCGGTGTACCGACGATAACCAAGTTCTGTGTGTTGGCGCGGATTGCCGGAACAACCTGGTTAGCGTAATTCTTGATTGCGCCCCAGTCGCCACCGCTACCGCTGACCGGTTCGTTATAAATTTCATAAATGACGTTCGGCACGTCTTTATACTTTTGGGAAACCTTCTGGAAGAAGTCCTTGGCGATGGATGTTTCGAGGTGGGCTCTGTGGCTGTGCCAGTCGAGAATGATATAGACATCGTTTTCGATTGCAGTCTGGACCATCTTGTCGATCATGGACATTTGACCTTCCGGAGAGGTCTTGTAGGCAGAACCAGCGTCTACCTGGTTCTTGGTGCCGCCATCGCTGTCGTAATATTCGATTGCCATGGCGTAGCGGAACACGTCAATCTTGAAGTTATCCACGACCCATGAAATGACTGCCGGGTTGTAATAAGATGCGCCTGTAGCGTCGGACCAGAAAAGGCTCACGCCGCGAAGCATTGCTTGCTGGTTGTTCTTTGCGCCAACAATCTTGTTGCCGTTTGTGTGAAGGGCGCCGTAATAAGATACCGGCCCGACCTTTCTCGGGAACGCTGTCGATGCATCGGCTGCGAAAGCGGAAACCGCCGCGCCTACCAAAATGCTTGTCAGTAGCTTTGTCAATCTCATGAGTTTTTTTCCTTTTGTTTTGACAAAAATTATTTAAATAAAGCGAAGATAGTAAACAATTTAGCCTAATTTTTTGTTTACCATTGAACACACGGCCAAATTGGCTTTGTGTTTCGCTTTACACCGTCACCCTATTAGCATATAATGTAGCTTTCTGCGCGCAAGAATGAAATGCTTTGTATCGTAATAAAAAAGTTGCGTTCTTGCCGTGTGATAAAATACACAGTAGTTTTTTATAATAAAATTTGTATGTACTTTGAGAGCTCGCAAAGTACTATATTACTTAAGAAAGGGCGTTTTATGGGTAGTTATGTAAATTTTTTTTTCAAAGTGCTGTAGGTATGGCATTTTTGAAGAAAAAAAAATATATTGTTGTCCAAATCGCCCGTTTTGGGTAAAACTGTTAAAAAAGAGAGAGAATTATGAATAAGAAACTTACACTTGCTTCGGCTCTTCTTGCTGCTACTAGTGCATTTGCTTTCATAACCTGGAACGCTGATAGCGACAAGGTTCTTACCGAAATCGGTAACGATACTGAAACCGCTGGCTACTGGTTCAGCTACGGTGACGATGGTGACGGTGGTGCTTCCTCCGTGACCTGGCCGGTTAAGCTCGGTAACGAATATTCCGACGATGCTATGGACCCGGTTATCGCTGAATGCGGTGGTATCTGCGGTACTGCAGTGCTCGCCAAGGGTACTTTGACCTATAACCCGTTCGTGGGTATCGGTTTCAACGTTGTTGGCGAAACTTCTGCTGATGACAAGACTCCGGCAGCTGGCAATGCTTCTTCTTGGGGTGGCCTCTGCATCACCTATACTGCTGCTGCTGCTCCGAACCTCGAACTCGGTCTCGGCGACGCTGTTGACGCAACTATCGGTTATGCAAACCCGAACGTTTCCCTCGCCAAGGCTTCTGCTCCGACGACCAAGAAAATGGCTTGGTCTGACTTCAAGCAGCCGGCATGGTACAAGGAAGCCACAAAGATCAACGGTACCGAAGCTGCTGCTCAGCTCGTTGCTGTTAAGTTCAAGATCCAGGCTGTTCCGGGTAGCTACGAATTCAACATCAAGGCTATTGGACCGTACGATGGCACCTGCGGTATAGATGCAATCAAGGCTGTCCGTGGTGCTTCCTCTGCTAAGGCAATCCTCTCTGGTCGTACTCTCAGCTTCGCCGGTGTGAACACTGTTGCAACTGCTGAAGTTCTCAACCTCCAGGGCCAGGTTGTTGCTAAGGGTAGCGCAGCTTCCGCTCTCAACCTCGCTAACCTCGACGCTGGCGTCTACATGGTTCGCGTTGCTGGCAAGTCCGTCAACTTCACCAACAAGATTGTTTTGAAGTAATTTAACGGATTCGCAAGAATTTAGGAAAGGGTCGCGCAAGCGGCCCTTTTCTTGTTTTTTATCACAAGTAAAGTTGTTTTTGTCTTTTTTGTCTTTGCTTAAAAGCTATATTTATATATATTACTTTGGCATTTACTAATCCCCTTTTGGGGCGCTTATGAGAGGCCTTTATGATTTCCAAAAAAATTCTGATTCCAGCTTTGTTGGGAACGGCGTTTTTACTGGGAGCCTGCGGCGATGATCCTGCGCCGGCAGCTCCGATCAATCCGACTCCGAGTTCTGCGGTCTATCCGATTCCGACGAGTTCTTCTGCTATTGTTCCGACGTCTGCGACTCCGGTACCTACAAGTTCTACTCCGACACCGGTTCCGACTGCGTATCCTAAACTAGGCAATTCTGCAGCTCTTGGTTATGCTACAACCAGTTATGCGTTGTGGAAGGGCTACCATTTTTCGACTTACGAACAGGAACTTGCGACTTATCCGGAACTCGCAACGGAATTTAATGTTGTTTTCCTCCCGGACGCTGTCAATAATTTCTTGCCGGCCGGTCGTGTTGTTTGGTCTGCCCAGTCTTCGGGGTATTATAGAAATTATTGCATGGCCAATTCCAGTCTGCAGCCTATGAAGTTCCGTGCTTGCTCTGTTTCGGAAGGTATTGGCTACGGTATGCTCTTGGCGTATTTCAATGGCGATGACGATGCCTTTATCCGCATGTGGAATTACACTAGGGGTTATAGATTATATTCCAACAGAAAGCTTATGCCGTGGATTACCGTGTCGTTCCACTGGACCGAAGTGGATAATTCCAGTGCAACAGATGCTGACGAAGATATCGCAACGGCACTTATCCTCATGTATTTCAAGATGGTTGCGTTGGGCGATGTCAATACGGCAAATAACTACTTGGCTGACGCTCTTACGTTCATTAACGCTATCTGGGACTTGGAAGTGAACCCGGCGACCTTGCTCATATACTCTGGTGATGAAGACCTGTGGAAGGGAACAAACCCGGTTTACAACTTGAGCTACTTCTCTCCGGTGGCTTTGAGACTTTTTGCCTTGGTTGATCCGAATCCGGCCCATAACTGGACGGGTGTGTTGAATGCCATGTATGCTTACATGCAACAGGTCCAAGATGCTGGTACGGGCGTGTTCCCAGACTGGAGCGATGCTACTGGCGCAGCAGCCAATCCGCCTAACGGTGCTGCAGGTTCTGGCCCGGGTAGCTGGACATGGTACACGTTCAATAAGGAATCGGTGCGTATTCCGTGGCGCATTGCGTGGGATTACTACTGGTATCAGGATGTTCGCGCTGCTGCCGTCCTCAATAAGTTGAATGTCTTTATTGCTACGAAGTCGACCAACAATCCGGATAGCCCGGTACTTTCTGTGAACTATTCTTGGAATTTGGATGTGGGCGCTGACAACGCCAGAAATACCGTCGTTTCGAGCCAGTGGTATGCCGCTTGGTGTGCAACGGGCCTTTCTGGCAATCCTGATTGGCTCAATGCCTGCACAACGGGCTTGAATGCCAAGGCTCCGTCGAATAATACGTCGAGCTATTTCTCGGATATCTTGCTCACGATGTATTCTGCTTTGTTGAACGGTTTGATGGTTCGTCCGTTCTAATAAAGTCTTGGAATGCGCGGGGCAAAGCCCCGGTGCAAAACTCCTTTTCAAGGGTCCCCGTGAAGCGGGGACTTTTTGTATATTCTTTAGCATGAAAGAAAAAAATGTGAATTCCAAGGCAGCGAAGGCTGCAAAAACGAAAAAGTCTGAAAAGGTTGCTAAGGCGGTAAAAGCGAGTAAAGATGAGAAAGTTGAAAATGCCGCGCTTGTTAAGCAGTCTTCTGTAGATTCTGCGGCCCTCGTGGTGCCTGTGAATGATTCTACGGCTGTGCTTGATGCGGGGGGTGCCGCCGATAGCTTGGATGCCGAAGGCAATGCGCCAGAAATGCCAGTGCTCCCGACTGCGGAACAGCTCGGTATTTCGATTACGGCAGGGACGCCTGGAGCTGCTCTCAAGGCGACTGTAGGCGATACGATTGATTTCCCTGTGACGGTTTCATGGAGTGTTCAGGGCAGTGCCATTCTGGTGGTGCCGACGGGTTCTGCCAATGCTAAGGGCATTTTGCAGTTGGGCGTTTCGCAGGAATCGAGCCGTATGGTCAAGGATGGCAAGGAACTGGCGCAGATTACGTTCAATTACAAGCTCGTTATGCAGGATACGGGTAACTTGAACATCCCGGCGATGCGTTTTGAAATCCCGACGCCGACGGGGCAGTCGCTGGACTTGCGTAGCGATTCTGTGCCTGTGCGTGTCGATGCGCCGGTCAGTATGCTACCGATTGTTGTCGGCGTTGTTGTGGCTTTGTGCGTGATTGTCGCTGGAATGTGGCGTGTGCGTCGTCGTGCGGCGTCACAAGCGGCGGCAGCAAAAAAGAATGCCGCTGAGAACGCTCTCCGCGAAAAGATGATGGTCTTGAAGCAGCGCGTGATGGTGGCCGATAGCCGTGAATGGCTCTTGGAACTCGAAGGAATCTGCAAGGAATATGCCTTTGAAAAGTTCGGAACAACCGGGACGGGAGCTGCGGCCGCTTCTGCCGTGAATTTGGACGCCCTCGTTGCCGATGATAAACTTGATGGCTGGAAACCTTTGCTCGAAGAATTTGCCCATGCCCGTTACGGAGGCGGCAAACGCGACAGCTTCGAAAACAAGGAAACCTGGAAACTCGCCATGACGCTTATGGGCGTTAAGGAAGAGGAGTAGTAGGAAGTAGACAGTAGACGGTAGGAAGTGATGCCTACTCAGATACCTTCCTCGCGAATGTGTTTAGTGGCATTGTCATTCCCGGCTCCGACCGGGAATCTCCTTTATTATGCATATGTCATCCTCGCGAAGGCGAGGATCTAGTAACATTGTCGTGCTCGCCTTGTGTGGGCGTTTTTTTTGTTTATTCTGAAAAATCTGATAAGCGGATAAAATCCGCTGATGAAATGCTCTTGCATTTGTTAGAAATAATCTAATTTTGAAGAATGGTTCGGAAGTACTATTCTGTTGTTTTGTTTGCATTAGCCTTGCTTTTTGCGGGGTGCTCTAGCCATCCGCCTTCTGCCGCGCAGTTTATGAATGTGAAAGAGGAAGAAGGGAAGTTTAATAAATCTTTTATTATTGGAGCTTCTCTTCGATCTGGAGATATTTATAAAGGCACATCTCATATTCATGAAGATTATGATGATGAGGAAGGTTTTGCAAATTCTGATTTTTCTCTTTTGTTTAGATATAGCCATTTTGTAGCAGGCGGTTCATTTGAGAATATGTCTTTCAGATATATTATGGGGTTTCGAAGCCAATATATTGGATTGCAGGGGTGGGCTGGTATGGGCTCGAATAAAAAGAACGAGGCCCCCATTTCTGGAGGCTTAATGCTGATAGAAGAGATTCCTATCTGTGATGAATTTAGAGTTGGGCTTAGTGAATATATTGCTAATAATGGTTATTCGGTTGATGAAAATCTGGGAGGTCTTGGTTTTCGATCTACGCGTACATACAGTGAATTTGGTGTGGGCACTTATTTGACTTATAAGAATTTCTCCATTGAATTCCGCTATGGTCGTGAAATTGATGAACCGAGAAATCGCTTTTATTTTATGACGCACTATGCATTTTTTTAATGAGTAAGAACTATAATTTAGTTGTATGATTATTGACGAAAAGAAAATTTCTCGGCGTATGGCGGGGCTGGATTTGTTCCGGGTGGTGGCGGCTATCATGGTGCTGCTGTTCCATAGCCACATTCATCACGGTTGCAGCTTTGGTGCCTTGACGGGCTTTGTTTCGATGGGCGCAATTTTTATGACCGGATTCTTTATGCTGTCTGGGTTCGTGCTGTTCCGCACTTATCAGGAACGCGAACTTTTCAAGATGGACTCGCTCAAGAATTATTACTTGAAAAGGCTTATCGGAATCATTCCGCTGTATTACCTGGTTTCGATTGTGTATGTGCTTAGCTTGGGCTCTGAAAGTGCGTTCCAGAATCTAGTGCTTTTGCCGATTGAATTGCTTGGATTGCAGACGGTGTTTTCGACGCTTTTCCCAGTGAGTCATAATGACGGAACGTGGTTTATCTCTTGCTTGCTGCTTGCGTATCTGTTCTTCCCGCTGATGCAAGAAGTCGTCAAGCAATGGGGAACTCGCGCAAAGCTTGTGGCCATTGGCCTGAGTGTGATTATTTTGTTCTGGTCGCCGCTGGTGGTGCATACATTTTCGACGGACTCCATTTATTCCAATCCGTTTTTCCGCGGCCTTGAATTTTTCATCGGTGTGGTTTTGGCATCGCTCTCGGTGAATGCAAAGTGGGTGGCGACTTGGAAAGCGTTTATCGCTGAGACTGTGCTTTTGATTGTCGGCGTTTCTGTGGCGGTAAAGCTGAACATCTTTGTCGGAAACTACATGCTTTACGATTGGATTGCGGTTCCGCTGTTTGGCTGCATGGCGTTGACGCTCGCGGGGCTCAAGTCGCCGCGATTGCAGAACTCCAAAACGCTCCGTTATGCGAGTGCCGCAAGCTATGCGTTTTTCTTGGCGCAAACGTTCAATACCCAAATGGAACGATTCCTTTTCGCGCAGTTGGGTGTGCAAGATAATGCTTTAAAAATCATAATTTCAATTGCGCTTGTTAGTGCAATGGCTGTTGTGTTTCATGAAATTGTCGAAAAGCCAAGTGCGAAAGTGCTGAAAAAACGGCTGATGAGATAGAGTGAACCGTAGTATTTTTTTTGTAAAAAGGAGAAATATCTTATGAATATAAAGTCATTTATTCTTTATGGAATGATGTTGCCTTGTGCTATGGCGATTCTTGCGTGCGGTGACAATGGTGATACCGACCCGTTGGGATCGAATAACATAGGTGAAAACTTTATCGGTGAAAAAGACCCCATTGTTTTGAATGAAGCTAATCATGCGATGACAATTTATAACTTCAAAAGCGAAAACAGGTGCGTGGTTGAAGGGGATAAATACGAGTTCGTAGTACATAAAGATACGTCTCAAGTTTATAGAGAGTATAAGTTTTTAGGCGATACCCTTGTTTTATTGTATAAAGACGGAGACCATACTTATGGGCAGGTTCTTGTCGGTGGAAAAAATGGACAAATCAAGAACAAGTGGAAAGTGACATCATGCCATTATATTCATGAAAGAAATTCTGTTGATTGCAGTGGCTTGGCAAATCCGGATGAGGTTATAAAGGGATCTACCGTTTATTTTGACATCACTCAAGATACGCTGTTTATTTCTAGGATAGATTCG
>Ga0265298_10006949_pt1 | contig 13869 bp, 11 predicted proteins | sample AusTroGonzalo_MG_3_FD_193486 | JGI IMG/M metagenome (GOLD analysis project Ga0265298, IMG submission 193486) | Bovine rumen microbial communities from tropical cattle in Woodstock, Queensland, Australia - Gonzalo_01 | ecosystem: Host-associated > Mammals > Digestive system > Stomach > Rumen ...
CGTGGAATTGGCGTTTGCATCCGTCAACGAATACTCCACCTCAACACGTGAAATGTTGCCCTTCATCTTGTAACCGGAACTCATTCCAGTTGAACCGTTAGATTCAATATAGGCATCCTGCTCGCCTTTGATCCTTCCGCCGTAGGGCAGATTTGTCTCCATTCCGGCAGCACTGCCTGTTTTCGCTTTACCTTTGATAAACGTTCCCGTCTCCTTGTCAAACAAGCCGCTCTCGCCGTTCTTAACATATGGAACGAAATCATGGACGAGGCTGCCGCTCTCGTATATCTTGCATCCGTAGATTTTAAGCGGCGCAAGTCCCGAACTGTCAGTAGCCCACGTATCGCCATACGCACAGGCGATTTTCAGGGAATAGCCGCTACTTCCGTATGCCGTCGTTCCCGTCAGCGTCACGGTCTTGTTTGTGAACCCGGAAGTGACAATGGACGCCGCTGTGCCTGGAATGTCGAGGATGTACGTTCGACGAACGTCCTTGACATTCGTCGGCTTGGGAAATGCTGTTTGATCGAAATACATTTGTCCGCTTCCCTTGGCATTGTAGCCCAATTCGGCACCGTAGGGATAGTTGATCTGGAACCTTGCTGTGTTGTTCGCGTCAAAGAGCTGCCAACCAAGCGAACCAACTCTGTTGGACGCCATGGCGCAGTCGAGTTCTACGCAGGTTGTGTTCTTGACCTGATAGCCCGTATCGACATAAAGATATTCGCCAGCGGTTTCTGACACCGTGGACAAATATCCGTCGTCTTGATACGCAGGTACGTTGTCGCCGCCCGCCCTAAACGCCGCGATATTCTCTCCGATGATGAATCCGCCGCCGACAAGATCCTTGAAACACGGCGTTTCGCCGTCCTTCAGACACGGCACGAAATTGTGGACTGGCGCATTTTCCCCTCCTTCGACGTAGTTCTCGTATATCTTAACGCCGTATATCTTCGCCTTGGCACTGTTGCCAAACGCTGTCGCACAGGCATTGGCGTAATTTGCAAATAGCGACAGCGGCAGATCGGCGACAAGCCCGGTGAACAGGCTCGCGTCGAACGTCTTCGTATTGACAGTGCTTCCGGAAACAATCTGGTTCTTTCCGTTCTTCAAGTCGGTTACGAGCGTGTAGCGGTTGAGGTTTGCGTAGTAGAACTGCGTATCCGTCCACTGACTGTCGCCGTTCTTCGTATTCCAAGTGCCGGTAGTCGAATCCAAGCCCCTTATGCGGAACGTATGGCCTACACCAACGCCAGAAGAGCCGGTGTAGTAGAACATCGTTCCGAGAGTTGTCTCATGCGTCGTATCGCCGAAGACACGCCACTGCCTGGAGTTCTCCGTGTCCGTCAGCTGGAAGTCCACCTCCACGCGGGAGATGCCGCCCTTCATTCGGTAGCCGGTCGAGATGCCGGACGTACCAAGCGACTCAATGTAGGGATCCTCGGCAAACGCCGGTGCCGCGAGCATGGCTGCTGCGACAAGAAACAGAGAGGAGGTGCTTTTCATGTGGATTCCTTTCCTTTGCATTTCGCTGTAATTATACCATAATTAAGAGGCGCGTGCGGTTGCTTTTATATGACAATTTCTGGTGGGAAAACAGGTCAGACCTTTTTTCCCACCAGATTTTCTGTCTTGGGCAGGGGCAAAAAATGTTATAATATGCCTTGAGACTGAAAGCATGAAAGCACCAGAGTACAAAATAGGCCGGACGGTGTTCGGCGATTCGTCGGCTGTCGAGTCCGCATACAAGGCGTTCCGCGACCAGGAGATAGACGAGACGCGCCTCGCGCCGGACAGGTCGTGTCCATTCCCGGAGAAGCGCCGCGGCCTCGTCGGCGAGGCGCCGGTCTCCGGCGTGGGCACGTTCGAGGGCGGCAGGCGGCAGACGATAACCTTCGCGCCGAGCGAACGGCCCGGTTGGTGGATTCGCCGCACGGACCAGCCGGAGCAACTCGACACGCTTGTCGATATATCAAACCTGTGGACGAGCGCCCAGAACCTCGTGCTGCGCTCCGGCTCGCCGCACAACTACCTCCGCATGGTCGAGCACATAATCGCCCTGAAGACGGGCCTCGGCGTGGACGACGTGCTCATCAAGGTCGCGAGCGGCGACCCTCCCCTTTTCGACCAGTCGTCGCTCCCGCTCGTCGAGGCGATGGAGAGCGCCGGAATCGCGGAGACCGGGGACGACGCGACCTACGTGACGGTAAAGGAGCCGCTTGCGTTCGGCGGCAGGCGCGGGGACTTCCTCCTGTTCCTTCCCGCCGAGAACGGCGAGAGAAACCTTAGGATCGACTGCGCGATCTCGTGGAACACCGCGATCGGACGCCAGCGCGTCCTCTTCGACGCGACGCCGGAGACGTTCAGGTACGCGAGCCTCGCGAGGACGAACGCGACGCACCGCCAGTACCTTTTCGCCAAGACGTTCGGCAAGCTCTTCGCCGCGACAAGGAACCTCGGCTACAACAAGCGGAACATCCTCATACACGGCAGAAGGTTCTACACCGAGCCGCGCTTCCCCGTCGGCGGGAAGTTCCTCGAGCCCGTGTGGCACAGGGCGACGCTCGACCTCATGGCGGCTCTCGCCCTCACGGGCCCGGACCGCTTCGTCGGCACGGTCGTCAGCTACCGCGCCGGACACACGCTCGACTGCGACGCCGTCCGCGCACTATACAGGAACGACCTCATATGCTCAATCTGAAGCTCAACCGCCCACTGGTGGTGTTCGACATAGAATCGACCGGAACCTCGCCGCGACGCGACAGGATCATCGAGCTCGCGGCGGTCAAGGTGTCGCCGGACGGGACCGAGACCGAGAAGTGCTGGCTCATGAACCCGACGGTGCCGATACCGCCGGAGACGACCGCCATCCACGGAATCTCCGACGAGATCGTGAAGGACTGCCCGACGTTCGCCGACAAGGCCGCCGAGATATTCGCGTTCTTCGACGGGTGCGACCTCTCAGGATTCAACGCCGACAGGTTCGACATACCGTGCCTCGAAGAGGAGTTCGCGAGGGTCGGGCTGAACTTCGCGCCGTCCGCGCGAAGGCACGTGGACGTGCAGCGCATCTACCACAGGATGGAGCCGCGCGACCTCACGGCGGCGGTCAGGTTCTACCTCGGGCGCGACCACGCGGGGGCGCACGGCGCGGAGGCGGACGCAAGGGCGACGCTGGAGGTCCTCAAGTCGCAGATGGAGCGCTACCCCGACCTGCCGAAGGACGCCGACTCGATGGACGAATACCTCGTCCCCCGCGACCCCCTGAACGCCGACCGCTACGGAATGCTCCGGTGGAAGAACGGCGAACTGACCGTCAACTTCGGCAAGAAGAAGGGAGAATCCCTCAGGAAGCTCCTCCTAAACGAGCCGAACTACCTGCGCTGGATAATGAAGGGCGACTTCGACACGGAGGTCAGGATGATCGTCCGCGACCTCGTCGAAAACGGGCGGCTGCCGCCGAGACCGGCCGAAGCCGCCGGGCGGAAGAGCTGAAAAAAGACAACGGAAAATCTGAAGAAGAAAAAATCTGAAGAAGAAAAACGAAAGGAACGAAGATGAAGACACACGCAAAGACATGTTTCGCGCTCGCCGCCGCAGCGGCGCTCGCGACATTGGCGACCTCGGCTGAGCGCTGCGCCCCGCTCGACGCCTCGTACTGGGCGAAGTCGGTATGGATTTCGGTGCCGGACGCGCCCGTGTTCAACGACGCGCCGATCGGCGGGGCGCTCTCCGCGCCAGGCTCCAGCTGGTTCGCGACGGAGATCGGGAACAGCCGCGACGTCAAGTCGGTCAAGTGGATGACGGCCGGTCTCGGCGTGTACGAGATATACGTCAACGGCGTCAGGATCGAAGACGACTTCCTCAAGCCCGGCTTCACCCACAACAAGAAGACGAAATACGCCTTCACATACGACATAACCGACGTCGTCAAGACGGCGGCGGGCGAGACGAACGCCTTCGCCGCCGAGGTGTCCGCAGGCTGGTGGCGCGAGAAGATCTGCACCCCCAACCAGCCCAAGGGCTTCGCAGGCGACAAGAGCGCGTTCCGAGGCGTCCTCGAATACACTTACGCCGACGGCAAAGTCGAGGTGTTCGGCACCGGCACGGAGGGCTGGAAGGCCGCCGTCACCGGGCCCGTGAAGCGGGCCTCGATATTCGACGGCGAGTTCTACGACGCGCGCGAGGCGCCCGGCTACGCCCGCATCGCGGAGATGAAGGCCCCCGAGCGCAACTACGAGTTCAACGGCGCGCTGCTGCCGACGGACGGGGCCGAGATAACGCTGCGCGGCGACCTCGCGCTCCTTCCGAAGCGGGCGTACGCATGGGAGGGCGTGACCGGCGCGGCCGACGACGCCTTCGGAACCGTGAAAACCGTGCGCGAATTCGATCCGAACGGAGAAATCAACGTCCTCCCCGGGCAGACCGTCGTCGTGGACTTCGGGCAGAACGCGTCGGCCGTGCCGTCGTTCCTCTTCTCCGCCGAGGCGGGCGTCGAGCTGACGGCGAGGCCCGCCGAGATGCTGAACGACGGCAACGGGGCGAAAAAGCGCGGGTGCGACGGCCCCGAGGGCTCCGTGTACCGCCAGAACCTCCGCCAGGGATACGAGAACTCAAGGCTCGTGAAGTACACCTTCGGCGGCTGCGGGATCGAGGAGTACATGCCGCGCTTCACGTTCTTCGGCTACCGCTACGTCTCCATGACGGCGACCGGCCCTGTCAGGATCGTCAAGCTCGCGAGCATACCGGTCACGTCCATCGCGCAGGCCGACGAGCGCGGGTCCGTCCGCACGGGCGACGAGAGCGTCAACAGGCTCATGCAGAACGTCGTGTGGGGCGAGCGCTCGAACTACCTTTCCATCCCGACGGACTGTCCGCAGCGCAACGAGCGCCTCGGCTGGACCGCCGACACCCAGGTGTTCTCGGAGACCGCGCTTTTCAACGCCGACGTCGCGAAGTTCCTCCGCAAGTGGATGCGCGACATGCGCGACAGCCAGCACGACGACGGCGCATTCCCGTCCGTCGCTCCGTTCGCGCAGTACGGCAACGAAGGTGGCCGCGTCGGCTGGGCCGACGCCGGCGTGATAGTGCCCTACACCGTCTGGAAGATGTCCGGCGACACGGCCGTCGTGCGCGAGAACTTCGCCGCGATGGAGCGTTTCCTCGCCATGCAGGAGGCGACCGAGTACAGAACCAGGGTGCACAAGGGCGGGGCGATCGACGGGCAGTACGCCGACTGGCTCAGCTTCGAGGACTACGAACGCTGCAACGGCCGGGCCCACATTGGCAACAGCCACAAGAACCCCTACAAGCCGGAGGCCGTCCGCTACTGGAACTTCCTCGCCGGGTGCTACTGGCGCTGGGATGCGCTCATGATGGCCGAGATGGCCGGGGCAATCGGCTGCGAGAAGTCCGTCGCGAAGTATTCGGCAATGGCCGAGAAGGCTCTCGCGTACCTCCGCCGCGAATACGTCGATCCGTCGGACGGCCTTCTCGTCAAGGAGTTCCGCCACCTCCAGGGCGCGGCGGTCTTCGCCCTCAAGCTCGGCGTCCTTGAAAGCGCGGAGGCCGTCGCGGCGACGAAGGACGCGCTCCGCCGCAACATAGCGGAGCACGACGGCTGCAACATGACCGGGTTCCTCGGAACCTCCGTCATCATGGACGTCCTCACGGAGAACGGAATGACCGACGTGGCCTACTCGCTCTTCCTCAACCACAAGTTCCCGTCGTGGCTCTACTCCGTTGACCAGGGCGCGACGACGATATGGGAGCGCTGGAACAGCTACACGAAGAAGGACGGCTTCGGCCCGGTCGGGATGAACAGCTTCAACCACTACGCCTACGGCGCGGTGATGGGCTGGGTGTACAAGACCGTCGGCGGAATCGCCCCCGACCCGAAGTCGCCCGGGTTCAGGAACATCCTGATGCGGCCCGTCCCGGACAGACGTCTCGGCTTCGCCGAAGTCGAGTTCCGCTCGCCCGCCGGGCTCGTCAAGAGCGCGTGGAGATACGACGGCCCGAAGTGGACGTGGACCTTCACCGTCCCCGAGGGCGCGACGGCAGACGTGACGCTGCCGGGCGAGACGGCGTCTAAGAGGCACGCCGCCGGGACGTACACCGTCGTGAAGACGCTTGACTGACTTTCCCGGAGCGGAGGGCTGCGGCATGATGCTGGCGATGGGGATAATCAGGGACGTAAACCCGTTCGAGATCGTGCGGCATCCGTGGTTCGTCTCCGCGTTCCTGGCGGGCGCGCTCGCGCAGCTGTTCAAGTTCATCGGCGCGTGGCGGAAGACCGGGCGCTTCTCGCTCGACAGCCTGCGCGGCGCGGGCGGGATGCCGAGCGCGCACTCGTCGCTCGTCGCCGCGATAACGGCGGCGATCGGGTTCACCGACGGCTTCGACGCGCCGTACGCGATGATAGCGCTCGGCTTCGCGGTTGTCGTGTTCGCCGACGCCGCCACGCTCAGGCGCGAGGCTGGCGAACACGCGAAGCTCCTCAACAGGCTCGTCGTCAAGATGAACGACAGGCTTGACGAGGAGGACCGGATCGAGGCCGCGAAGCTCAGGGAGCGGCTCGGGCACAAGCGCCGCGAAGTCCTCGCCGGCATAGTGTTCGGGACTCTCGTCGCGTTCGCGGTCTGCTCCGTGTGGGACTTCTGGAAGGAGCCGCCCTTCTCGTAGGCCGCCATGTACCGGGAGCTGTCCATAAAGGGTTGGAAGTTCTTCCTCGGCGGCAGGGGGATATCGGTCCGCACGGGGAAGTACTTCCTGGAGTCGGTGCTGGTGGGCCTTCTCACGGGCTTCGTCGTCGTCGGCTTCAGGTGGATGATCGACTTCGGGCGCAAGTGGATAACCGAGGGGCTCGGGCACCACAAGTTCCTTTCCAAGCTGACCGACGGCGCCGCCGTGGCGGAGCTCTTCTCCGTGGAGAAGCTCCTCGACCCGTACAGGTGGCTGATGGTCGTCCTCCCGGCGGCGGGCGCCCTTCTCGGGCATCTCCTCATCCGCAGGTTCGCCAGCCTCGAGCATGCGCGCGGCACTGACAGCGCGATAAAGGCGTACCACCAGAGCGGCGGGCGCATAACCGGCGCGGTCATACCGATCAAGTCGGTCGCTTCCGTGCTGACGGTGGCCTCCGGCGGCTCCGCCGGATACGAAGGCCCCGTCACCCTCGTCGGCGCCGCGTGCGGCTCGCTCACGGCGAAATGGTTCAACCTTCCGGTCCGCGCCAGGAGAATCTACATGGCGGCGGGCCTCGCGGCAGGCATAGGCGCGCTCTTCCAGGCGCCGCTCGCCGGCGCCCTCTTCGGGATCGAGATCTTCTACTCGTCGGGCGACGTCGAATACGAGACGCTTCTCCCCAGCTTCACCGCATCGACAGTCAGCTACACGGTGTTCGCGCACTTCTACGGATGGGGGACGCTGTTCTCCATGCCGTGCGAGCACAGCTTCGAAAACGGGCTCAGGCTCTTCCCGTACTTCATCCTCGCCGTGGCGGTGACGTTCGGCGCGAGGTTCTACATATCGTTCTTCAGGGCCACGGAGGAGCGGTTCTCCGAAATGAAGCTCCCGGCGTGGTCGAAGGTCGTCATAGGCGGACTCGCCGCCGGCGCGATAGGCTTCTTCGTGCCGGACATACTCGGGACGAGCTATTCCGTCATCCAGGCGAGCTTCACCGCCGGCGAAAGCGAAGTGTTCGCGGACTACGCGCCGCTCACCATCGCCGGCTTCGTCTGCTTCTTCTTCATGAAGGCGATAGCGACCGCGTTCACCGTCGGCTCCGGCGGCTCGGGCGGCGTGTTCGCGCCGGCCATCGTCTGCGGGGGGACCCTCGGCGCGGCGGTCGGGCTGTTCTTCGCGAGGGTGCTCCCGGCCCAGGTCGGCATACACCCCGCCGCGTTCGCGCTCGTCGGCATGGCCGGCTTTCTCGCGAGCGCCGTCCGGGTTCCGCTGACGGCGATCGTCATGGTCTCGGAGATCTCCGGCAACCACGCCCTTCTCGTGCCCGCGATGTGGGTATGCGGAATCAGCTTCTGGCTGAACAACGGCTGGTCGCTCTACCGCAGCCAGCCGCACAGCCGCGAATCCTCCCCGGTCCATTCGTCGTATGCAATCTGAAAAGGGACATCCGACATGGCGATAGACCTTGGACAGACCGCGCGAAAGGCGCGCAAGGCGGCGGGCGAGGCGCTCCGCGACTTCGAGCTGCCGCTGCTCGCGTTCCCGGTCGCGGTCGTGGCGGTCGTCGCGGCGACGTTCCTCTTCCCGTCGGGGAAGGTCGCCCTCTGGCAATGGTGGGCAGCGGCAGGCGCCGTTGTCGCCGAAGGCTTCTTCCGGGCGCCATCGCGCCGCCGCGGAGCGGTCGCCGCCGCGCTGTTCGCGGCGTTCCTCGGCCTAGTGTGGCTCCTTTCCAACGTGACCGCGGCCTACGCCTGGTGGGATCCGCTCAGATACCACAACCCCGCGATAATGATGCTGGCGGACGGATGGAACCCCGTCCACCACGGCACTTTCGAGGGGATCGCCCAGGCGTCCGGGATGCGCCCGGAGTGGATGAACGCCTACCACGTCATCGCCATGCCCAAGGGCCCGTGGTACTTCTGCGCCGCCGCGCTGCACTTCACCGGCAACCAGTTCAACCTGTTCATGCCGATCTACCCGTTCCTGTTCGTCGCCTGCGCGTTCGCGGTCGCAGACGCGTTCAGGGGCGAATCGCTGCTCGTGCGGGCCGCCGCCGCCGTGCTGGCCGTCGGGTACGTCCCCGGCTTCGGATGCCTCGTGGACGGCGTGGTAGCCCTCGCCGCGGCGGGGCTTCTCGCGACGATGTACTCGCAGATACGCACGGGACGCTGGCACTGGATGCGCCTTGCGGTGTTCACGTTCTGGATGGCCGTCTCGAAGCAGACGTCGCTCATGCACTGCTGCGCGTTCTGGGCGATCTTCATAGCCGTCAAGGCGATGCTCCGAAGCCGCGACGGGTTCCTCGGCAAGACCGTCGCCACGGGCGCGGTATGCGCGGCGCTCGCCGCCCTCGCGTCCGTCTCGCCGTACCTGTCCTCCTACGTCGAGTTCGGCCACCCGTTCTACCCGAGGTACACGGGCGACGAGCAGAAGCATCCCGCCGTCAACATAACGGGGGACTTCCTCGAACGCAACGACGACGCCGACGCGATGGGCCACGTCGGGGCGTACGTCAACGCATTCGTCTCGACTGCGGCGGCGCGGGCGTACTACAACGCGAAGCTCGGGCGGAACGACTTCATGCCGGAATGCCGCGTCTGGAACACCCCCGGGCTGACGCGCGAGCCGGGATCGCCCACGACGGCCGTCCACAAGATCACGTTCGTCGCGCTCATCGCGGCGCTGCTTCTCCTCGGCGGGGCCGGGGAGAGGTTCGTCGCCGCGTGCGCGTTCGCGGGGTCGTTCCTTATGCCGACCGAGATGCTCGGCTACATGAGGTACGTGCCGTGGCTGCTGTCGCTTAGGGTTTACTGCGTCTCGGCGGCGGCGAGACAGCTGCGCAGGTTCTGCGGCCCCGTGCTCGTGAACGTTGCCGGGATCGCCTTCGCAGCGGGCGTCGCGCTGCGCTTCGCGGGCGAGATGACGCGCAACTTCGCGGACGCCGTGGAATGCGAGCGCGGCGTCAGGGACTTCCTCGCGGCGCCGCCCGTATCCCCGCTGGTCTGCGCGTACCTGGAGGAAGACGGCATGTTCGTGTGCGACCTGACGCTCAAGGCGAACGTGGAACTCCTGTCCGAAAGGACGCCCGCGATGAGGGACACGACCGTCGCGGCCATGCCCGCCGAGGCGGGAGCGGCCCTCGACGGCGCCCTGCACGTCGTCTGCGCGGGGAACTTCGCCGTCATCGGCGGCGATCGGGGCGGGGACGGCCCCACGCTCGCGAGGACCTTCTTCAAAACGCTGCCGGCAAACGCATGGGAGGCCATCCGTGGAAAATAGAATCGCAGTCCTTCTGCCCTGCTACAACGAAATCGCGACGATCGAGAAGGTCGTAAGCGACTTCAAGGCCGCCCTGCCGGGTGCGGCGGTGTACGTCTATGACAACAACTCCAGCGACGGGTCCGGCGCGGCGGCGGAGAAGTGCGGAGCCGTCGTGCGCCGCGTGCCGCAGCAGGGCAAGGGCTACGTCGTGAGGCGGATGTTCCGCGAGATCGACGCGGACATCTACGTCCTCGCCGACGCCGACGACACGTATCCCGCCGACGAGGCCGCGAAGCTCATCGCCCCCGTGGCGTCGGGCGAGGCCGACATGGCGATCGGCGACAGGCTGTCGTCAACGTACGCCGCCGAGAACAAGCGCAGGGGCCACGGGTTCGGCAACATCCTCGTGCGGGGACTCATCAACCTCCTCTGGGGGGCGAACGTCAAGGACGTGATGACAGGCTACAGGGTCTTCTCGCGGGCGTTCGTGAAGACGTGCCCGGTACTCTCCGGCGGGTTCGAGATCGAGACCGAGATGACGCTGCACTCCCTCGACAAGCGCATGAGCCTCGTGGAGATCCCGATCGCGTACCGCGACCGCCCGAAAGGATCCGTGTCGAAGCTCCACACGGTGTCGGACGGCTTCCGCGTCCTTCGCACCATATTCCGCATGTTCAGGATATACAAGCCGTTCGCGTTCTTCGGCTGGCTCGGGATAGTCCTCTCGCTCGTAAGCGTCGGGTTCGCGATTCCCGTGTTCGCGGAATATTTCGACACAGGCCTGGTGCCGCGGTTCCCGACGCTGATATTCTCCGGCTTCGTCTTTGTCGCGGCCATCGTCTCGTTCTCGCTGGCCGCCATGCTCGACGCCGTGAAGAAGCAGTCGGACCAGGAGTTCGAGCGCGCGCTCGCAAACCTCTAGCGGCAGGCGCGCAGCGCGAGCATGGCGAACGAGGTGCAGAGCGCCGGGTCCGCCTCCCAGAACCTGTTGTTCTCGTTCTGCCAGCTGCCGTCTTCCCGCTGGAGGGAGACCAGCTTCGCGGAAAGCTCCGCCTTCCAGTCGTGCCCGCCGACATCATCGACGCCAGCCGCCGAAAGCGCCCTCGACATTATGTCGTAGAAGTAGTAGAGGCCCTGCGAGCCCATTCCGGGGTTCTCCTCCAGCGTCCAGTGCTCGCGGCAGTATTCAAGGGACTGCCTCACGCGCGGATCGCCCCTGTCCAGCTTCGCGTGGCACATGGAAAGCACCGCCGCGTACGTCATCGAGCCGTATGCGCGCAGCGACACCCTGCCGGCGGCGTTAGTTGACATTCCGCCCTGCGGAGTGCGGTCGTTGTACGCCGCGCCGCCCGCGTCCGCCCCGGCGTCCTTCACGAGGCCGCCTACGAACGAAAGGGCCCTGTCCCAGTCAACATCGACGCGCGGCGCGCCGACGCGCGCCTCCTCCAGCGACTCGGTGCGGCGCATGGCGTCCAGTGCGTAGCCCGTGTTGGAGAGGTCCGCGTACCTGCGGCGCGATATCTTGTCGTATCCGAAGCCGCCCGCCATCGTGTCGTCGCCCGTCAGCTGCGACGAGGCGATGTATTCGCGCGCCTTCAGAAGCGGCGCGGCCGGGCACTTCTTGGTCTCGAAGAGGGCGGACAGGCAGACGGACGTGTTGTAGTTGCCGAGGCCCGAGCCGCCGCGGCCCGGCTTCGGGACGTAGAAGCCACCGTCTTCGCGCTGCGTGCCCAGGACGAACCCGACGCCCTTCGCGATGGCGTCGTCCGCGTCGCGCGCCCCCACGAGCGCCCAGACCGGCAGCGCGGTCAGGGCCGGCATCTGCGGGTCGCTCCAGTGCCCGTCCGCCGCCTGGCGCGAAAGAAGGAACCTCTCCCCTTTCGCGAGCGCGGCGTCAATGGCCGCCTTGTCGGACGCATACGCCGCTGCGGCTGCAGTCGCGGCGGCAAGCACAATCAACCTTTTCATACTGTTTGACCCTCCTTTCGGCCTGCGCCTTCTGTCAGATGACGAACCCGGAAAGACATCCAAGCACAACGCCAACGACATAGACGCTGAACAGGACGCACAGGTTCTCCTTAATGTCGCGGTTTGTGCGGAAGAGTACCAGGAGCCCAAGCCCGGAGCCCGTGAAAGAGCTGGCCATGAGCGCGCCTGAGCTTATCGCGCCGTCAAGGTACAGCTTCGCGCCGGCCACGGAGACGGCGCAGTTCGGAATCAAGCCAATGGCGCCCGCCAGCAGTTCGCCCAGGACAGGGGTCTTGAGCCGCAGCGAATCAAGCGCGTTCTCGCCGAAGAAATGCATGCAAAGCTCGACCGCGCCCGACACGACGGCGATGAAGACGAATATCTCTGCGGAATGTATGAGTGCGGGAACGACGATGCCCTTTCGCTCCCTGCAACCGCAGCGGCTGTGCGCGCACAGGTCGCCGACCGAGACCTCTCTGCGTGTCCTGCGCATGAACGCCAGGATCCCGTTCGCCGCGAACCCGACTGCGACGGCGCACACGGCCTTGATTCCCACGATCTTGAGCATGAGGGAGACGGGGGCGCGCGTCGAGACGAGAACGGGGACAAGTTCGTCGGAAGTGGAGAGGAACACAGCCATGAGGGTGCCGACGGAGACGACGCCGCCCGCGTACAGCGACGCGGCGGCTGCGGAGACTCCGCACTGCGGAATCGCGCCCGCGAGCCCCCCGGCCAATGGGCCTATAGAACGGGAGCGCCCGAGAAAAGCCTCGAGCGCTCCGCCCGCCCGCGCCTCCACCGCCTCAAGCACGAGATACGTCGCGAAGAGGAACGGGAAGAGGAGCAGCGTCTCGCGGACGAACTCCGCCATCACGCCGGGGCGATGGCCTCGTTCGGGCAGGACGCGGCGCACGCGCCGCAGTCAACGCACTTGTCGGCGTCGATGCAGTAGGGCGTGCCCTCCGTTATCGCCTCGGCCGGGCAGGCGTCCTTGCAGCATCCGCAGGCAACGCACTTCGCGGCGTCAATCTTATGTGCCATGGTCATACCTCCATTGGTTGGTTTGATGCCTGGTATTATACCAAATTTCACCGCGCAAGTCCGTTGCATTTTTGCGATGGGCTGCCGTGAGGTCACTCAACCGCGTTGCCAGGTTTTGGCCGTGTAGAAATGTGTAGAGCAGTCGGAGCCTGGGCATCCCCAGAGCGCAGCGAGCCGCGCAAGCTGTCGCTAGTATGAGATGCGCGAACAACGCCTGAAAGCCCGTATCGGAAGAGCGTCATTTCCTCGTGGCGCTTTTCGATGTCGAGATTTGTGAACCAGCAAATGTTGCCCATGCGCCGCCACTTCTGGCCTGTCTCGTCGATCTTGAAATCGGTCGACTTCTCTTCGTAATGCGGCGGCACCTTAAACCAGAAATGTCCAGCCTTGTTCCAGAGCCACACCTTGTTGTCGCGAATGAGCGGGAATATCTCGCGGCAGGTGACGGCGTTCACGTTGCCGACGACGAGAAACTGCTTGCCATGCTCCATCAGGATCGCCATATACTCGCGGGAAAGCGAGAAAGGCGATTGGTGACGACAATGTCCGACTCGTCGAGAAGCGCGACGCGCTCGGCGGAGCGGAAGTCGCCGTCGCCATTCAGATTGGTCAGCACGTTCTTCCTGTTCTTGATGAGCCATTCGACGTCAGCGAGGTCGATACGTCCGTCGCCGTTCACGTCCGTCACCTCGTTGATGACGATCTTGTAGGGCTGCTTTTTCCGGGAGGGTCCGGCTTCGTCCGGGCCGCCATCCCCGAACAAATCCAACTCCAGTTGTGCGAATGGCGAGGCGGCATAACACGTAGCGGTGAGTCTTTTCAGCCCGAGCGAATTGAAACTCATCGCGAAATACTTGAAGAAGTTGCTTTCGTAGGGATCGTCGCAGTTGCAAAGGACGCGCTTGACCTTGAAGT
>Ga0265298_10006950_pt1 | contig 13869 bp, 12 predicted proteins | sample AusTroGonzalo_MG_3_FD_193486 | JGI IMG/M metagenome (GOLD analysis project Ga0265298, IMG submission 193486) | Bovine rumen microbial communities from tropical cattle in Woodstock, Queensland, Australia - Gonzalo_01 | ecosystem: Host-associated > Mammals > Digestive system > Stomach > Rumen ...
AGAATGACGAAATTCGCTATCTGACTCCGCAAGGTTCGGATCAGAAGAAGAAAAAGTACTGCCGTTTCAAAAAGAGCGGTATCAAGTACATCGATTACAAAGATCCTGAGTTCCTCAAGAAGTTCCTCAACGAGCAAGGTAAGATTCTGCCTCGCCGTATCACCGGTACTTCGTTGAAGTTCCAACGCAAAGTTGCTCAGGCCGTTAAGAAAGCACGCCACTTGGCTTTGCTGCCTTACGTAACGGATATGATGAAGTAATTAACCCATTTAACAGAAAGGAAAGAACATGGAAGTAATTCTTATTCAAGACCTGGCTAATCTGGGTTTCAAGAACGACATCGTAAAAGTTCGTGACGGCTACGGACGCAACTACCTGCTGCCGCAGAAGATTGCTATCATCGCAAATGAGAGCAACAAGAAGCAACTCGCCGAGAACCTCAAGCAACAGGCTCACAAGGCTGCTAAGTTGCTGGCTGACGCTCAGGCACTCGAGGCTAAACTCGCAGAAACTGTAATCGAAGTGAAGGCAAAGGCTAACGAAGACGGCAAAATCTTCGGTACCGTTACCACGCAGAACATCGCTGACGCTTTGGCTGCTCAACAAATCAACATTGACAAGAAAGTCATCACGATTGCTGAGCCGATTAAGGAGCTGGGCGAGCACACTGCACAGGCTCGTTTGCACCGTGAGGTAAAAGCTGAAATCAAGCTGAATGTAGTAGCTGAGTAATTGTTAAACAGTTAAAGAAAGGAAAAAAGCAATGAAAGCTGGAATTCATCCTGATAACTACCGCGTAGTAGTTTTCAAAGATATGTCTGACGGTACTCAGTTCTTCAGCCGCTCTACAGCTGCTACCAAGGACACGATTGAGATTGACGGCGTTAAGTATCCGCTTATCAAACTGGAAATCTCGAACACGAGTCACCCGTTCTATACCGGCAAATCGAAGCTGGTGGACACCGCCGGTCGTGTGGACAAGTTCATGTCTCGCTACGGCAACCGCACTCGCAAGTAATCTTGCGATATCAAGGGGCAGGCACGCGCCTGCCCCTTATTATTTTTAAAATTATACTATTATGGAAAACGCAAATCTCTGGCGTGCCTTAGGCCGCAACATTCTTCTCTCACTGGTCATGTTCGCCGCTATCTTCGGATTGCTGTGGGTAGCCGAACTTATTTTCCCGAGTGTGACTCTCTTGAAATGGCATGACGCCGCTTGGTGCGTAGGTATCCCTGCGAGTATCATCGGCGTGGCATATATCCTGACGATTCGTGACCCGCAGAACTACACGGGTTTCTTCGCCGGTATCGTGATGTCTGCGCTGCTCGGCGTACAATTCACGCTGCAAGGCAGTTATGACGGAACTTTCCTGTATTTCTTCGTCTTCATCCCCTTCCAGATGATGTCCATTTACAAATGGAGCCGCAGCAAGAATGACGGCGGAGCAAGTTTTGAGCCGAAGTTCCTTGACCGTCCGCGTTTCTGGCTGTCGATATGTATCGGTTTGGCTGTTACGGCAGGCGACTATCTTATCCAGACCTTCGTCATGGCGGGAGACGCACTCACGGACAACATAGCGATTAAGCTATGCAACGGACTCATGGTAGCATCCTCGTTCCTCGCGAACTACTGGTTGATATACCGCAAGAACGACTCGTGGCTGTACTGGTTCATCTACAGCGTAGCGGGCATCTTGCTGTTCATCCTCCTCGGGAACATCTTCTCGATTGTACTGTTCTGCTTCTTCCTTGTCATCAACTCAATGGCGGGTATCGCATGGATAAAGAACACGAAACCCGAGCACTATTTCTGGGCAGCGCCTTTCCTTGGTAAGAAAAAATAATCCATCCGCCATGATTGGCGGATTCCCGAAATGAAACGCAAAGCGGACACTATACTGAAAGTGAGCGAACCGATGCAGCTCATGGACTTTCTCATCGCTAAGATGGGAGGCATGGCGCGTTCGTCGGTGAAGCAATTGTTGGGTCAGCGCCGCGTGAAGGTAGGCAATGCCATCCAGACGCGGCATGACTTCGCCCTCAAAACCGGCGATATAGTAACCGTCAGTTCGGGTCGTGGCAACAGTCAGTTGACCCACCCGAAACTGAAAATCGTTTATGAGGACGATGACCTCATTGTGGTGAACAAACAGCCGGGACTGCTTACCGTAGCGGCTACGCCGGGTTCGTCGGAGACGACCGCCTACTCTATCCTGCGCGCGTATGTAAAAAAACAGAACGCGCGCGCAGGCGTATATGTAGTGCACCGTCTCGACCGCGAGACATCGGGTCTGCTCGTCTTCGCCCGCTCGGAGGAACTCCAGCATTACATGCGCCAATATTGGCGCGAGCTGGTCACCGAACGCACCTATATCGCCTTGGCGGAAGGTGTACTGGAACCCCGCGAAGGACAGATACGCAGTTGGTTCACGGAGGACAAACGCAACGCGGTGGTCTATTCCTCGCCCGTCGATGACGGCGGCGACCTCGCCATCACCAACTACAAGACGCTTCGTGTATCCGCCATGATTGGCGGATCAAACATCTACTCCCTCGTCGAGCTTCATCTCGAAACCGGTCGCACGAACCAGATTCGTGTCCATCTCGCCTCGAAGGGTTGTCCGGTGGTAGGCGACCGCAAGTACGGTCACGGCAATGAGTACAGTCCTATTGACCGGCTATGCCTGCACGCGAAAGTGCTGGCGTTCATTCATCCCGTGACGGAGAAGACGGTGCGCTTCGAAAGCCCCGTACCCAAAGAGTTCAACCGCGTCATCGCATAAAAATTAAAGCCACCCGCAAAGGTGGCTTTAATTGTGTATACCGGTTCCGAATGGCTAAGCGCCTCCGGAGGCTCTCCGGTTAGTAGCTTGTTCGCTGCGTAGCAGCATAACTTATCTTCAGTGCATACGCACGACGCAGCTCCTGCTTGATATCAGCGATGATACCCATGCGGGTCTCTTTGTCGGCTTTGATAGAGACGGTCATCATACCCTGCTCGCTCTCTTTCATGGACGAACGCTCATTGACGATATACTCGCCGATTTCTTTCGTCTCTGCGAAAGCGTCATCGAGTTGGATACGCGTCTCTGCACCGTACTGCTTGCGGAACTCTGCCGTAGGCGTACCTACGTAGATATAGCGCACCAGCGATTTCTTCTCCAGCTTTGTCAGCTCCGTCGCCTGAGGGTTCTTGAACTGCACCTTGTAGCTGACCTCTTTCATGGACGTAACGGACATGAAGAAGAACAGCAGCATGAAGATAATATCCGGAAGTGACGACGTATTGAGCGCCGGCATTTCTCTTTTCTCATTTCTACGAATCTTTGCCATGTTAGTTACCGTAATTTTTAGGTTCAGCTTCCGAAATCTTCTGAGGATAAATCTTTTGGATTTGCTTCTGTTGGTCCTCGTCGAGTTCGTTGTAAGCTTTGTGGAAATACTTCTGCGCGCATTCTTCACGCAATTCGTTATACGCCGCTACGAGTTCGTTCTGAACGTCGAGGTATGCCTGATACTGGGTATCCACATCGTTCTGCACGGAGATGACATGGTCCTTGGTATACTTGAGCACACCGAACGGAGCACCGAAATCTTCCTCTACGAGTTTCGGATAGTAGTCGGCATTCTGTTCGTTCTTGATGAACTCTTTGGCTCTCTCGCGAAGTTGCTTCACATCCATCAACTGGCCTTGTACCATCAGTTGGTTAGCGGAGTTGATCTTCACTACCAAAAGGTTGCGTTTGTTGATATCCTTATCCTCTATCTTCTGATCGGGAGGAATAGGCGCAGGCAGACGGCGAGCCAGTCCTTGGTTCACATCCATAGAGGTGGTCACCAAGAAGAAAATCAGCAACAGGAACGAGATGTCGGCCATGGAGCTGGCGTTAATCTGTGGGATTTTCTTTGCCATGATAAATGTGTTTTACTTCGATAGTTTTTTTGTATAGGCCCATCCCCAGATCATCGTACAGATAGTAGCGGTGATGAGGAAATAGCAAGCGAAGATAACGGCGTCGGCGAGCTGTGCCCATGCGCCTTCGTTATCCGTACCTTCATAACCTACGATATGTATTTTCTCCGGGCTACCGAGGAACCAGCATACGAGCGCCAACACGATGAAACCACCTACTACGCCAAGCGTCATATACGCTTTGCGGCGGTTGGTCTTCCAGTTGTTGCCGAACTCTACGCATACCACCGCAAGGGTGATAAGCACTACCAGCGCCACGAGGAGATATACCCAGATGAGGAATGCATCGGTGAAACGAGGAATATCCAGGAAATCACCGGCTACCTCGAGACTACCGTTGGAGCCGCCGAGGAAGAACAACGCGATAAACACGATGCCCAGCGCCAGCAGTGCCCATAAGGCAATCTTTGGTAACATTTTATAGTCTTTCATATTGCTCAGAATTTTAGTTGTTAATAATTATCAACCAAGTTTGGTTGATTCATTATTTTTTCTTCTGGGCAGCGTCGAACTCTACTACGATGTCGAGCAGGCTAATCGAGCTGTCCTCCATTTCATTCACCAGACCCTCGATGAGGCTGAGAATGTAGTTGTAGAACAACTGCAGAACAATAGCAATAATCAAACCGAGCAACGTGGTCAACAGAGCCACCTTGATACCGCCGGCAACAACCGTTGCAGAGATATCACCTACCTGTTGAATCTTATCGAAGGCCGCGATCATACCGATGATGGTACCCAAGAATCCCAGAGACGGAGCAATCGAGATGAACAGCGAAATCCAAGACAGGTTCTTCTCCAGCAAACCGAGCTGTACGCCACCGTAGGAAGCCACCGTCTTCTCTACTACGTCGATACCCTCGTCGTAGCGGCTCAGACCCTGATAGAAAATCGATGCTACAGGACCGCGCGTGTTACGGCAAACCTCAAGAGCCTCCTCGATGCCGCCTTTCTTCAGAGCAGCCTCGATATTAGCGAGCAGCTCCTTAGTGTTGGTCTTGCTAAGCGACAGATAGATAATACGCTCGATACAGAGCGCCAAACCGAATACGAGAGTAACGAGGGTCAGCGCCATGAAGCCTGCACCACCTTCGATGAACTTCGTCTTAAGAGTCTTGTGAAGCGCTACCAAGCCACCGGCCTCCTCTGCGGGAGCCTCAGCTACTTCTTCAGCCGCAGGAGCAGCTTCATCTACTTGTTCAACAGCAGCCTCTTCTACAGCAGCTGCTTCTTCTTGTGCCATCATTACTGCGCTACCAAAGGTAAGCATAGCCAGCACCGTAAGAGTTGCAAATACTTTTTTCATGAGAATAATTTAATTAAGTTGTTTATTTTGTTTAAATATAAATTTCTTCTTACAATGTACACCCTACACTGTACACCCTACACCATCTCCCTGCGGAGAGACGGGGATTCGAACCCCGGAAACCCTTTTGGAGTTTACACGCTTTCCAGGCGTGCCTCTTCAACCACTCGAGCATCTCTCCATGCGCTCCTGCGCACTTCAAATCAAAATCGGCTACAAAATTACTACTTTTTATTTAATTATGCAAGTTTTTTGACAATTATTTTTTTATTTTGCTACATTTTCTCACGATTATTTGCATATATCAAAAAAATACACTAACTTTGCACCCCGATTTAACAACACTTCTTTATGTTTATCATCGGCATTGCGGGCGGTACCGGCTCGGGCAAAACAACGGTAGTCAGAAAACTCATCGAGCGTCTTTCTAAAGGCGAAGTGGTAGTCATTCCCCAAGACTCGTATTACAAGGACAGCAGCGATGTGCCTGTCGAGGAGCGGCAGAACATCAACTTTGACCATCCCGATGCCTTCGATTGGGAATTGCTCAGCAAGCATATCAAGATGCTCAAGGAGGGCAAAGCCATCGAGCAGCCTATATATTCCTATATTACGTGTACGCGCTCGGACGAGACCATTCATATCGAACCGAAGGAAGTCATCGTGGTAGAGGGCATTATGGCATTGCGCGAACCGCGTATGCGCGAACAGATGGACCTGAAGATTTTCGTTGATGCCGATGCCGACGACCGTCTTATCCGCGTGATGAAACGCGATGTGATGGAGCGTGGACGTACGGCCGAACAGGTCATCGAGCGTTACCAGCGCGTGCTCAAACCCATGCACGAGCAATTCATCGAACCTTGCAAACGCTACGCCGATGTCATCGTGCCGCAGGGCGGACATAACAACGCCGCGATTAACATGCTCGCCAAATTCGTCAAGCAGCAGCTCCGCGAGAACAAGGACTAACTGTACACCATACACCATACACCATACACCATACACCATTAACTATTGTTCCTCCAACTCTTCTTGACATATCTCAAAATAGGCACCTTCACCCTTGGTGGAGGTTATGCCATGTTACCGCTTATCCAGCGCGAAGTGGTGGATAACAAAGGCTGGATTGACGAAGAGGAATTCCTCAACATGATTGCTTTGGCGCAGGCAGCGCCTGGACTTATCGCTGTCAACTCCGCCATCTTCATCGGCTGGCGCGTAGGCGGTTGGAGAGGTGTCGCAGGTGCTGTGTTAGGCGCCGTACTGCCGTCCTTTGTCATCATCCTCGCAATAGCGATGATTTTCACGGAATGGAAAGAACTGCCGGCTGTGGAAGCCGTCTTCAAAGGTCTGCGACCTGCCGTAGTAGCTCTCATCGCTGCCCCACTCGTCAAGATGGCACGCGCCGCCATAAATAGGAAAGGAGCAAAAGGCAAAACGTTAACCGTTAACCTTTTACCGTTAATCGTTAGTCTCGCCGCCGTCATCCTCATCTGGCTTTTACACGTTAACCCCGTCTGGGTCATCCTCGCCACAATCCTCATCACCCTGATAGTCGTCTACATCCAAAACATTAACGTTAACCATTAACCGTTCACCGTTAACCGTTACCCCATGCTTTACCTCCAGCTTTTCATATCGTTCTTCAAAATAGGCCTCTTCGGTTTTGGAGGCGGCTTGGCTATCCTCTCGCTTATCGAGATGGAAGTGGAGCAGCACGGCTGGATGACGCAGCAGGAGTTCGTGGATATCGTCGCCGTTAGTCAGGTCACGCCGGGTCCGATAGGCATCAACTGCGCGACCTATGTCGGTTATACCGCCGCAGGTTTCTGGGGAAGCGTACTCGCTACTTTCGCCATTGTGCTTCCGAGCCTTATTATCATGCTCAGTATATGCAAAGCCTATTTCTGGCTCAGAAATCGTTTTCAGGGCAACCTGTATTTCGAGCAGACGCTGCGTATGCTTCGTTTCACGGTCATCGGTCTCGTAGCCTCAGCAGCCCTGCTTCTCATCAAACCCACCACCTTCATCGACCCCTATTCCTGGCTCATCTTCGCCGTCGCCTGCTTTTTTACCATCCTCCCGAATTTCGTCAAGAGCGACCATTCCCCCTTAACCGTTAACCGTTCACCGTTAACCGTTATATCCCATCCCATCCTCCTTATGTTCCTCGCCGGCCTCGCCGGATATCTTATTTACGGTTAAACCTTTGTTTTTCAACTTTTTACAAGAAGGTTATCGGAGTAAACACGGAGTAAAGTCCTAGTAAACACGGAGGCAACACGTACTTATTACCTGTTCAGAATTCAAAAAAAAGAGCCACTCAATGGCTCTTCTTTCTTATTACTTTTACCGAAAAGTACCCTGCTCCCAGCAGCATCATCAGTAACCACGGCGTGTTACCGACAGGAGACTCAGTAGATTGTCCGGACTCGGCTCCGGGGTCGAATCCCTTTCGCGCACGGCTGGGACCATTGGATGTAGGCTGCGCTGCTCCGACAAAACTCTGTTCGGACGGAGCAGCGTTGCTGAACGGCTCGTAGATAGTACCTGCATGAACACTGGTCTGCATGATTTGCTGACTTTGAATCGCCCCAATCTCCTGCTGTTTGGTATTCTTCGGAGTATAGGTATTCTTATAGGTCTGCGCCCATGTGCTCATCGTCAAGAGGCAGAATAAAATGCTAATATAAAGTCTCGTTTTCATAACTTTTCCCTTTCTTTTTACACTTTACACCTTACACTTTACACTATCACTTTACTCTTGCACCTCGTGCATCAAAGACTGTCTTATCCTTGATGATATACATCTTCTGGTCGATGAGTACTTTGCGGATCTTCTCATCCTGCGCATCATCTACGCCTTCGATATCGGTCGTCAAGTGCTTCATCGGCGAGATTTCCAGAACAAACCTGTCGTCGTAGGTAGCGGCATCCAAATCAACGGTGTAATCCATCAAAGCGAGGTTGGTACGAATACCTGTCTCGTTATCGATGAGCGTTACGCCTACGCCGCTCGTTCCGCTCGGGATGGAGATGGTGTACGTGCCGGCCTGAACAGTCATAATACCCATCGGCACAACAGTCGTCTGTTCGCTCATCGGCAGGCAGTTACCGGCTACCTCCGTAACAGTCAGTTCATCATCCATAAGAGTCGTAACCTTCGTATAGATATTCGCCTTGTTCTTATAGAAATCTTTCGACATATCTTCTCCGAATACGAATTCCGCATCTACATCCGCATCATTACTCATGCGAACGAAGGTTCGGTCTATCATGTTTTCGTTCTGCTGCAATTCAAGACAGAACTCCACCTCGCTCGGAGCTTCCGCATACGTACGATGGGCTACGATGCTTGACGGCGAAACACTGGTCGTCCATGTTACATTGCCGTAGTATTGTACGGTATAGGCGTGCATGGCCTTATACGTAAAGCCTATGCCGGATGTAGCGGATAATGTGTTGTCGTTCGTATTCCACGTGTAGAGGAATTTCGGCCCTAATCGTCCGTCGCCTGCCGTTATCCATGTTGTGTTGGCAAAGCTGACATTGCTTGTATTGATATAGGTCGGCACGGACATGATATTCCAGTGACTATCTTTGATTCGACGGTCGCCTTGCTCGGTTCCACGATTGATAGTACATTCATGTTCCGGTAGAGTGTGCGTAACGCTGGACGAAGTAATATTCGGCATATCCCCATAAGATGGGAAGTACAACTCTACGTTGTCCGTATTTGACCATACAGACGAGCCTTCGCCTAACTCATCCAAGTCGAGCGCCAAGATATAACCCACATTCGGCTTCAAGAACTTACCCTTACGGTTCGTAATAAATTTCCAGAATGTCGGGGAGTCTATCCAGAAACCTTTCTCCGCACGACCTGCGCCATCATACTCTTCAATAATCCAGTGTGTGCCATAGGTACCGAATCCGAATACCTCTTCAAGGCTCACTTCGAACGGGAACGAGATATAGAACAAGTCACGCTCATAGCGAGTAAGTTCCGGAGATAACGGAGCATGCCCGGTAGCTTTCGATTTGTTGTTAATCGTCCACTTATTGAACCGCATTACGCCGTATGCCGTTTTGATTTCAGATATAGCACCGCTACCGCTAAACGTCAACTGTGCGATATCTCCTTGGTGCTCACGGATAAACATCACATCCGCATTAATAGGGATTTCTTCGCTGATAGTACCGGTTGCAGGCACATACGATGCTACAATACGGTTGGTCTTGAAGTCATAGATTACGCGGATGGGATACCAATTCTCATCTTCATTGCTACCGCCAATAAGCGTTTCGGTTTCGCTCGACGATCCCTTGAAGTACTGCAAAATAGCATTTCCGCCCTCACCCCAAGTGGATTTTAATTTGTATAGTGCATTTGCTTGTGCTTGGACATTCGCCTCATAAATCCAGTTACCGTTATCAGAGAAAGTGACCGCCGTTAATGTCTCCGTGCCGGCTGAATTTTTAATTTTGGAATCACTACTGAGCATTTCCAAGAAATGAGTACCACTTTCTTGTGCACCGTCAATGTAAGCACGTGCAACGGCATTCGTCTCTATATCCCACATAAAGCGGACATTCGCGCTACGCTTCAAATCACCGCCTGCTTCCATCCAGTCACCTATATGTGCCCATATTCCGGAAGCCTCCTCACGAGCCAACGTATCCGAGATACACGGACTGTAGTCATTGGCGATAACAAACTTCACATTCTTGCGTCCTACGTCATCTTTGTTTACCCAGTGGGTATAATAGTGACTGTAACCCACATCCTTCTTGAGATAGTCTGAATAACTTATCAAGTGATCCGGATCGGAACGGTAGTTATCCCATTTGCTGTTGGCCGCATCGGTACGGATATAATAGTTACCGGAGTAATATTCCGCACTTGTTACAGACAACGCACCGCTACCATTCATACTGAGGTTAAAGTTATAAACAGTATCCTTCGTGATAGCCGATGCAATAGCCCCCGTTATCTGGTTAGTTGGCGTACCATCCGTCGGATATTCCTTCCAAGTGATTGCACCCGAACCATTTACGGTTGCTTGCTGGATTCGCAGATCTGGGTTCTCATCATGGCGAACGAAGAACGATACAATAGCCGTGCTATTATTCACTTTGTTCACAATAGCAGACGGGTGAATATTGGTATGTACATCATCCTTATATACCAATCGGTAATCGCCGCTCGCTACTGGATAATCAACGGCCAAACGTATGCGGTACTGATCAGAAGCATTAGCTGAGTAAGTGAGATTGAACGTATAGTCACCGGCTGCTGTAGTGGTGATACCGCACATCGCAAAACCGGAGTTCGTCATCTCCCACGGAGTACCTTGACCATGGTCTGAATAGGTCATTGTACCAGAGTTACCCAGATAAACATCGCCATGACGCTTGATTTGGAACTTATAAGTCGTATTGGCTTCCAAGTCAGCGATGGCATGCATTGGCATTAGTTCATCTGTAGAAGTAAAGTCCATCTCTTTGAGTTTGGAGTTACCTGCGGAATTATAAATCTCCAAAGTATAACCCGTACCCGGCAGATACTTGGTCCAATAACCGCTGTTGTAGTACAGTGCCCTACCGCCACCGCTACTATTCTTAGTAACTGGGGTTTGAGACGCCGTCGGCACAAACATAGGTGTAGCGGAATAGAAACCTGTTTCGGTAGCTTTATCAGCTAGGTCATCCGCACGGCGAGCCGGATAGGAAACAGGTTCTCCCGGATCTGCTGCCCAGAAGTTCTGAGCACCGGAACCGTCACCGTTTTGCACATCTCGCGTGAACGATACCCATTTGGTCGGAGTAATACTTGCAGCCCCATAGTCATAGTACCACACATCGGAGTCACCAATGCGGGTCATAGCTTTGTTTCGGTTTGTTACGGATTTATTACCGGAACCCTTATCATCCCAATATCCGTCTGCGCCGTAGAAGTTCACATATACGCTGCTCCATCCGAGAGTGTTATAGAAATAGATGAGGCTCTTTTGCGTATAATTTGCCGTCAGCGTACCGTTGTAAGTTGCTTGGATGTAGATGGGATTTGCACTGCTCTCTTCGCCTACTATTGCGCTTGACCCGTCTGCACTCAGCGTGATACCATCACCTGCCGTCCAGTGGTCGAACGTATATCCGAAGATATCCGGCGCATCAATAGGATCTGACCATACTAATGGACGAGCATTCACTTTCGTCGAAGCTTGGATAGAGGTACCGCCAGATTTGTACGCTACCGTAACAATATGACTACCGGCAACTTGGAAGTCAGCCTCTTCGGTATCTAACAATGTACCTCCGCCGCAACTGCTACCTGTACGCAGTTTAGCTTCTACTTTGTACATGCCGCTGGCACTCGGAGCAATAAAGCTTACCGTTGCACCGGATTCCGGGGTAAATGTCGGCTGCGGGTCCAATGCGCTACCGTTGTCATACAATACGCGCCAGCAGACTGTCGTCGTTCCCGTCGGTGTCGGACTAATCGTAGCTGTAACAGTTACTGTCTGTTCATTCTCAACTACCGCACCCGGACTAAACGTAATACCTGTAATCTCTGCTTTCTTGAAATAAGCATACAAAGTAACTGCAGCATCTTCTTTGTTCCATGTGCGTGCACTTGTACCATCAGCGTTGTAATATTTTGTGCCGAGGGGTGCAAGAGCATCATAGTAACCCATAAAAGCATAACCGTTAGCTGCCGTCGGGGTCTCAATTGGAGTCGGCATTGCTTCGCCATAAGTCGCTGTTTTGGTAGTCGACTGACCGCCACTACCATACCCCGTACCACTTTGACTATAAGTGATTGTTGTAGTCTTCTTCGTCCATTGAGCATATAAAGTCTTGTCGGCATTCATTGTCACGCTTGAACCGGCAGTAATGAGAGCACCTTCATTGTTTACTTTCCATCCCGTAAAGTTATAACCGGTCTTCGAGTAGGTATTTGCCGGCGCAGTAATGCTACCGCCGTTGGCATGATACGTATTGTTGCCATAAGTGCCGGTTGGAGCACTACCGCCTGTATTGCCATTACCGTTATACTGCAACCGTTGCTCTAACTCATACCAGATGTTAGACTCATCGAAGTAGATTACCGCATAACCGCTCGTAGTAGAAGAGCTAAATTTCAGCCTATTGTTATAGAAAGTACCTGTGTGTGTCAAAGCGCGTTTATTTCCTGTTCCTGCAGCGGAAAGTGTCTGCGAAGTCGCCGACCAATACGAAACCACATTTGCGAGCGAAGAAGACGAAGAACTGGTTTTAATGTAGAAATAAGGATCCAAACTACTTATTTGCGTTGTTAACTCTTTCGGCGTTGCGTATGTATGCAGGTAGAAGCGCTCGTTTGTTCCGTCCCAAGTGAACTTGATACTTGTAGAACCTTCGTCCCAGTCACCGCCACTGAAGGTATTGGTCCACGTTCCATTACGAGAAGCATTAGTCACATGGAATCGACCTTCAATAAATGCAGTCGCAGCCGCAAAATTAGCAGTAATAGTCTTACTATCTGCTGTTGCATTAATCTTAATGGGGTTACTGGACGAAGTGTAGCCCTCAGCCGCACTGGTACCGGAAGGTAATGTCCAGCTCGTAAATACATATCCCTTGTTTGCTGTCGCAGTTGCTTCACCTGATTTTGTTGCGATACCTGCCGAAACAGTAGCCGGACTCCTCGTACCGCCATCCCCTGCAGCCACGGTTACAGTGTGCATCGTCTCCGTATAGCAAGCATACAATGTCTTGTCAGCGTTCATCGTCACCGTGATAGCACGGCTGACATCAGGAATATTACCCTCTGTTCCGGCCGCATTCGTGTACCAACCTTTCCAAGCATAACCCGTCTTTGCCGCTGGACCGGTAAGAGTTACACTATTTCCACTTCCGACATACGAACCGCTTGCGGTCGAAGGATCGGTCGAGATACTACCGCTTGTACCCTTCACCGTACCAATGTCATAGTTCAATTGGTAAGCCGTCGGATAGGTTACGCTCACAGCCTTTGTACTCAAATTAAGCGTGAAGGTATAAGTACCTGCCAAGTCTGCTGTGATACCGCAGTTTTGCTTGTCTGTCTCAAACGGCCAACTTGTGCAATTGGCACGGGTCATAGTACCATTATTACCATAGTACGTACCGCCATTCTCTACTTTGAAACCGTTATCCGTATTTTGGGTGTAAGTTTTGGCTGAAAGAGATACACTAACCGTAGCCGTGGTAGCGTTCACTGTAGCCACTTTGAAACGTCTGGCATCTGTCTCTCCCCACGAACCCGCAGCGAAACCGAGCAAGTAGTAATTGGTATTCAAACTTTCCGTAGCCGTGTACCATACTTTTCTGTTAGCAGGATCCCACCATACAATCACATTCGAAGAGAGGTTGTCGGTGTTGGAGAACTTCAATAACATCTCATCAGTAAACGAGCTAAATGAACTTGTTTTTGCGGTCAGCACATACGCATTGGAGTAACCGATTTTAACTTGCATAGTATGTCCGTTGCTGCTTGCTCCTACATATGTCGGCTGCGAGCTGGATGCTCCCTTACCTAAACCGGTATGGATATAGAAGT
>Ga0265298_10006951_pt1 | contig 13868 bp, 8 predicted proteins | sample AusTroGonzalo_MG_3_FD_193486 | JGI IMG/M metagenome (GOLD analysis project Ga0265298, IMG submission 193486) | Bovine rumen microbial communities from tropical cattle in Woodstock, Queensland, Australia - Gonzalo_01 | ecosystem: Host-associated > Mammals > Digestive system > Stomach > Rumen ...
GCTCTGCGATCTGTAATTGTTGTCAAAGGCGGATTCCTGGCGCTGGATTCCGGCACCCGGACTTTCGATTTCACCAGCAAGGGACGGGAACTCTATTATGCCCACGACAACAATTACAGATCGCAGAGCATTGCCCATAATGTGGTGCTCATCCGCATGGAAGGCGAAAAATTCAGAGGCTGGCGGATCGACCCGAAAGACATCATCAACCACGAAGGCATGAACAAAACCACGGGCGGTGTCGTCCGCGCTTATGAGACCAATCCGGATTTCACCTACGTTGCCGGGGATTCCACCGCCTGCTACAATCCTGATAAAGCCAGACAGGTGGTGCGCCAGTTCCTGATGGTCTATCCGGACGTGTTTGTGATCTACGATACGGTCAAGTCGGTCAAAGCCGACCAGAAGAAGACCTGGCTGCTCCACACGCAGGAGGAACCGGTCATCAAAGGCGACACTTTCGAAGCGGTGCAGAAGGAAGGGCGGCTGATCTGCCGCACCCTGCTTCCCGCGGGTGCTTCGCTGGAGAAAATCGGCGGACCCGGCAAGGAATTCTGGTCCGACGGGAAGAATTTCCATCCCGGCGAATATCTGAAGAAAAACCTTGCCGATTCCAGAAAGCTTGGATATGATGCGCCTCTGTGGGGCCACTGGAGAATGGAGATACGCAATCCCAAAGCGGTTGCCGATGAAACTTTCCTGCATGTCATCCAGGTCGGTCTGAAAAAAGATTTTCAGAAGATGATCGGGACGAAACTGATCCGTGAAGGGAATATGGACGGAGTTTCGTTCCGTTACAATGATGTGGATTATACGATAACTTTCGACCGGACCAAAGTTCCGGCGGGCCATATCAAAGCCGTGAAAAACGGGAAAGTCCTTCACGACCGTGCTTTCAGCGGCAAGGTCCAGCCGCAGCGGGCGGCGGACTATCTGAAATAAACACAGGAAATCGGAAATTTCATCCATAAAAAACCAAAAAGGAGGGTACAATGAGTTTTCGACATCGGCAAGACCATCATAAGCGAGTGATCGAACGGGGTAATTTTACCCTGATAGAGCTCCTCGTCGTGGTAGCGATCATTGCGATCCTGGCGGGAATGCTGCTGCCGGCGTTGAATTCGGCGAAGGCGAGGGCGAAGGGCATATCCTGCGTGAGCAAGCTGAAACAGATCAACAGTGCCGGAGCCATGTACCGGAGTGATTACCAGGAGTATTTCGAACCGGCGTGGGCCACTGACGAAGTAGAATCGAACTTTTATCTCAGGACCTGCTATTCCCAGGCGATGCTTTCCGGATTCTTGGGCCGGACCGGCGGATACGGCCTGAAGTGGTCATGCACGAAAGCCGGCGGAAGTCCCAGTTTCACTTGCCCGTCTTCGAAAGAACCGGTTTTTTACGACGCCAGCAACACGACCGGAAATTACTATACGGATTACGGACCGAGCTATTATCTGTGCGGTGTATTGCCGGAGGATGCCGCCGCCCACAAAAAATGCCATAAGCTGAGCTCCGTAAAACGACCTTCCGAAACATTGTATTACGGAGAGTGCCACGGATATAACATCTATAAACTTTCCGTGGCGCGGGAGTTCGCTTTCCGGCATGGTTCCGGTGAGATCCGCGGCCCCAGGGATACCAGCTACACGGTCTGGACCGTTGCCAATGTGCGCACCTTGAAGGGAATAAGCAATGTGGCGTATGTGGACGGCAGTGTATACGGGCGGACTTCCAATTATCTGATGGATGTGACGGCTTATCCCGGCAATGGCGGGTTCGCACAGGGGGTGTTTATAAGCGGATATGTTTATTGAGAATTGAAATCATCAACTTACAGAAAGGAAACGGACATGAAAACAAGCGCAATTTCACCGGGCATGGCGGGAGTCATGCGTCACCCATTCACCCTGATAGAGCTCCTCGTCGTGGTAGCGATCATCGCGATCCTGGCGGGAATGCTGCTGCCGGCCTTGAATTCGGCAAGGGAGAGGGCGAAGGGCATATCCTGCACCAGCAAACTGAAACAGATCAACAGTGCCGGAGCCATGTACCGGAGTGATTACCTGGAATGGTTCGAACCTGCGACTGCCAGTGCGGATGCAGAGCCGACGGCCTCCTTTTATTTCAGGACCTGCTATTCCGCGTCGCTACTTTCCGGTTATGAAAAACGGACCAGCGGATACGGCTTGAAGTGGTCATGCACGAAAGCCGGGGGCAGCCCCAGTTTTTCCTGTCCGTCCTCGAAGGAGCCGGTTTGGTACAACGCTGCCAACACGACAGGGAATTTCTATTCGGATTACGGACCCAGCTATTATTTGTGCGGTGCATTGCCGGAGGATGCCGACGCCCACAAAAAATGCCATAGGCTGAGTTCCGTAAAACGACCTTCCGAAACACTGTATTACGGAGAGAATCACGGATATAATACTTACTTCGTTTCCGTGGCGCGGAGTTTTGCTTTCCGGCATGGCTCCGGTGAGATCCGCGGCCCCAGGGATACCAGCGCCACGGTCTGGACCGTTGCCAATGTGCGCACCTTGAAGGGAATAAGCAATGTGGCGTATGTGGACGGCAGTGTATTCGGGCGGACTTCCAGCTATCTGATGGATGGCGTGAAGCGTTATCCGGGCAACTCCGGGTTCGCACAGGATGTGTTTTTAAGCGGATATGTTTATTGACGGCCGAACACCGGAAAAGACCCGATACGGAAATGTTTAATGCGAATGACACGCTTCGGCGTCTGGGATTCCCGGAAGAACAGATTCCGGAAATGAGTCTGGAATTCGGGATGAGTTACGCCCGGATGCCGGAGAGTCTGGAGGCTCTGGACGAAGGTTTTCTCAGGGAGAGCTGTGTTTTCTGCCGGCTGGACGACGAAGCGGCAGCCGAAGTCCTGCAGGGGGCGGCTCTGATCCGGAAGGATCCCGATCTGACCGCTTTTCTGTGGCATGTCATCTTCACTTTGCTGTATTGGCGCACCATGTATCACTCTTTCCCCATGCCGGAAAAGGCAATGGGGGATCTGGCCGGAACTTTTTATCTGATCGTGCATCTGTATGCCCGGACCGCGGCAAAAGAGCGTTATCTTGCCAAAGGCTATCCTCCGGACATTGTGCAGGATACTCTTGCGTTGCCGGATAGCGTCACGGAATACCGGAAGAAGACCGGTCACGCCGGCACGGGTCCGCAGGGGGTTGCCTGGATCCGGCGTTATCTCACCTGCGAGTGTTTCCGGCTGGGACGGTTCGAATATTTTATCGCCAATGTGGCGAATCAGCCCACGGTCCTGGAAAACCTTCGAAGCGGAGAACGTCTGATCCTGCAGGAGGACCGGTCCGAAGGCGGCTGCTTCATCGGAAAAACGGTCAGGCAGAAGGAAGGCATACTGGATGGTGAAGAGCGTTCCTTTCCGGAAAAAGAATGGAAAAAGATTTTGTGCCAGGGCGATTGTGTTCTGAGCATGCACATTCCCGCCGGCGGCGGAATGACGCCGGAGCGTTCCCTGGATTCATTCCGGCGGGCCTTTGCCTTTTTCGGCCGCCGTTTCCCGGGGAAATTCCATCCCGCGATCGTCTGCAAATCCTGGATCGGCAATCCCCAGTTCCTGGCGCTGCTGCCGGAAAGCAATATCGCCAAGCTGATGCGCAACGCGAGGCTTTTTCCCCTGCCGTCTTCCGGCATTGACGGAATGCACTTCATTTTCGGATGGGATACCATCCGAAAATACGGGACTGATTATGCCAGATATCCCCATGACAACAGTGTGCGGCGTGCGATGCTTTCCGTATTGGAGCGAGGGGATTCCCTGCGTCTGGGCGGGATGCTCTTTTTTGAGGACGAACTGAAGAATTTTATATTATAGATCGAATTCGGATCATAACAAAAAAAGGAAGGATAAATGAAAAGCAATTCACTCTTGTCCGTATGTCTGGCGGTTCTGATGATGCCGCTGATGTCACAGGAAAATCTGTTCAGAAATGCCGGTTTCGCCAGCAAATCTTTCTGGGCTCTGATCGGTAAAAACATTCTGACGGAAAATGCCGGCGAAATGAAGCTGACCCTGGCCCGCGAACGGAAGGAGTTCACCGACGGCGGGATCGGACAGCGGATCCAGCAGCCGAAGGAAGGATATTACAATGTGAGCGTGGAATTTCAAAGCGAAGGGGTGAACACGCTCGTTTTCTGGAATCAGATCAGTCTGAAATCCGGCAAATACCAATACCGGATCCGGACAGTTCCGCTGAAAGGAGACGTGACGCAATTCCGGAAAGAGAACTTCACGTTCGACGTTCCGAAGGATGCCGCCTGGGTCTATGTGCAGATCACTGGACGGACTGACCCGGCGGAAAAGAACGCCGTCATAACGGTTCGGAATCCGGTGTTCAAATCCGTTCCTGCTCCGGCAGCCCCGAAAGCGGCAGCTCCGAAAGCGGCTCCGGCGAAAATCCGCACCGAGGTGGGGAAATATCTGCCGGTCGTGACCGAATCCATTCCCGCGGGACATCCGAGACTTTTTTATTCCCCGGAACTTCTGTCCAGAATGAAGAAGGCCGCCAAAGATCCGGAAATCGCCCCTTATATCGACATCATGAAGAAAAACGTTCTCGACCAGTATCCGAAACTTCTCAAATATTACGAGTCCGACGACGGTCTCGGTCCCAATGAACCGCTGTCCCGCCGGTATCATCCGCTGGAAAACTGGGGCTCCACGGCGGCCAAAAGCGCGATTCTTTACCGTCTGACGGGGGAAAAGAAATGGGCGGACATGGCCATCGACCTGATGAAAAAACTGACGACCTGGTATAATAAGCGTTTCGATGTGAACCGCGCCGTTTCCTGGTACGGCTGGGGACGGATCCACACCCTGATGGCCTGGGACTGGCTTTATGACGTCATGGACAAGGCGGACAGGGATGAGATCGCCAAAGAAATGATCTCGCATGCGAAACGGCTGGACAATTACGCTTTCATTGCCAAACTTTCTCCGCTGGGCGAGGGGTTGAACAGTCCGGGTTCCGGATTCTATTCCGCCCGCTGCATGCTTCCCTGGTATCTGGGGATCGCTTTCCGTAATGAAGGTTATGATGACAAATTTGCCGACGAACAGCTCCGGAAAGGGCTGGACGGCCATCTGCAGATGCTTGCCAACCGGAATGCCATGGCCGGAGACGACGGCGGCAGCATCAACAGCACGCCGGCTTACTGTTACGGCACCTACAACTATGTGGAATTCTATTTCTTCATCTCCTATCAGGCCCTTACCGGCAAGAACATTGCCTCGGATTTCCCCAACATGGGACTCTTTCCCTTCTGGCTGGCTTACACGCTCTTCAAAGGGATCGACGGAAGATTTTATGATTTCGGGACCGGCGGGGCATGGCACCAGCACAATATTTTCGTTGCCGAGAGTCCGTATCATTCCCTGTACCGGAATTTCTACAGCGGACCTTTGTGCGATGTTTCCGATGAGATCCACAAGAACCGCCCCTGGAAAGGCTGGACTCTGGAATATCATCTGCTTTACCGCAGTCCGTTCTTCCTGTTCTTCAAGAACTGCGATCTGAAGAATGTGAAAGACAACAGCGCCTTCTACCGGAAACTGCCCAAAGGTTATTTCTTTGAAAATCTGGGTCAGGTCTATATGCACAGTGGCAGAGATACCACGTCCACCCGGGCCATGTTCACCTGCGGAGCAAAATCCCCCAGCCACAAAGAGTGTGACGAAAACAATTTCGTCATCTACAAAGGCGGATTTCTGGCGCTGGATTCCGGCACCCGGACTTTCGACTTCTCCAGCAAGGGCCGGGAACTGTATTACGACCACGACAGCAATTACAAGTCGCAGAGTGTTTCCCATAATGTGGTGCTCATCCGTATGGAAGGTGAAAAATTCAAGGGCTGGCGGATCGACCCGAAGAAGGTGGGCAATCACGAGGGCATGAACAAGACCACCGGCGGGATCGTGCGCGCTTTCGAAACCAATGATGATTTCACTTACGTCGCCGGCGATTCCACCGCCTGCTACAACCCCGGCAAGGCAAAACAGGTCGTGCGTCAGTTCCTGATGGTCTATCCGGACGTGTTTGTGATCTATGATACGGTCAAGTCGGTCAAAGCCGACCAGAAGAAAACCTGGCTGCTCCATACGCAGGAGGAACCGGTCATCAAAGGTGACACCTTCGAGGTGGTGCAGAGGGAAGGGCGGCTGATCTGCCGCACCCTGCTTCCCGCGGATGCTTCGCTGGAGAAAATCGGCGGACCCGGCAAGGAATTCTGGTCCGACGGGAAGAATCACCATCCCGGCGATTTTCTGAAAAAGAGCATTGCCGATTCCAGAAAGGCCGGATATGATGCACCCCTGTGGGGACACTGGAGAATGGAGATACGCAATTCCAAAGCGGTTGCCGACGAAACGTTCCTGCACGTCATCCAGGTCGGCCTGAAAAAAGATTTTCAGAAGATGATCGAGACGAAACTGATCCGTGAAGGGAATATGGACGGAGTCGTGTTCCGTTACAATGATGTGGATTACACGATAACCTTCGACCGGAGCAAAGTCCCTGCGGGCCATATCAGAGCCGTGAAAAACGGGAAGGTCCTTTACGACCGGGATTTCACCGCTAAGATCCAGCCCCAGCGGGCGGCGGACTATCTGAAATAATACCGAAAGGAGATATTCGCAATGAAATTCAAACGGTTCGAATTGTCCAACGTGGCGCCCAAGCCGGACTGGTGGCTGGTCCGTCCGAACGAGATCAGCACCTTCTGCGCCAATGTGGAAAAAGGCGACAGCCGCGTGATCGCCATTACTCCTGGCGGCTTCCCCGTCTGGAGCGTCATCTATAACGAATTCCGCACCGAACCCATGAAAGTCAACTATTCCAGCGCCACCGGCGCGCGGGAAATGAGTTACGGCCGGCAGGAAGGGGAACCGCAGACCATCATGCTGATCGGCGGAGTCCACGGCTGCGAGATCGAAGGGACCGTCATGCTCTTCAATTTCATGCAGCTCCTGGAGACCGGCCGCGATCTGCGTGGAGAAAAGGTGGATGATCTGTTCGAAATGGCGAAACATTATAAGTTCGTCATTGTTCCCTGTGTCAACATGGACGGCCGTGCCGTATCACCGGACCACCGCATCGGCAGCGATGCAACCGAAGCCCGTTATGCCAACAGCGGCACCATGAGCGACGGTTCCATCACCGACTGGTGGACCATGAAGAAATATTATCCCATCCCCAAGGAAATGATCGGTTACCGCGGCGGTTATCCCAACAGTGAAGGATTCAATATCAATCACGATGCCACGCCGGGCTATTTCCGGACCCGGGAAGCCGAAGCGGTGGTGCATCTCGCCGCGGAACAGGCTCCGGATCTTTTCGTCAATCTCCACGCCCAGCCTGCCCATGAATCGAACTACATTTCCCCGCCGGATGCCTATTGTCCGCCGGTTCTGCAGCATACCGTCTGGGAACTGAGAAGGGAAAGCGATATCCTGCTGGAAAAAGCCGGATTCAAAGTCAATCACATCGGTGAGGAAGATCCTCCGCCCAGAGTGTTTTCGAATCTGAATGCTCCGGTGACCCTTGCCGCCGGCTGCCCCGGCCTGACCATCGAATTCGATGCCAGGTTCTCTCCCTCTTTCGAACGGACTTTGGAAGCCGGTTATATTTTCATGCGGACGTTCCTCGAACACGGCCTGAAAAAGCCCTTCGTGGACCGCGCGGCTATGAGCCATATGAAAAAATAACGGCACGGACGCTGACCGGTTTAAGACCGGAAACGCGGGAGATCCGCGACGGACCATTGGATGGTGCTGCCGCGGATTTTTCATAAAAGGCGATTTATTTTTCAAACCGCACTTGAATTTTGTCGGACGGGCAATTATGTTACCGCTAACAATGGAGATGCTGGATGAAGCTTCTGATTCATGAAATCGCAAAAGAATGCGGTGTTTCGGCGATGACGGTTTCCCGCGCGCTGGATTCATCGCGGGAACATCTGGTTTCCGAAGAGAAACGTCTCCGGATCCGGCAGTTCTGCGAGCAGCGGCATTACGAGCCGAACTACTCCGCCCGGACGCTCGCTTCCGGAAAAACCTATTCCATCGGCCTGGTCCAGCCCTGGCTTCAGTCCATCCCCAAATCGAATACCTACGGCTGGATGATCAAATACCTGGTGGAGGAATGCCGGAAATTCAATTATATCATCTCGCTTCTGCCGGTCGAGGCCGATGACAAGGAAGCCATTGACCGTGAAATCGTCAAGATCTTCCGGACCGGCCGGGTCGACGGCTTTATTTCGATGGCTGAATTCATCGGGAAGCAGGCTCTGGATGAAATGGCCGACCGCCAGTTCCCGATCGTGACCTTCAACATGCCGTCGGATGTGGTCCAGCAGATCGAAGACCCGCGCCGGGTCTACATCAACAGCCGTCCGGCGGTGGAAGCCCTGTTCCGGCATCTCCGCAGGCAGGGACACAGCCGGATCGCTTATATCGGAAGATTCCGTCTGGAATCGAGCAGGAACCGGCTTTACCGTGAATTCCTGGCTGATCAGGAGGACGCTCTGGTTCCGGACAATTCGCAATATCCGTGGAACAATGGCGCTCTGACCAGTTACCGGCTGGTTTTCGATCAATGGAAAAAACTGAAAAATTATTCCGCCATCACCTGCTTCAATGATGACTGCGCTTCGGGAGTCTGCCAGGCTTTGCGTGACAAGGGGATCATCCCCGGCCGGGATGTTGCGGTCACCGGATTCGACGACCTCGAAAACGGACAGGAAAACCCATTCCTGACCACGATCCATCCTGCGTTCCAGGAAGCCGCGGAAAAATGCGTCCAGTGTCTGATCCGTCAGATCCAGCGGAAAAATCCGGATTCCATTCAGGCAATGGAAGTAAGAAACCGGCTCGTCATCCGTGCATCATCCGATTTTCGGTATGAGCCGAAGCGGAGGCCGCGTGTCCGTCGGTCCGGTCCGAATGACAGGTGATGGGTTGAAACGAAAACTGAAAAGGTTCATTTTCTCACAGATAACCAGATAACCAAACGAGGTGCGTATGAAAAGAAGTTCAAAACCGGATTGCATCAATGGGAGCAGGTGTTTCAGTTTTACACTTATCGAGCTCCTGGTCGTGATTGCGATCATTGCCATTCTGGCGGGTATGCTGCTGCCTGCGCTGAATTCCGCGAGGGAAAAAGCCCGGGCCATTCAATGCGTGAACAATCTGAAATCCGCGGGGAACGGTGTTGCCATGTATTTTTCGGACTACGGCTGGCTGCCTCCTTATACCTGGAAAGAGATTCTGGGCACCGAAAATGTCAATGGAGCCATGAATTTTACCCAGGTGATGAATTCCTTTTTCCCGGAAGACCGGAGCAAAGTCGTCAACTGGAGTCAGGGCGCGCCGCGGAAGAGCGGTTCGACCTTTTACGACGGCGTTTCCAAATATGCCTGTCCGACGGCGGCTCCCAAAATACTGACGGGTAAAAATATGACCTACGGGTGCACTTCCAATGATACCATCAACAAAGGTCCGCATATCTTGAGATTGAAGATCCGGAATATCAGTTCCTTCTGCTATGTTTCCGAAACCAACGGGGAAAACCTGTTCAGCTGCAGTAACTTGTCCTTGACGGAGCGGTATTCCTTCCGCCACCATGGGTCGCTGAACGTCCTTTTCGGAGACATGCATGTCGGCAAAAAATCTTACAGCATGATCATACCGTCGCCTAATGCGGATAAACAGTTCTGGTATGCCTATGGATTCTGAAAAATAAACTTTTGACACTGACAAGGGAAAACATGAAAAAACTATTTTTGTTATGTCTGTTGACGTCATTTTTTGTTCTGAATGCATTTGACCCGCCGTTTTCAGGTGATTCGAGACCGCCCCGGAGTATCCGGATCGGAAACGGAACCTTCGCCGAATTCAAACCGGGTATGCGCGATCTGGAAATCGTCGTGGAGGAAAATGCGTACAAAACGACCCGCTTCGCCGCTTCGGAACTGCAGAAATTTCTGGAACAGCGGCTGAAAACGAAAATTCCGGTCGTCAACTCGCCCGGAGAAGGAAAAATCTCCATCTGCTTAGGCATCAACCGCTGGTCCCGCGAGGCCGGAATTGCCGATTCCGCATTGTGCCGGGACGCCTTCATCATCAGAACCTCCGGCCGGAAAATCTTCATCCTGGGTAAAGACGATCCGAAAGCCGATCCGGTCGATCTGCTGTCCACAGGACACCATCTGGCTGCGGACCAGTGTTATCAGCGGGCCACTCTTTTCGGAGTGTATGATTTCCTGGAACGCTTCGCAGGGATCCGTTTCTTCTTCCCCTGCGAAGAAGGAATTGTGATCCCCAAGGGCGCGTTCCGTCTTCCCGAGACGGATATTTATGACCGGCCGGATTTCGAATGCAGATGGCATTCCCCCTACAACGGATACTGGCGGGATGAACTGGCCGATCCGTCCAAATGCCGCGGTCAGGTCAAACGGCGGGGCAGAATGGCGACCCCGGAGAAAAACCTTTCCTGGTACCGGAACCGGATGCAGACCAGGCATATTGCAAACAGCCATGGACTGGCCCTGCTGAATCTGAAACGCCGGTTCCATCAGTCCCACCCGGAATATTTTGCCTTGAAGGCGAATGGCACCCGGAGCTGTGATTTGAAAGACTCTCATTCAGGACAGTTATGTTTTTCCTCCGGAGTCGGGGAGGTCATTTTTCAGGATGCCAAAGCTTATCTGACCGGGCAGCCGGCCAAATCCCGCAATATCCCGCGCTGGTCTCCGCAAGGATGCAATGAAGGCATGTTCAGCGTGATGCTGCCGGACGGATTTTCGCCGTGCCATTGTCCGGCGTGCTGGAAAGATTTCAGCCAGGGTCGGAATGCACCCAGCACCAGCAACCGGATCTGGAGATTTACCTGCGATATCGCACGCCGGCTGCAGCAGGAAAAGATACCCGGATATCTGCTCTTTGCTGCCTATGAAGGATACAAAGCAATTCCAGACGTGGAAATTCCGTCCAATCTCTGGTTCCAGGTATGCGTCGAAGGACCGTGGGGGGAACGGCATCCGGAAATCCAGAAAGACAAAGACGAACTGGTCCGGAACTGGGTCCGTAAGAGAAAAGGCAAAGTCTGGCTCTGGAATTATGCGCTGAAATGGGGCGTCATGTCAATTTCGGGAGTCCCCTCCGGTGCGCCGCGTGCTTTCGCCAAATACTATAAGAAAATGGCTCCATACATCTACGGCGCCTTCGTGGAAAGCGGAACCGACCATTTCATCTTCCACTATCTGACTTACTATGTTTACGGCAAAATCGCCTGGAACAACCAGGTTGATGCCGATCAGCTGCTGAAGGACCATGCTCAGAAAATGTTCGGTCCCGGCGCGCCGGAAATGGAGCAATTCCTTGACCGGTTCGAATATCTATGGTTGAACCGTGTGCTGGGCAAAACCGTCAACACTCCGCTGGGACCGGTCGCGGTCACCGCTTCCGCCGCGGAATTGTGGGAAGACATCTATTCGGAAACCGAGCTGGCTTCGCTGCGGAACCTGCTCCGGAAAGCGGAACAGGCAGCCGCCGGACATCCCGAAGAACTGAAGCGGATCCGTTTCGTCGGCAATGCCTTTCTGGTCCCTGTGGAAAAAGAGCTGAAGAAAAATCAGTTCCTGAAAAAAAGCATTGCCGCTTTTTCGGCGGAGGTGATCCCGTGCCGGGAAAAAGTTCGGATCGACGGAAAATTGGATGATCCGGTCTGGAAGCACAGTCCGGTCCTTTACATGCAGCCCTTCAAAAAACGTCCGGACTCTCCTGCGGATGAGACCCTGGTGCGTCTGGCCCGGGATAACGATTTCCTGTATGTCTCCTTCGAGTGCCGGGAACCGCAGATCGACAAAATCAGAGCACCCACCAGGGAAAATCCGAACAACGGCTCATTCCATGAAAATTCCGTGGAGATCTTTCTGAATCCGGATTGCCGGAAACTGAATTGTCTCCAGATGATCGTCAACTCCAACGGCGTTCCGTTTCTGATGAAATGGATCGTCGGCGGCAATAAATTCGTGCCGGACGCGAAATGGGACGCCGACTTCAGAATCGGGACGCAGGTCAACCGGGATTCCTGGTGCGCCGAAATCGCGATCCCGCTGAGTTCCCTGAAAGGTTTCGACGGCAGGAAAATGCTGGCCAATTTTACCCGGAATCAGGTGAAGGATCAGACGGATTTCTATTCCTGGAGTCCTTTCATGGAAAACAACTTCCAGGAGATCAGAAATTTCGGCACCCTGCTGTTCCAGCCGTCGGAAAAGAAAAATCTGCTGGCCGGCGGCAATTTTGCCGGAGCCAAACGAACTCCCAGAAGACTCGGAAGCTGGGGAATCACCAAGGCGGATGCGGCCGTGGGTAAAATCGAACTGGACCGGACCACTTTCATCAGCGGCGGCGCCAGTCTGAAGCTTTCCGGATTGAAAGACCGGCAGCAGCGTACCGGCATTGTCCAGCCGCTTCAGCTGAAACCCCGGACCCGGTATGTCCTTTCGTTTTACGCCAGAAGTGAAAACGTAGTGCCGTTCGAGCGCAAAACCTATGGAAGCGGTGCGGCCGCAATTCTCCGGTATGACAGGAAAAATCATACCTTGCCGTTAGGCTGGATCACCGGCACGACCCCCTGGACGTTATATGTATTCGAATTTCAGACGGGAGAAGCCGAACAATCCGGTTCGTATATCCTGCTCCGCCTGGCCTGGTCCGCCGGAACTGTCTGGTTCGACAACATCACGGTCCATGAGATGTGAAAGTCATTCGGAGGAAATGGCCGCTGAGTGCGTTTTTTCCCCGATCGGAAGTTGACTTTGAAGATTTGCTGAAGTATGCTATATTACAGTCACGAACGAACAGTTTTATTGCAGGAGATGCTTTGAAAATGGAATGGCAGGGACATGCATTGCTCGGCCTCCGGGCGGCGGAAGGGCTGCCCGAGTGGGAAATCGAAAAAATCAAGGACACGGACATGTCCCCGGCGGCCGTTGGGCGCGCGATCATGCCGCCGATCAGGACCGTCCGGGAAAAACTCGGCGCATATTGCCTGATCCTGGACTGGATCTACCAGAAGGAATTCGAAAGCTATGCCCGCCGGCCCAATGGGAGATGGGTCCCTCATTCGCCTCTGAAAGGCGCGGGCGGATCGTTTTCTTTCACGGCCAACAACGAGCTGCTTGCCACCCTGATGGATCATCTCATCCGCGAACTCAGGGCAGGGAACTGGGATGAGGCGATTTGCCGCGCCGGCGTCCTGGGCCATTTCATCCAGGAGCCCTTCACTCCGGGCCACGCCTTCAACAATTCGCTGTTCAAAGGCCTGTTTCCCGATCCGGATCCCACGAGGAACATCAAGCTCCACGGCGGATTCGATTCCGCCGGCGGCGACTATCCTCCTCCCACTCCTCAGTTATTCGGAAAAACCGTCAAGGAAGCCGCCAACCGGATCTTCTGCGAAATGTACAAAGGGCTGAAAAAAGGCTATCAGTACATCGAACCGATCATCCGGTCCGTTTACCGGGGCGATCCCAAAATCGTCCAGCAGGCCATCCTTATGGGACAGTCCCGGCTGGCGGCCCAGACCACCGCTTCCGCCTGGCATACGGCTTTCTGCATCGCCTTCGACCGCTTCGACGGCGGCGAAGCCGGATCCCTCGATGAACTTCCGCTGACCGATCTGCCGTATTTCGATGCCCATCTGAACAAATATGACACGCTGTCCACAGGATATCTGACCGACCACAACCGGAAAGTTCCCATGACGGTCATCACCCCCGACGGCGAACAGACCTTCACCGACGGCTTTTCCCTGTACGGC
>Ga0265298_10006953_pt1 | contig 13866 bp, 11 predicted proteins | sample AusTroGonzalo_MG_3_FD_193486 | JGI IMG/M metagenome (GOLD analysis project Ga0265298, IMG submission 193486) | Bovine rumen microbial communities from tropical cattle in Woodstock, Queensland, Australia - Gonzalo_01 | ecosystem: Host-associated > Mammals > Digestive system > Stomach > Rumen ...
GCACTTCAATACCATTTTGTTTGATATAATCCGAGCAATCTTTCAATTCCGCCAATAAAGCATTGCTACCATTTATTGTATCATCAACAGCTAACGATTTATTTATATACTCATCTTTGCGATCTATACAATCATTAATATTTTCTCTCACTACATCTATTTGTTCCAAATACTCATGAATATCCTTCATTTTAATGGAACACGATGAAATTTTTTTCCAACTTTCATCCAAATTTTGAATACTTGACTGATATGCCTTATATAGTTTCTCCAGTCTGCCAAGTTCTTCTTTATCGGTTTCCCAGTCTTTAGACTTCAGCTTTGAGACATTACCTAAAGAAACATTTTTAAATGATGCAGGGTATTTACTTATATATTGTTCTTGTTTTTTTGTACTCCACACAAGATCAAACAGTGTTTTACCTGATTGTCCTACTTTGCTTTGCAAGAAGTCATAATAATCTCTTATTTTATTTTTTTCATCAATTTGCTGATATATTTCCGTTGTATCAACCGATTTTTTTCCTAAACCTTTTGCTGCAAAATGTTTGTCTCGTGATTTTTCCAATCCGTCTTTAATAGATGTTATGCTCGTTTTATCAGAATGAAGTTCAAAGCAATAATCTTCCAAACCGGCATGCTTCAATCTGGAAAACACAACATCCAATGCTGCCTTTTTCTCGGCCATAAAAAGAACTTTTTTGCCGTTATACAAAGCATTTGCAATCAAATTTGTAATAGTTTGCGATTTTCCGGTTCCCGGAGGTCCTTTAATAACAACATCATCTCCCTTCATAACATCAACAATGGCCGAATGTTGGGAAGAATCGGCACTGGTTATCAAAATTGGAGCATATCGTTCAACATCTTTATCCTTATCTATATCATAGATACTTTCCGTATTTCCTTCACTTATACGACCTTCAAACAAAGCCTTAAGCAGTGCAGAACCGTTCTCCAACAACGCTTTCCAATTATCTATTTTTAAGTCTTCATACATAGCCAACCGCGAGAAAATAAAACGACCGACAGTTATATAATTTCTGACTCGCCATTTGGAATTAATACTGACTAACTTTTTCACTTTTTGTATATAGGTCACCGGACTATCATCTTCTTGATATTCCGGGAGACTTAAATTAAATTCTTTAAGCTTCTCTCTTAATGATAAATTTGTTACTATTGCCTCTCCGGCAGAAGATATTGCTATCTTCTCCGTACCGGTACCTTTACCTTTGTTTTTCAAATCTTCAAGTTTCAATAATAAAAGAGGAGCAAAATGTTTTTTATCCGAATTTTCTTGCTCATACCATTCCAGAAAACCAAAAGCAATATAAAAGGTTTTGGTACCCTTTTCTTCATTATCGCTCTTAATAATTCGCTTTAATTTTATTATTTTATTTTTAAATTCTTTGGGATACAACATTGTTTGGGCGCTATACTTCTGACCTTTCTGCATTTCAGAAATGCCGTCCAATTCATTTTCATAACTCGGATTTATACCGTTCTCTTCAGCCCATTGTTTTTTAGATATTTCCATACCCCTAAAAGGAGGTAATCCTAATTGTTCGCGAACTCTGTTTTTCAGTTCCCTTAAAATTTTTTCTTCATCTTCTTCGCTGACTTCATCTTTTTCATTTAACTTCTTTTTAGCTTCGGCATATTCTTCATCTTTGATAAGGGCTATTTCCAAGGCATCTCTGAATCTTTGTGTTTTTTCATCTCTCGGTTCTGTCGGTAATTCCGGTAGTGGCAATAACTCTATTCCCCTACCTGCGATAAGATTTCCATATATTGTATTAATGGTACCGTTAACAATACGAATTTGATTTGAATATCTTTCAACGCTGAAATTCAACAACGAATTTCTTGTTGTTAAATCCAGTAAATTTTTGCGCGCCTGCTCTATCTGCCTTACGGTATCTTTGCTTATTTTAGTAGCTTTATCCATTTAATATAGTGCCCTTAAAAATATTTATATCAAAAAAAATTCTACTTATCTGAACCGTAAATGTCAAGAACAATAAAATAAGCGTAAATCAAGCTATGTCACTTTTTGACGACGTTTGCAATAGCTGTACACTAAAATTGCACGGCAGTGCGCATAAGCTTGGTTAACGAGGCAGATGCGCCGAAATTTTTTGACGACGTTTGCAATAGCTGTACACTAAAATTGCACGGCAGTGCGCATAAGCTTGGTTAACGAGGCAGATGCGTCGAAATTTTTTGACGACGTGTACACAGATAGTACACGAGGAAAAAAGTTGCAAGCAGATGCCCGTTAAACAAGCTTATATATATTAGCGGCGTTCAAATAACTTCTCAATATCCGCCAACTTGATTTTTACATAAGTCGGACGACCGTGGTTGCATTGTCCGGAGTGTTCGGTTTTTTCCATATCTCGTAAAAGTCGGTTCATTTCTTCAATATTGAGCGCACGTCCGGCACGCACCGAGCCGTGGCAGGCAACGGTGGCGCAAATATGGTGAATTTTATCTTCCAACGCATAAGCTGAACCCCATTCGGAAATCTCCGCCGCTAAATCCTTTATCAGACTTTTCACGTCCGTATCTCCCAAAAGTCCCGGTATTTCGCGCACCAAAACGGCTTGCGGTCCGAACTCCTCAATTCCCAAACCTAACTTGGCAAAAGTTTCACTGTAATTCAGCAGATTTTCTTTTTCGGAAAGGCTCAAATCAACCACTTCCGGCAACAATAACATTTGCGAAGGCAAGCGTTCGTTTTTAAACATACTTTGCTTCATACGTTCCATTGTTATGCGCTCATGTGCCGCGTGTTGGTCTATAATTGCAATACCTTCGGGAGTTTGCGAAATTATATAGGTGTTATGAAATTGCGCTTTTGCCAACCCCAATTCTCCGACTGTTTCCGTCGGCTCAATTTGCGGCTCGGCTTCGGTTTTTACCGAATAAGTCGGCATCAAATCAGGTACCTTAAATGAAGATTTGTTTCCGCCGTGTCCCGATAACGGCATTTGAAAACTTTTAAATTTCCGATCTTGTTCACGAACTTCAAAGGCAGAAGAAAACTTTGACGGTGCCGTACCCGCACTATCCAAATTATTCTCAAGCAAATGCTCCAAAAGTCCGGTATCGGCACTTTGACGACCGCCGTCACTCAAGGCACTTCGAATTGCGTGTACCAAAAGGCTGCGAATTGCCCCGTTATCATAAAAGCGCACCTCAGCCTTGGTCGGATGCACATTGACATCAACATAACGCGGATTTACATGAATAAATATGGCGCATAAAGGATACCGTCCGGACATCATCAAATCCTGATACGCACCTTTAATTGCCCCCAAAATGAGCTTATCGCGCACCGGACGATTGTTTACAAATAAGAACTCGGATAAAGAATTAGCCTTATGGTAGGTCGGCAGGCTCACAAAACCGCTAATGTCGCAAAACTCGTTTTGAGCGGCAATCGGCACGGAATTCTCTTTGAATTCCGTTCCCATAACATCGGCTATACGTTGTCTGCGGGCAACTTGCAAATCCGTTCCGCAGGCATTATATCCGATTTTTTTCTTGCCGTCGCTATATAAATAAAAAGCAACCTGCGGATTAGCTAAGGCAATACGTTGCAACATATCAATACATTGTCCGGTTTCCGCTGCTTCGGTCTTCAAAAATTTTAATCTTGCCGGAGTAGTATAAAACAAATCCCGTACCTCTATCCGCGTTCCTTCATTGACTGCCGCCGGTTTGACCGCTTCTTTTTCTCCGCCGTTCACACTGATTTGCCAACCTTCCTTTGTGCCGCGTTTGCGCGACTGTATGGTGAGTTTTGCCACCGAAGCGACCGAAGGTAAAGCTTCACCGCGAAATCCCAAAAAATTGATATTGAACAAATCATCCGTCGGCAATTTGGAAGTGGCGTGACGTTCCACCGCCAATTCCAACTCATCGGGTGACATACCGCAACCGTCATCGGACACTATAAGCAAATTTTTACCGCCGCCGGCCAAGGTAACTTCTATTTTGTGTGCTCCCGCATCAATCGCATTTTCCACCAACTCCTTTAATGCCGAAGCCGGACGCTCTATCACTTCTCCGGCGGCAATTTGATTGACTAAGTTTGACGGTAAAACACGAATTGTCATATTTCCTCCTATTTGCGGATTTTCTTGATGTGTTTAATCAAAGAGGATGTAGAACTGTCATGAGAATTGCTTGTCATCGTACATTGCAATTCCGGCAAAATCTTCAGCGCTAATTTTTTACTCAATTCAACTCCGTATTGATCAAAGGAATTAATATTCCACAGCTTGCCCTGAACAAAAACTTTATGTTCGTACATGGCAATCAACATACCCAAATTGTACGGATCAATTTTCTTCAGAACAATGGTAGTGGACGGACGATTACCGCTGAAACTCTTGTATTTTTTCAAATTATTGATTTCCGCTTTTGTCTTGCCGGCAGCTTCCAATTCGGCGGCAGCTTCTTCTTCGGTTTTGCCGAGCATAAGCGCTTCGCCTTGAGCTAAAACATTAGCGATTAAAATTTGCTGGTGATTACCGATTTCATTATGCGATATTGCCGGAATAACAAAATCTGTCGGTACAATTTCCGTACCTTGATGCAAAAGTTGGAAAAAGGAATGTTGAACATTGGTACCGGCACCGCCGAACAATACAGGTCCGGTGGCATAGTCAACAAATTTATTATCCAAACTTACACTTTTGCCGTTGCTTTCCATATCAAGCTGTTGCAAATAAGCCGGCAGATATTGCAAATACTGGTCATACGGTACAACCGCATAACGATGAATATTATAAAAATTATTATACCAAATTCCCAAAAGAGCCAGCGTTACCGGAATATTATGTTCCAAGTCCGTGTTTAAAAAGTGTTCGTCCATGGCATGAGCGCCGGCAAGTAAACGTTCAAAATTTTTATACCCGACGGCTATGGCTATAATCATGCCGATTGCCGACCACAACGAATAGCGTCCGCCGACAAAGTCCCAAAATTCAAACATATTATTGGGATTAATGCCGAATTTTTCCACTTCTTCCTTATTGGTGGAAAGCGCAATAAAATGCTTGGATACCGCGTGTTCGCCCAAAGCGTCGACCAACCACTTACGGCAAGTTTTGGCATTGGTCAATGTTTCTATGGTGGTAAACGTTTTAGAGGCCACAATAAATAATGTATTTTCCGGATTAATCTTATTTAATACTTCGGCGCAGGAAGTACCGTCAATGTTTGATATAAAATAGCAATTAATATCCTTTGCCTGATAATATTTCAAAGCTTCGGTTACCATACACGGTCCCAAATCGGAGCCGCCGATACCGATATTGACAATGTTGGTCAGCTTCTTACCCGTGTATCCGGTAAATTTACCCAAACGCACGGCCTCGGAAAACTCCTTCATTTTTGCCAAAGTCGCACTTATTTGCGGCATAACGTTTTGACCGTCAACATAAATCGGTTTATCGGGATTGTTTCTCAAAGCAATATGCAATACGGCACGATTTTCACTGATATTAATTTTTTTGCCGTCAAACATTTCTTTTATTTTTTCTTTTATGTTATGTTCACGCGCCAAATCATACAGAGCAGACATTACATTTTGATCTATTCTGTTTTTTGAATAATCAACCAACATATTATCAAGTTGCAGAGTATATTTCTCGGCACGATGAGCATCTTGAGCGAACAAATCTTTCATTTGAGTTTCGCAGAAATTCTCATACACGCTTTCCAAATGTTTCCATGCTTTACTTTCGGTATTTCCCGACATCACTTACTCTCCTTTGTTTTTAACATCAATATTTACAAAATCCGGCTTTGTCCCGAAATATTTTTTTGCCGCGGCATTTACTTCATCTAAAGTAACCGCCTTTATATAATCATTACGCTTTTCCAAAAAATCTCTGCCCAGATTATATTGTTGCATTCCGGTTAACATAGATGCAATTCCGCTGATGGAAGCAAAGCGTAAATTAAACGACGAAATCAAAGATTCTTTAGTCTGTTGCAATTCCTTATCGCTTATTCCTTCCTGCGCCATTTTTTGCCATTGTTCCAACAACAAATTTTGTGCCTTGCGGAAATTATCCGGTGTTGACGAATACGAGCCCGTCAACAAAGCAACCGCATCATTTTGTTGCAAATAGGTGGCAATACCGTAGGTTAGGCCTTCCTTTTCGCGTATAATTTGTGATATACGCGAATTAAGGCCGGAACCGCCGAAAATATAATTTGCCAAATATAACGGATAATAATCTTCAGCTTCGCGATAGGTGCCGTTTGTCGCAAAAAAGGATATTGCCTGCGCCGATTTATATTTAACATTTTTCTCGCGCCCGCCGAGCTTCAGCTCTATTCTGTTCATTTTTTCACCGGCATATTTTTCCGGCAACTCGGCAAACGGGCTTTTCAAAATGTCTTTAACATCTTTTTTCGTCAGATCACCGGCAAAACTTATAATCAAATTCTCACGGCTCAAATGAGTTTGCATAAATTTCAGCAAATCATCTTCGCTCACATTATCAAGGGTTTTTAAGACGGTCATTGCTTTACGGGAATAAGGATGACCGGCAAAGATGAAACCGGAAAACTTTTCAGCCAAAACAGCTTCGGGATTTTCCATTTTACTTTTGATTGCCGTTTTTAACTGCTCTTTGCGCAAAGTCATAAACTCTTTATCAAAACGCGGCTTTTGCAATACGGCGGTGAGCATTTCAAGCGCTTTAGGCAAATTTTTGCGCGGAGCATACAGATATCCGGAAAAATCATCATTATCGTAGTCAAAGCCTATTTTGATACCATATTCTTCGCAAGTATCCTTAAATGCTTCGGCATCATATTTTCCGGCACCGTCAATCAGCAACGAAGATAAAATTCTGACCAATCCCTGCTTTTCTTCATCTTCATGCGCAACACCGGCATTACCGAACTTAAAATCAATACTGACAATCGGCACGGAGTGTTCTTCCAACAAATACGCCGTCATTCCGGAAGACTTAATTTCTTGTACCGGTGTTGAAAATGTTTTGTTTTTGAAAGTTGATGCCGCCAATATTTTTTCGCTGTCCAAACGATTATAATATGTCATAATGTCCGGTGCATAAAAGCCGAGCGCGAGCAACACCGAAACAAATATTATTCGTTTCAAATAATATCCGAAACCGCGACGATACGGAGAATACATACTCATTTGCTTTCTCCTTTATCTGTTTTTTCATGCTTTAGCGGCAACAAAACACCGCTGACACGCGGAGCCTTTTTCAATTCGGCGTATGCTTCTTTGACACCCTGTAAAGTCACGGCGTTCAAATTATCTTCATAGCTTTGCGCTTCATCAAGCGTAAACCCTACGGCCAACATAGCTCCTATCCAATCAGCCGCCGTTTGCGGATTGTCGTTAACAAAAACCAAATCGGCCGACATTTTTCTCTTTATTTGTGCCAATTTTTCTTCCGAAAGATTTTGCATTGCCTCATCTGCCGATTGTTGTAAAAGTTCAAGCGCTCCTTCACGCTCAAATTCATCCGGATTTTGCGGTATCATATTAAAGGAAAACACGCTTTCGCCGCGCGTAACAAAATGATAAGATGCACCCACGGAAAGAGCCTTCTTTTGTTTCAATACCAAATCTTTATACATGGCCGAAGTAGAGCCGCCGCCCAAGTATTCCTCCAACACCATATAGTCGTATATTTTGTTTTTCAATTCATCGTGTTTAGGGAGCATATATTTGTCATAAACCTTAATTGATGATACTTTAGGCAGGCTCATTTCCAAGATTTCATGCATATTCTGCTTTGCTGTTTCATGATTTTTACGGATAACTTTATGCGATTTGATTTTACCGTAATATTTCTCAATCAACGGACGAACTTCTTTGGCGGTAATATCGCCGGAGAGAATTAACAATGCGTTGCTCGGCGTATAAAATTTATGATAAAATTCCATTACATCGGCATACTCAAGTCCCATTATTTCATCCGGAAGTCCGGTAACCGGTTGTCCGTAAGGATTGTTGCCCCACAATATCAAATTCAAACGTTCGTAAAAAGGCGATGACGGATTGTTTTCCACTCGTTGCATACGCTCCTGATAAACAATTTTTCGCTCTGCCTCAAAGGCTTTTTCATCAAAATTCAAATTTGCCATACGGTCAGCCTCGTATGCCAACAAAACCTCCAACTTACTGACATCGGCAAACTGATAATATCCGGTAACATCATGGCTGGTAAAGGCGTTATCCGATACCCCGTATTTTTCCATCACCCGATTAAATTCTCCGTCTTTGGCATATTTGGTACCGCGAAACATCAAGTGTTCCAAAAGGTGGGCGCTTCCGCCCTTTCCTTTTTGCTCGTCAACCGAACCGGATTTATACCACACGATTTGTTTGACAAGCGGTGCCTTATGATTTTCAATCACAACGCAGTGCAAACCGTTTTGAAGGGTAAATTCTTCAGCCTTGAACAAACCGGCATATACCGCTTGTACCCACAGGCAGACGGATAAAAAAACCGAGATGACGGCAAACTTATTCATCAAAAATTTCTTCAGCCTCTTGTTTTACCAATTCATTTTTCTTCGGACGAACATTATATTCCGGCGGTAAAGTCAACGGTTCATTGGTTTTTACCGTGCTTTCGTCCGGTCCCTGTCTATTCAAGCCCAAACTTTTTTTGGTAGCGTTGCAGGCACAAAGCGACAAAGCCGCAACAACAGTCATCAACAAACAAAATTTTCTCATATCCTGTTTAATCCTTTCTTATTTCTGTTAATAAACTCCAATAAAATCAAAACAAACGCACCGACGCAAATAAACGTATCGGCCAAATTAAAGGCAGGCCAATGATGCGTTTCGTAATGAAAATCCAAAAAATCCATCACCGCACCAAAACGAATCCTATCGGCCACATTTCCCAAAGCACCGCCGACAATCAGCCCCAGGCAGATAATCTTCAGGCGATTGGTTTCACGATACATCCAATATAACAAAAACGCCGAAACAATCAAGGACACGCCGCTCAAAATGATAACGCCCCAATCTCCGTGATCGTTAAACATGGAAAAGCTCACGCCGGTATTCCAAACCTTGACCAAATTAAAATAGTCATTAAAAGCAATATGATGAGTCGTAACCACCGCCGTATCTATCCAAAACTTACTGAATTGGTCGGCGCAAAAGGCCAAAACTATCGCAATCAAACCCCAAAACAAAATAAATCTCCTTTTTAACTGCAGTGAATATATACCAAAAGATAATAACACTCCAGCAACAAATTAAGATAGTCAACATCTTTTTATTTTAAAAGCATACAAAAAACCCGAAAAGTTCCGTTTAGGGAAACTTTTCGGGCTAAAACATCAGAGATAATCGGCAGCGACACGGTCAGCAAGCCAGCGATAAGGCAATTCGCCCACACCCTTCATATCCTCCGGGTGCCACTGCACACACAGGATACCGTTGTCCATATCTCCCCAAGCTTCGGGAATTCCGTCGGATGCCGTGGCGTAAATATCCAAGGGCAACTTGTCGCCGTCACAGAGCTTCAACTCTTCGCGCTGTACTCGCTCGGGAGCCAGGAATTCACTATGGCGCGAGTTGACAAACATGGACTGAGGATTACCCATCAACTTGGCAAACGGAGTGTCCTTCACCAACCAAATTCGATGAGCTTCGGCCTTGTTCGTCTTGTGCTCCAAGGGGCTCTCACAGCAATCTTTCGAACGATAGAGCTTCATACCGGCGGCTCCGGCAATCATCTGGGCTCCTGCACAGATACCGAGTATCGGCATCTTGTACTTGAGCGCATCAAAAATACACTCGGAGTAGGCCTGCGAACGCTTGGTCGGATGAGACAAATGTTCGGTCTTACCGTCGGTGTAAAACTTTTCGGGCGAAGCAAACGCCCCACCGGGTAACACCAGAGCATCACAGTCGGTCAGCTGAGAGCGGCAGTTGTCAAAATCCAGAAACATAACACGCATACCGGCCTTGACCAACGCCTGCACATAGTTCCAATCGCTGCAATAATGGCCTTCTTCTCTACCGAAAAGCAAACCGACAACCGGCGCCTTCAAATCGGGTTCGGCCACGCCCAAACGGACATAGTCTGCGGGACTCAAGGTAAAGCTCGGAAACGCATCACGACGGGCAATCTTTTGAAACTTGGCATCCTCCAATCCAAATCCGTTGAATTGAGGCAGAAAATCCACACTTCTTTTCATAAATGTTGTTTTTTTTAAGGGTTAATAAATACAGAAAAATCAAAATTTGTGTGAATATAGCCCTAAAAAAAATATTTGTCAAATTATTTAAACATACCGCAAACAGACCTCTTGACAGCGGAATAAAAAGTGTATATAATCTACACACTAAATTCTATAATTATATTATATGAAGAAAAAAACAGAGACAAGTGGTTTGTTGCTACCGCTTAAGCTACTCAGCCTGACGACCGGTGGTTCTGTCAGCAGTGTAAAAATACGTGAGGAAGTTATGCCGCTTATGCGTCGTAACATGGAAGCCGTAAAGCTCATACCTCCTGCTGAAATCCCGCAAATCCGCGAGTATGCCGAAAAAATCCGTTCATTTGATCCAGATTTGGCCGATGAACTGATGACGCTGGTAGCAAAGCATAACCACGATTGAGTTCAGAGCCTCTTATCCTTTTAAGGATTTTGAGGCTCTTTTTTTTAACTTGCTTGACATTTTCCCCATTTAGGATAAATTCTCTCCCAAAGGAGATTTTATGGTAAAATTCATTACTGCCGCAGAAGCGGTAAAATTCTTTAAGGACGGTCAAACCGTGATGATAGGCGGTTTCTTAAATTGCGGTAATCCGCAATCGGTAATTGATGAAATTTTAAAAACCGACCTTAAGGATTTTATTTTGATTGCCAATGATACTGCCGTACCGGATGACAGCCGCGGTAAGTTGGTAGTGGCACACAAAATCAAAAAAGCGATTGTTTCGCACATCGGTACCAATCCGGAAACCGTACGCCAATACAATGCCAAAGAAATTGAAATTGATTTGCAACCGCAAGGTTCGTTGGCCGAAAGGATTCGGGCGGCGGGTGCCGGTTTGGGCGGTATTTTAACTCCGGTCGGACTAAACACATTGGTTGCCGAAAACAAAAAAATCATCACCGTTGATGATAAAGATTATCTGTTGGAAACTCCGCTCAAGGCCGACGTTGCCGTTGTATATGCCACCTATGCCGACAAATTCGGTAATTTGGCATTTCACGGTTCCACCAAAAATTTTAACGTTTTAATGCCGATGGCCGCCGACGTGGTAATCGTTGAGGCCGAAAATATATCGGAAACGCCTTTATCTCCGGATAATATCGTTGTGCCGGGTATTTTTGTTGACTACTTGATTATGAAGGAAAACAATGGAACTGACTAAAGAACAGGCACAAGAAATTATCGCTCGCCGGGTTGCCAAAGAATTCAATGACGGAGATGTGGTTACTTTGGGTATCGGCTTACCGACTAAAGCAATCAGCTATGTGCCGGAAGATGTACACATTATCGTTCAATCCGAGAACGGAGTTTTGGGTGTGGGCGCATACCAAGATGACAGCAATCGTGACAAACATATAATAAATGCCGGAGGATTCGGAGTGACCGTCAATGACGGCGGTTGTTTTGTAGATAGTCTGACCGCTTTTGCCATGATGCGCGGAGGACATATTGATATAACCGTTTTAGGTGCTCTGCAGGTTGATGCCGAGGGTAACCTTGCCAACTGGTGCATACCGGGAAAATTCACACCGGGCATGGGCGGAGCCATGGATTTGGTAGTTGGTACAAAATGCTTGATTATTGCTATGGAACACACTGCCAAAGGCGCTCCCAAAATTGTGCAAAAATGTACACTGCCGCTTACGGTAGCTCACAAGGTCAATATGATAATCACCGAAAAGGCAGTTTTTGAAATCAAAAACCGACAGCTTATTTTGCGCGAAATCAGTCCGTATTCTTCCTTGGATGATATCCGTGAAAATACACCAGCCGATTTTTCGGTTGATTTGGTGAAATAAATTTTTGTACAAAATTGCATTTTGTTCTTGATTTTAGACAAAATTTATATTATACTATGGTTAAATAGAGTTAAGGAGAATAACCATGACTGATAATATGACATATAAAGAAGTCTTGAAGCCGACTGAAAAAATGACGATGGATATGGTAAAACACTATGCATCGGCTGTGACCATGTCCGATGAGGAATTATCAAAATCCGTTAAAGATATTTTACTGCAACCGTATATGGAAAATTTATACAAAGGCAAAATAGAACCAAGTGACATCGCCGAATTTGCGGAAGAAATGGCCAATGCCTCACGCAGCAAAAAAACATCCATTGTTACGGGATTCGCTCACAGTGTTGCCGAAGCGGATAAAAACGGCGACGGCAATAATGCCATCGGCGGTAATGAAAGCCTGCTTTTAATAAACACTCTTGGTATTCGTTTTGCAAATGATATTATGAAATTTGCCGATAAGAAAGAAATGGAGCGCACACCGCCGGCTCCGGAACCTACAAAATTTCAAAAACGTGCCGGAAAATTGATGAAAGCATTTCTTAAAGTCGGTCGCATGGCCGTAATAGCAGCCGGTGTTGCGGCCACCTCATACGTCGGTTATGAGTTGGTAAAAGAAAGCAACGATTTACCGGCCGACAAAAACAAGACCGAGAAAAAAGCAACTCCGAAGATGCAGAAAAACGATACGACCTATACTACTTGGGCTAAAGATGCGATGCGTAACAATTCTCGCTAATAAAAAATATATGTTTCAGTCAGTCAAAACCCCTGTTCACCAAAGGACAGGGGTTTCTTATTGAAATTGGTTTAACTTAACCGGTTTGTTTTATTGAGCAGGCTTTTTAACTTTGATTTTTAACCGGAATCTTTTAAGCATTTCTTCCTCGTTACTGTTATCAACGGGTTTGGTATGCTTCTGCAGAGCATATAAAAACTCATTAAAATACGGTACGCCTTTAAACTCTTCTTTGTTTTCATAAAAGAAATTAAATATTTTGCTGTACTCAATAAGTTTATAATGATCACTACACTCGTAATTTTCAATATTTATACGGTTATAGTCCGGTGCAAAAATAAAGAAATATTTACCATTATATTTTTTGTATTTGTTATCTTCTTTATCCTCAATATCGCCCAATTTATATTCGTCTTTATCTTCTTTATTATTGCTCCCCATTATGCACTCGTAATACTTTTTCAACTGTGACTGAACAAGATTACTTCCGAAATTGTGTTTATCTTCAACTCCGTTTATACCGGATTTGATTTTATTTTCTATAACCACCACATTTTCATTTTCTTCATCATCAATAAGAATATCAATATTTTTCCACTCTCGCAACACCTTATAATTTTCGCTGAAGTCAGGTATGCTTAATCCGTTTTCTTTTGTAATTTCTTTCACAAATTTTACAAAGACCTTCGGGTTGATACTGAAAAAATGCTGGAACAAATTGGAATAACACAGCTCATCATGATCTTTTTTCATAATATCTATCATATTATATGAATCCGAAATCTCACCTCTTAACTTATGATGATATATGAGCTTTTGGGTCGTTTCTCCCCAATAATCGGTATTTTTGATTATTTCTTCTAATTTTTTATAAGCTTTGCTGTGTTCTTTTTCCGATATATACATTTTCGGGCTTTGTGACGAAAATTTATAAATTTCTGTTAATACCTCATAAAATTCCTCGTCTTGTTTTTTTTCGGCAGAATCAACAACAAGATATATCGGCTGCTTGGCTTTGGTGACTTTTTTAGCCGAAAATGTTATAAAAACCGATTGTTCATCACTGTTTT
>Ga0265298_10006954_pt1 | contig 13866 bp, 10 predicted proteins | sample AusTroGonzalo_MG_3_FD_193486 | JGI IMG/M metagenome (GOLD analysis project Ga0265298, IMG submission 193486) | Bovine rumen microbial communities from tropical cattle in Woodstock, Queensland, Australia - Gonzalo_01 | ecosystem: Host-associated > Mammals > Digestive system > Stomach > Rumen ...
TCCGATCTACGGCACCATTACTGCAGATAAGAAATATTCCTTGGGTATGTATTCATCGGGAATTACCAACATTCAAAACAATAAAGACGTGGCAATGAATGCCGACAACAGCGTGGGTATTTATGTTTCAGGAAGTTCCGGAAAAACTCTTGTATCCAACTCTTCCGATGCAACAGTTACAATAGGTAAAAAATCATCTCCGATTGAAAACAGCTTTGGTATATACATTGCTGAAGGCGCTGGTGCGGCCATTGAAAATAACGGATTAATTGATACTTATACAAAAGAAGCCGGAGCCGGAATATATAGCAAAGGAAGCTCCGTTTCCATTGACAACCGCAATACCATAAACGTAAACGGTAATGATGCCTACGGTATTTTCACCGGCGGTGGCGCAAACAAAATCAGTATTACCAACTATGCCAGCGGTGTTATCAATGTAGGTGATAAAAACAACAAAACTTCAAATAGTTACGGTATCTATAATGAAGCTTCGGGCGCCAATTTGGAAGATGTAACTATCACTAATAAGGGAACCATAAATCTTTATAACAACGAAGAAAGCGAAGCTTTTGCCATCTATTCAAAGGGTTACGGTGATATCAGTAATGAAGGTTTGATAAATTTGAACGGAGAACAGAGCTCTGCCATTTATGCCGAAGACGGCCGTATTATCAATAAAAACACCATTAACTTGGATTATAACAACAATACAGGTCTGAAATCTTCCAAAGCCGCAGAAGTTATTAACGATACCAACGGGGTTATTAATGTGGGCCGAGAAGATAAAAGCATCAGTAACAGTAACGGTATGGCGTATATTGCCACTGCTGAAGAAGAAAGCTCTCCGGGAACTTTAACCAATAACGGTACCATTAATCTTTACGGAACGGAAAACGGTGACAGCCACGCCGTAAGCATTCAGGGTAATGCCTCTTTCAGCAATAATAATATTATAAAATCTTACAACGGGTATAATTCGGCAATTTATGCGGCAGACTCGAACGTTTCAGGTTATAAAATGGAAGAAGTCGAGATTATAAACGCCGGAGAAATTACCGTTGACGGAAATAATACTTATGCCGTGAGAAGCTTAGTCGGGGAAACCATATTGGAAGAAGAAGATGCCGCAACTTTAAAATTCAACAACTCGGGCAGAATTACCGTAGGAAACAGCAGCGCATCTTATACCAACGGATATGGTGTATTTGCCGAAAATATATCTTCTTTGATTAACAGCGGTATTTTCGTTGTTTATAATAATGACAGCTATGCCATCTATGCCAAAAAGGGTGAAAGTATAATGAATACCGGCTCCGTTACCATGAACGGTCAAAACAGCACGGCTATTTATGGCGGAGAAGTAGAGCTTGTCTATAATAACGGCAAAATCATTTTAAATAAACAATCCAGTAAAGGTATATCTACTACCGGAAGCGGAACCATTACCAACAACAATAATATAACTTTGATAAACGCAAACGACGGATACGGTATCTATGCTACCGGTGAGGCGATTATAAACAACCTGCAAAACGGTATTATCACTGTCGGCCAAAATTCTACAACCGCTACCAACGGATACGGAATTTATGCTACTTCGGCAGAAGAAATAAATAACTATGCTCCGATATATATTTATGCCAGCGGGGCGGGTATTACCGGCGGTCAAAGCATAGATAACAGAGCTATCATCAATATTTCTCAAAATAACAGTAAAGGTATCTCTTCCAACGGAGAATCCGTCAAAAACAGCGGAGCAATCCGAATTGTAACTTCCGGCAAAAACTACGGTATTTACGCTACGGAAAACGTGAGTATTGTAAACGAGGCAACCGGTTCCATCACTTTAGGAACGGTTGTTAACGCCGCCGGCAATGACTACGGTATTTACGCTCCTAATGCTTCGGATATTACCAACAAAGCGCCGATTACCATATACACTTCGGGTGCGGCCATTACCGGCGGAGATAATATTGTTAATACCGAACGTTTGAGAATGTACCAAAATAACAGTGTCGGTATTGCCTCTAACGGCAACGGTGTTGAAAACAGCGGTGCCATCTATCTTTTACTTCCTACCAACAGCTACGGTATTAAATCTACCGGTGAGGCGGTAATAGTGAACAAAGAAACCGGAGCCATAACCATCGGTGATGATACCACTTCTTCGGCAACCAATGCCTACGGTATCAGTGCGACAAATGCGACAAGCATAGACAACTATGCCAACATAAAAATTTATGCCACCAGCAGCTACGGTATCAACGGCGGAACGACCGAAGAAATCAGTAACAGCGGTAATATTAATCTTTACGGTGATACCAACACCGGTATTAAATCTACGATAAGCAACACTGTTACAAACAATAAGAATATTAATATTTCCGGAGCTTCGGACAGTTACGGTATTAACACCGGCACTGCCGATGTGATTAATGCCAAAGAAGCTCATATTACCATAGGTTCTTCAACAGTTACCGGCGATAACGGCAACTACGGAATAAATGCCATAGACGGTACGGTTACCAACAACGGCGATATTTATATATACGGCGGCGGATACGGTATTCACGGACAATCCTTAACTTCAATCGTAAACAGCGGTGTCATAATGCTCAAAAACACCGGTTCAACCGGTATTTATTCGGCATCCGGAACCGTTACCAACAGCGGCGTAATTAACTTAACCGGATCTACGGGAACCGGTATTTATTATGACGGCAGCAGTGCAATTCAAAATACCAGCGGTGCTACCATCAACATTGTTTCCGGTTCGGCTATTTATGCCAATCGTAACACGCCTATCACCAATGACGGTTTAATCAACGTCAGCAATTCCGGATACGGTATCAATAATGCCTTGTCCGTTAACAACGGCGGTAACATTAATTTGGGTAGCGGTACGGCCATTAATGCCAAAGGAACCGTTACTAACAGCGGTAACATAAACATAAACGACAACGGTATTGCCGTAATCGGTTCTTCTCTTGATAACAGCGGTGAAATTGAGGTGGATAACACCACCATTACTGCCGCGGTATCGGTCAGCGGAAGCGTTACCAATACCGGAAAAATTACCGTAACCACAAGCGGTACGGCCGTAGAAAATGCCCTTTCCTTGAATAATAGCGGAAATATCACCACCGGAACCGGTACTGCGGTTAATGCCGTAAGAGAAGTTACCAATACCGGAACTATCAAAACTTCTTCCGGTACGGCTATAAACGGTGCATCTACCATAACCAACTCCGGAAAAATAATCGGTACAAACTACGGTGTTAACGGAGGTACTCAACTCGTTAACAATAAAGATTCCACCATTTCAATTTCTTCCGGTACGGCTGCCGTAAACGGTGTTTCCGATGTTAACAACAGCGGTACGATAGAAGTTACCGGAACGGCAACCGCGGCCATTTTGGGTGCAACCAACGTCACCAATGACGGTATTATCCGAATTTACAGCGGTCACGGTATTTATACCACAAATCCGGGAACTATTGAAAACAGCGGATCAATTACCGTCAGTTCCGGCTCCGGAAACGGTATTCACGTGGTGGTACCGACTGTCGGATCTGTAGTTAATATTACCAATACCGGCACCATAAGTGTTGCCAGCGGATACGCCATTTATGTTGAAAAGAACTATAACCTTAATACCGAAACCGTTACCGAAGGTGATGTTACCGGTACAAAATACACGGATAATACCACCGTTAATCCGGGATCTCTCGGTGAAGGTGCCGTTACCTACGGCGGAACTTGCGGTCAACATTGTAAAAACGGTGAAATTGAGTGGTATGGTCCGGTTCCGACAACAACATCTTTAATCAAGGTAACCGATTCCTCTCTATACAACAGTGTCAGCCTGCGTAACTTGGGACAAATTATCATAAGCGGAAACGTTGATTTCGGTTCTGTTGAAGATAATTCTTCCGTTGCTTCCATCGGACGTGACGGTACTTATGAAGCAGAATCTTTCAGCGGCACCGTATTGGCCGATACAAGTTTGGTAGAGGGCGGTTTTGATACGGTTTATGTTAGTGAAGATGCCTTTGTCGGAGAAGATAACGGGTTGAATATTCTTTCTCAATCTTACTTGTTTGACGCCTCTTTGGTTAATAACGGTAACGGCAATATAAACGTTGTAATGACTATGTCTTCTTTTGATGATAAAGTAAGCAACTCTCGTATTGCCGATTATTTAAGTAAAAACTATCAGGCACAAAAAGGTGAGGCGGTGTTTGATTTGTTAAAGAGTGCTTCCAACAAAGCTCAATTTGATGACTATCTCAATAAAGAACTCGGCTTCTCCATGATTCCTAATCTTGCCGAACAAAGTTTGGATATTGAAAGCACGGTTAATAATGAGCTTATTGAAGATTTACTCAAACCTGCAAATGAAAATTCCCGTCATAAGGTCAGTATCCTTACTTATAGAAATGATGTTGACGGCAAACATGAAGTAAGCGGTTATAAAGACGATGTTATCGCCGCGTACGGATATACGGACAAAGCCTTAAACAACAAATTGCGTTTGGGATTATCCTTGGCGGCAATACGTTCAGACAGTGACTTTGACGATGATTCCCGTCGTTATAATAATATGTTGGAATTGTCCGCTCCTATTATCTTTAATGTAGAAAACACTTCCGCAATGTTTAAGCCGAAAGCCGGATTTGCTCGCGGTCATTATACCAGAGCTGCCGTAAATCAATCTTATAAGGCTAATACCAAAGAATTTTACTACGGATTTGATTTTGCCGTACGCCATGGTATTGATTTGGGAATTGCCACGTTTGAACCTAATGCCGGATTTAATTTTACCGGAATGTACAGTGATGACATCAATGAAAGTAAAGACGGCTTGAGAATTAAAGACAATAATATTATATCTGCCCCGATTTCTTTGGGATTGGATATTAAGAAAGATATTGTCTTTAATAAAAACAATTCTTTGTCATTGATTGCTGGCGGTAAATATTTCCACGAACTCGGAAATAAAGGCAATTATGAATCTTCCGTAAGCGATATGGTCGGATATTATGATATCATAAACAACCGTTTCCAACGCAACTACGGATTATTAAGCCTGAAAGCCTTATATACTTATGATAAGTTCTCTTTAAGCGCTTCGGCAAATGCCCCGCTTAAGCAAAAGCATAATCCTTATTATCTGTTCAATATAGGGTATGAGTTCTAATCGGACAACAAAAAACCTCGTATGAAAATACGAGGTTTTTTAATTTTTATTCTTCTGTTTTAGCTTTGAGGAATTTGAGAACTTCTGGCCTTAGATAAAATATCTTCAACCTGTTTATTGGCGTCTTCCAAAGAACAATTATTATAAACCGAAAGTTCTGTTGCCAATCTTTCCACTGCTAATTTATACGTTTGTCCTTCACTGAAAGACTGCTCTGCAATGTTTTCACTGCGATATAAATCACGAATAACTTCGGCTACCGCAACCGGATTGCCAGAATTAATTTTTCGCCCATATTCATCCTTACGACGATTCCAGCCCAATTTTTTGGCCTTTGCCTTACCTTTAAGTACTTCAAGGGCTTCATTTATGGTCTTTTCATCAGAAATTTTGCGCAAACCCGAAACTGCAATTCTGGCTGTCGGTAATTTTTCACTCATTTTATCTTTAGAAAAATTAATTACCAAACATTCAAGCTCCGAACCGGCGATTTTCTCTTTTGTAATACCAACTACCTTACCAACTCCGTGGTCAGGATATACAACATATTCTCCGGCATTAAAAGTAAGCGACGGTAACTTTTTTACACTCATATCGGCTCCTAAAAAAATAAATTATTATTGACAACAGAGTTTAATATACCACATTTTTAAAGGCAAATCCACCCCTAAAATGAAAATTTTTTATTTTTTTTACTTAAGCGGCGGAAAACCGTTAGTTTGACGCAAGGCTTCGGTTACGGCCATGGCCGCCGAAACCGCCATATTTATTGAACGTGCGTTGGGATTCATAGGTATAAGCAGTCTGGCATCGGCTTTTTGATGTACGTTATCAGGCACACCGGCACTTTCGCGGCCCATTAAAATAATATCATTGGGCTTAAACTTAAAATCCACAAAAGATTGTTCGGCGTGAGTGGTTAATAATACAATTCTTCCGTATTCGTCACTATGAGCTTCGCGATAAGTTAAAAAATCGTTCCAAGAATTATGACGACGATAATTTGAAAATTCCAAATAATCCATACCGGCACGACGCATGGCTTTTTCATTAAATAAAAATCCGCACGGCTCTATTATATCTATCGCCAAATCCAAACACGCTCCCAAACGTAGGAGCGTGCCGGTATTTTGCGGAATATCAGGTTGATATAAAGCTAAACGCATAACCTTTATTCTCTATTCTTTATTTTCTTCTTCGTTTTTTGCAGCTTGCTCGGCTTCTTTGGCTTTTTTAGCATTATACATAGCTGCGAAATCAACAGGACTTATTAACAAAGCCGGCAATCCTGCCGCAGATAAGCTGTTAGCCACAATACTTCTGACAAACGGGAACATTAAACTCGGTAATTCAATGTACATAACCGGTTCAAAATGTTCTTCAGGAACATTAATAGTTGCCACAGCACCGTATGTTAATTCCAATATAAACAATTTTTTATCTTTTATATCGGCATCCATTTTGGCAGTCAAAGTTATTTCATAAACATTTTCTTCTAATTTTTTATTACCCATGCTGAGATCAATATGTACATTTGGTGCTTGATTCATCTCTTTAAAAATATGCGGAGCCAACGGAATTTCCAAGGACATATCCTTAATATATTGGCTTTGAATTGCCACTCCAAATTGCTCGGCATTTACTGAATTTTTATTTTCTTCCATTTTTATCTCCTTTTTATGTTCGTTTTCGTTAGAAATAATACGAAAAAACGAATACGTCAAATATTTTGTATTGATAATTTTTTAATTTGTTATTATATTCGTATGTAATGATTTTTGAGGAATAAAAAATGGGATCTTTTGTTGATATAATATTTTTGATGATATTGGTGGCTTTTATAGTTACCCGATTGTACAGTGTCTTCGGCTCCAACGGAAATGAAGAAAAAATCCGCGTGGTGGTTAAACCTATGGATAAAGAAGCCGAAAAGAAATTAATGGAAAACATTACTAAAGTAATTAAAGAAACTTCTCAACCGGAAAATGAAGTTGAAATTGCCGATTTTGAAAATTTAACCGAACCGGATAGAAGCCTGGCTAAAATACCTAATTTCAACAAAGATACATTTATTCACGGAGCATGCCGCGTTTTTGAATTGGTTTTAAATGCTTTCGGCAGCGGCAATATTTCCGGTATTAAAACTTTGGTAAATAAAAAAATATGGGATGCCTTAAATCAAGCCGTTAATTTAAGAAAAGAAAACAAAATGACAGCCGAAGTAGATTTTATTTGCTTTGATAAAAGTGAGATAAAAAGTGTTAAGTTGTTGAAAAACAGTGCCAAAATTGCAGTAGAATTTATCAGTGAACAAGTAAATATTTTGAAAAACGATAAAGGCGAAGTTATTGAAGGCGACGAAAATTTCGTGCAAAAAATTACGGATGTGTGGACTTTTGAAAGAGCTTTAAATGCAAAAAACAATCAATGGATTTTGGTTTCTACCAAAAAAAGCGTTTAATTTAATTTTAGGCGTTTTTCTTATTTTAGAAATTAACGGTTGCTCCAATAAATCGGAAACTCCGGAAATCAAAACCGATGTAAGAGTTACAAAAGTTTCGTTTAATGATATTTCCGGCTGGAATAATGATAATTTTAAAGATGTTATTCCGGTATTTTCTAAAAACTGCAACTTTATCCTTAAAAACAAAAACGAATATCTATACAGTTCGCAAATAAAAATAAAAACTAAAGACTATCAAAATATTTGCCACAAGTTTACAAGTAAAAATATTCGCAATTCTAAGGATATGAAAGCCTTTTTAGAAGCCGAATTTGTGCCTTATTCAATAAGTGACGGTGATAATCCGGAAGGAAAATTTACTTCTTATTATGAAGCGGAAATAAATGCTTCTTTTGAAAAAACTTCAAAATACAAGTACCCTATTTACGGTAAACCTACCGATTTGGTAGAAATGAATTTACGTGATTTTGGCAGTGATTTACCGGATACTCGTTTGGTAGGTCGTGTTAAAGACGGAAAATTTGTTCCTTATTACAATCGTAAAGAAATTGAAAATAACGGTATTAAAGCTCCGGTTATTATGTGGGGTGATGATTTGGTGGATATACACTTTATGCAAATACAGGGTTCTGCCATTGCTCATATGTCCGACGGTTCAGATATCAGAATAGGTTATGCCGATAATAACGGTCATAAGTTTCGCGGTATAGGCGGTATATTGCTATCCAAAAAAGTAATAGAACCTAAAGATGCCTCTATGACCAAAATTAGAGAGTGGTTACGTAAAAATCCTGAAAAAGCCGCCGATTTAATGGCTGAAAACGACAGATTTATTTTTCAACAACTTTCCGATGCCGACGGACCGGTTGGTGCTCTCGGATGTTCTTTGACTGCCGGAAGATCTATGGCCGTAGATAATAAATATATACCTTTAAGCGCCGTTATGTGGCTTGATACATATAGTCCGGATAAAAAAGACATTAAAAAAATTGTTTTTGCTCAAGATATAGGTAGTGCTATTAAAGGTGTTGTTCGCGGTGACTATTTTTGGGGCCATGGAGAGGAAGCTTTAAAAGAAGCCGGTAGAATGAACTCAAAAGGAAGATATTATATCTTAGCGCCAAAAAACAGCGGCTTGAAAGTAAATTAAATGACTATTGATGACGAGGATAAAAATTTTTGGCTCAATACGGTCAAAGATGTTAAAAGCAATAATCCGGTTAATATTGTAACAGAAATAAGTAATCCGGTTATTGAAATAAAACCTCACAGACAGTTTGCGGTTAAACAGGAATTTTCAACTTATTCCAAATATATAGATGATTTAAATTTCGGCGGTATTGATAAATCTACATTAAACAAATTTAAACAGGAAGCTTTCAGAGTTGAAGCTGTTTTGGATTTACACGGACTTACCGAAGACGAAGCATTTGTTAAAGTTGATGAATTTATACCTCAATGCTATAATCAGGGAAAAAGGTGTATTATCATTATAACCGGTAAAGGTCAAACTATTAGAGAAAATGATGATATTTTTACTCCTAAAGGTATTTTAAAAAGACAAGTACCGCAATGGCTTAATATGCCAAGATTAAGAGCAATGATTTTAGTTTATAAGCATCCTTCCGAAAAATTAGGCGGCAGCGGTGCTTTATATATCCTTTTAAAACGCAACAAAGAACTGTTAAAAAAAATACCGGAATAATCCGGTATTTTTTCTTTAGGAATTCATATTTTGGAAAAAGTCATCATTATTTTTTGTATTTCTTAATTTATCAAGTAAGAATTCCATACCGTCGGTCATACCCATTTGCATCAAGACACGACGCAATACCCACATTTTTGTAAGGGTTGCTTTATCAACCAAAAGCTCTTCTTTACGAGTACCGGAACGAGTAATATCAATAGTAGGGAATAAACGTTTATCGGTAAGTTTTCTATCAAGTATGATTTCGGAGTTACCGGTACCTTTAAACTCTTCAAAAATAACTTCATCCATACGTGAACCGGTATCAATAAGAGCCGTGGCAATAATGGTTAAAGAACCGCCTTCTTCAACGTTACGAGCAGCACCTAACAAACGCTTAGGACGTTGCAGAGCATTAGCATCAACACCACCGGTCAAAACCTTACCTGAAGAAGGAACAACGGCATTATAAGCTCTACCTAAACGAGTAATGGAATCAAGTAAAATCACCACATCTTTTTTATTTTCAACCAAACGCTTGGCTTTTTCAATGCACATTTCCGCTACTTGAACGTGACGAGTTGCCGGTTCATCAAATGTAGAAGATATAACTTCACCTTTAACCGAACGTGTCATGTCGGTAACTTCTTCCGGACGTTCATCAATCAATAATACCATCAAATATACTTCCGGATGGTTTGTAGCAATAGCGTGAGCTATATTTTGTAACATTACCGTTTTACCGGTACGCGGAGGAGCAACTATCAAACCGCGTTGTCCTTTACCTTGAGGAGATATTAAATCAATAACTCTTGTAGTATAGTCTTTATCACCGCATATAATATCAAAATTCAGTTTTTCGGTAGGATATAAAGGAGTTAAGTTATCAAAATTTACTCTCAATTTTGATTTTTCCGGATCATCAAAATTTATGGTATTGATTTTTGTAAGAGCAAAATAACGCTCATTATCTTTAGGTGCTCTAATTTCACCTTCAACACTGTCACCGGTACGCAAACCGAATTTTTTGACTTGTGCCGGAGAAACATATATATCATCGGCACTGGCTAAATAGTTTGATTTAGAAGAACGTAAAAAACCAAATCCGTCCTGCATAACTTCTATAACACCGTCGCCTATAATGACTTTATCATCTTCGGCTAATTTTTTCATAATGGCAAAAATCAAATCCTGAACACGCATGGATGATGCGTCTTCAACTCCCAAATCTTCCGCCTGAGTCAATAGCTCGGTAGGAGATTTCCCCTTCAACTCTTTTAAATGCATGATAACCTTTTTTGATTGTTATTAAAGAAAACTAAACATTGAAATGTTTGTTAGGTAGCTTATATATAAAAAGTAGGCGGTTGTCAAATATTTTTTACACAGAAGTTTTCCTTTATAATATTTTATATAAATTTAGTTGTTTGTTATATATCCTTGTAAAAAATGTGAATTATTTTATTACTAACAGCCATATTAAAAATTTACATTTATAAAAAGTAAATAAATGGTTAAAAAAATCAATAAGTTAAAAAATGGTTAACAAAGTAATCCACATTATTCACAATATGGTGATAATAATATCAACATGTTGATAAGTTATCTTAAGATTTTTACATTATGTATATACTCTGTTAAAAATTTCAAGTATGGTTAATTTATGCACATAAAAAGTGGAATATGTGTATAACGTTGATAAGATACTGAAAAAAGGTAAATAATGAAAATAATAGGAATTACCGGATCTATAGGGTGCGGAAAAACATATTTGGCAAACATACTAAAAAGTATGGGATACAGCGTATATAATCCGGATTTATGGGTAAAAGGTCTATATAAAAAATCAAGTTTTTTAGATGTTATAAAATCTAATTTTCCTACAGTTTTTGACGCAGACGGACGTTTTAATAAAAAAGATTTACGTAATTTGGTATTTAATGATAACAGCCAACTTAAAAAATTAGAGAGTATTATTCATCCTTTTTTGAAAAGAAAATTAAAGAGTATTATAAATAAATTTGCCAAGAAAGAAGAATTTTTGTTTTTGGATGTGGCTCTTTTATTGGAAATGAAATGGGATAAATATTGCGATTATATAATAGTTGCCGATGTTGAAGAAGAAATACAAATAAAAAGAGTTATGGAACGTGATAATATAAAAAGGGAAGACGTTGAAAAAATAATAGCAGTGCAAAGTGATAAAATGATAAAATATGCGGCGGCTGATTATATAATAAATACAGCACTTCCGGACGGAATAAATAAAATTCAAATTATAAAATTTTTGAAAGAAATAATGTAATGAGAGAAATATGTTTTGATACGGAAACAACAGGTTTTAACTATAACGGTGGTGACAGAATAGTAGAAATAGGTGCACTTGAATTAATTAATCATGTACCAACCGGAAAACAGTTTCACGAATATATAAATCCGGAAAGAGATGTTCCGGAAAAAGTTATAGGCGTACACGGTCTTACCAATGAATTTTTGGCCGATAAACCTGTTTTTGCCGATATTGCCCAAAGTTGGATAGATTTTGTAGGTGATGACGGAATTTTGGTTGCTCATAATGCCGAGTTTGATATTAATTTTATTAATATGGAATTGAAAAAATGTGACCTGCCTACTTATGATTGGGACAGAGTTGTAGATACTTTAGCTATTGCTAAAAAAGAATTTCCCGGCGCACATAATAAATTGGATGACTTATGTCGTCGCTTCGGTATTGATAATTCTTCAAGAACGTTACACGGAGCTTTATTGGATTCACAGCTTTTAGCCGAAGTATATTTGCAGCTTTTGGGCGGTGATGAACCGAGTATAAATTTTATCAGCGCAAAAAGTGAACATATAAGCAGTGAAATAAACACAAATAAAGTAAAAATAATAGAGAGACATTTTTCATTGTCGGAAGAAGAAAATAACAATCACCTTCTCTTTTTACAAAACAATATAAAAGATTCTCTTTGGTTGAAAGATACTGCAAAAAAAGATGCTTAACTACCTGAAAAACATATACGATATATATTTTAACAAACGTATGATATATATGTTGTTAATGGGTTTTTCAAGCGGTTTTCCGTTGGCTTTGGTTTTCGGAACATTGAGTTTTTTATTGAAAGATTACGGTATTGCATACGCATCAATCGGTGCAATATCTTTGGTTAAAATTCCTTATTCGTTAAAATGGTTATGGTCGCCTATAGTTGATAATGTAAAAATTCCTTTTTTATATAAAATGGGAAGACGCAGATCTTGGGCTTTAGTAACACAAATTTTATTGGGAATATTTATATTTCTTATGTCAACCGTAAATCCGCAACAACATTTATATTTACTTGCTGTTTTTGCGCTTGTTACCAGTTTTTTATCGGCTACTCAAGATATTATATTGGATGCGTACAGAGTGGAATCTTTTAATGATGAGCCCGAAAAACTTTCGTCCGGTGTAGCAATTTTTGTTTTAGGATACAGATTAGGACTCATATTTTCCGGTGCCGGAGCTATTTATTTGGCATCAAAAATTTCCTGGTCAAGCGTTTATATAATAATGTCTTTTGGTGTTTTAGTAGGTTTAACTGCGGTTGTTTTATCAAAAGAAGCCGTTAAATATGAATATAAGGTATTGAGTTGGGATACAAAAAACATAAAACAGTTTTTCAATGATTCGCTTGTTAATCCTTTTGTTAATTTTATAAAAAACGAGAATTGGTTTTGGATTTTAGCTTTTATTTTTACATACAGATTAAGTGATTCATATTTCGGACCGATGAGTAATCCTTTTTATGATGATATGGGTTTTAGCAAAGAAGAAATAGCTTTTGTTACTAAAATATACAGCATTATAATGACCATAATAGGAGGATTATTGGGCGGTATAGTGGTATTAAAGTTAGGTATGCGTAAAAGTTTGTTATTGTTCGGATTTACGCAGTGTATAACCACAATGTTGTTTTCTTTGCAGGCATATTACGGACATAATATACCGTTGTTTATGGTAGTTGTTGCTTTGGAATATTTATCATCCGGTTTGGCAACTACTGCTTTTGTGGCATATATTTCGTCTTTATGCAATAAATTATATACGGCAACTCAATATGCTTTACTTTCTTCGGTTATGAGTCTTTCAAGAGATTTATTTTCGGCAACGAGCGGAGCCGTATATGAATATACGGAAAGTGTTTTTCCTGGTTGCGGTTGGATAATATTCTTTATTATATCCGGTTTGATGAGTTTACCGAGTATATTTATTGTTTTGTTTTTTATCAAAAAAGAAAAGTAAATTTATTAAGGGCAGGTATTTAATTCCATAACCTCAGGCGTGGTATTTATGATAATATCTTGCATTTTTTTATCACACCAAACCTTAATTTTACACTGTTTGTTTGCCGGTAAATTATTTACGCAATTAATTCCGTTCCAAAACATATTATTTTTGCAAATACAAACATTTCTAAAATATTGGCGTTTAACCATTTGTACCTGATACCACTCTCCGCCTTGAGA
>Ga0265298_10006955_pt1 | contig 13865 bp, 9 predicted proteins | sample AusTroGonzalo_MG_3_FD_193486 | JGI IMG/M metagenome (GOLD analysis project Ga0265298, IMG submission 193486) | Bovine rumen microbial communities from tropical cattle in Woodstock, Queensland, Australia - Gonzalo_01 | ecosystem: Host-associated > Mammals > Digestive system > Stomach > Rumen ...
TTGCCGAGCATCCAAGTTTTGCCCGTCGGTATCTCCACCATCCAGACACAGAGTATCAGGTCCTTGGCCTCAACACCATAAGCTCCTATGTTCTGCACGGCACTGGCTCCTACGTCGCCTGGAATCAGCGAGAGGTTCTCCATTCCGTAGTAGCCAGCCTTGATGCTTGTGCTCACCATGTCGTCCCAAGTTTCTCCGCTGCCGCAGGTCATCCTTTCGCAGAAATAGTCTTCTTCAAAGTAATGACCCTTAATGCCTGAGCGTACCACGATACCGTCGAAATCCCTCGTCAACAGCAGATTGCTGCCTCCACCTATTATAATATAAGGAAGCTTAGACTTGCGCAGGATCTCAGCCACATCGAAAGCCTCGATATCATTCTCGAATTCCAGATATCGCTTACATTTAGCATCAATGCCAAATGTATTATGCGCTTTCAGACTATAATCTCTCTCGTCTCTCAATTGTCAATTAACTAAGTTGTCATTTTCGTCAATACCCATCGGCTGCCAATCTTCTTAAACCGCAACTCCAATTCAAGGCCATTGGCAATACCACGCATGATGAAAATTTTCTTGTTACCCTCTGGTTCGGGGGAACCATAGATGATGTTATAGATCATCTTCGAGGGCAGTTTCGGGGCAAAGGCCTCCCAGGTGTCCGGCGTAATCATGCCTTCCATCTGGTTGAAGTCGTCATCGGGGTCGGGACCCACAAAGGCCACCGTAGAGCTAAGGCTTCTCCTTTGGAAAGCAGAGTCGGTGACAAAACGGCTATAGAATCTGAGGAATGAGACATTCTCACTCTCCTCGATGGGAGACTCCTTGATCTCAAGGAGCATCCATGCCCCTCGGATGCGACGGAACATATAATCCTTGATAACCTTTTTCCTGAACTGGATTTTCTGTACTATGGCAGACTTCAGCGACGTGTCTCTCATCAGCGCCATCTGACGCTCATCGTTGAACATCAACGTATAATAACCCTGCCGCATGAAGAAACGTTCCATCTCCCATTTCTCCTTACTAATGGCCTCCTCGCCATCAGCCTTGCAGACCTTCAGCGGGAACACCACGCGCTCCTTCTGCAAACGCTTGTTGGCTGCGAAATTGAACACGAAATCGTCGAACAGTTCATCGGCAGCCTTCGGCATGGGAGTGTCGATAATCAGTTGTTCCAGCGTATCGGGGGGCACAGAGTCAACCGTGTCGGCTAAGGAGTCGGCGGTAGCTGTGGGCTTTGGAGTCTGATTTCCCGTACACGAGCACATCAGCAACAGGCATGCGCTAAATGCGCCAAAAACCTTTCTCATCTACGCAGTAGTAACCAATCAATCTCTTGTTTCTCTCAAAATTTGCGGCAAAATTACAAAAAAATCTGTGAATAACTATGCAATCTGTGGCTTTTTTTGTACCTTTGCACGCAAAATTGCAATTTTAACACTTATGATACTTGATAAGATAGACGAACTGCTCAAGGAAGTACAGACTTTGAGCGCCAAGAATGCAGACGAGGTGGAACAGCTCCGTCTGAAGTACCTCAGCAAGAAAGGTGAGATCACAGCCCTGATGAACGACTTCCGCAACGTGACAGCCGACCAGAAGAAGACCGTCGGTATGAAGATCAACGAACTGAAGACGCTGGCCACCGAGCGAATCAACCAGCTCCGCGAGGAGTGTGAGACCCAGGAGAGCGGTGACGAGGGCATCGACCTGACGCGCACGCCCTACCCCATTCAGCTTGGTACGCGCCACCCGTTGACCATCGTCACCAACGAGATTATCGATATCTTCTCGCGCATGGGATTCATCCTGGCCGACGGTCCTGAGGTGGAAGACGATCTCCACGTGTTCACCAAGATGAACTTTGCCGCCGACCATCCCGCCAGAGATATGCAGGACACCTTCTTCATCTCACAGCATCCCAACGATGTGACCAAGAACATCCTGCTGCGTTCGCACACATCATCAGTACAGGCCCGTGTGATGGAGCAGATGCATACTGAGGATGGCAAGCTGACGGCTCCTATCCGCGTCATCTGTCCAGGCCGCGTCTATCGCAACGAGGCCATTACAGCCCGTGCACATTGTTTCTTCCATCAGGTGGAAGGACTCTATATCGATAAGAACGTCTCATTCACAGACCTCAAGCAAGTGTTGCTGTCATTTGCGAAGGAGATGTTCGGCGCCGACACGAAAATCCGTCTGCGCCCCTCCTATTTCCCATTCACGGAACCAAGCGCTGAGATGGATATCTCCTGCTTCATCTGTGGCGGCGAGGGCTGCGGATTCTGCAAGCACACGGGCTGGGTCGAGATTCTCGGCTGCGGCATGGTCGATCCCAACGTGCTCGAGCTCTGCGGCATCGACTCTAAGATCTACAGCGGCTATGCCTTCGGCATGGGCGTCGAGCGCATCACCAATCTGAAGTACCGCGTTTCCGACCTCCGCCTCTTCTCTGAAAACGACACCCGCTTCCTTGAAGAATTCGAGTCTGCCGATTAAGCCGACGACTTATGGTCTTCCGTTTCTCCCGCACAGGCTACATCCGGCGGATAGCCTTTGTTCTGACATGGATGCTTTCGCTACAAGTTGGAGCGCAGGTCCTCTATGTAGGGTCTTACAATATCCGATACCAGAACAATGATGATAACAATAACGGCAATAGTTGGACACAGCGCTGCCCTGTAGTATGTGACCAAATAAACTTCGAACACCCCGACATCTTCGGTGCTCAAGAGGTGCTTGACCCACAACTGCACGATATGCTGAGCCGCCTCGACGGCTACGACTATATCGGTGTGGGTCGCGAAGACGGTCAGAAGAAAGGAGAATACGCCGCCATCTTCTACGACCGGCAGAAGCTGCGCCTGCAGGACAGCGGGCATTTCTGGCTCTCGCAGACACCCGACAAGCCTAGTCTAGGATGGGATGCCGCCTGTATTCGCATCTGCACATGGGGACTGTTCGAGGACAGTACGACAGGACTGAGGTTCTATTTCTACAACCTGCACATGGATCATGTAGGCGTGACAGCACGTCGCGAGGCCGCCAAACTGGTGGTGGAGCGCATCCGTCAGATGGCAGGGCTTTCGGGTCTCCCCGTAGTGCTGACGGGTGACTTCAACGTCGATCAGAACGACGAGATCTACACCATCTTCACGCGGTCAGGACTACTGGTCGACAGTTACACACAGGCCCGCCTGCGCTTTGCCGAGAACGGCACCTTCAATGGTTACCATTCGGAACAGAAGACCAGCAGCCGCATCGACCATGTGTTCGTCTCGCCGCAGTTCAACGTTGAGCGTTACGGTGTGCTGACCAACACCTACTGGGCAGACCAGCAGCGGTTGCCGTCCGACCATTATCCCGTCTTCGTCCGTTTACAGGCCAAGGCCACCATTCATCATACCAGACTGACCGACCTGGTCAATCCCATTATCGGTACTGGCGGCCACGGCCATGTGTTCCTCGGTGCCAACGTACCCTTCGGCTTCGTGCAACTCGGGCCTACGAACCGCAAAGATGGCTGGGACTGGTGTTCAGGCTATCATTATAGTGACTCCATCATCATCGGCTTCAGCCATCTGCACCTCAGCGGAACGGGCTGTGCCGACCTGGGTGACCTTGCCTTCCTGCCTGTGCTCGATACAGAGCAGAAGGAGGTGACGTTCTCGCATCAGTCAGAAAGCGTCCGTCCGGGTTACTATTCGGTGACGCTCAACAACGGCATCCGCGTGGAACTGACGGCTACAGAGCGCACGGGCCTACACCGTTACACCCTGCCCGCCAATACGGAAAAGGGCTACCTCCGTTTCGACCTGGAGCAAGGCATCGGCTGGGACAATGCCACCGACTGCCAGGCCCGTCAGGAGAGTCCGACGGTCATTTCCGGCTACCGTTTCTCAAAGGGCTGGGCCGACCGCCAAAAGGTCTATTTCGTAGTAGAGTTCTCACGACCTGTTTCCATTGACCATTCACCATTGACCATTGAACATTCGGCTGCACAAGAATCGGCGGATGCCAATAATCGTCAATCGTCAATGGTCATTGGTCAATGGTTATTGTGTTTTGCGGGTGACGACCAACCACTATTGGTGCGCGTGGGACTGTCGGCCGTAAGCATCGAGGGAGCAAAGGCCAACCTACGGGCAGAACTTCAGGACTGGGACTTTGATCGCGTGAAGTCTGAGGCCGACCGCAAGTGGGAAGCCCAGTTGCAAAAAGTCCAGGTGAAGGGCGGTTCTTCCGACGAACGCACCATCTTCTATACCGCCCTCTACCACACGATGATTGCTCCGTCGGTGTTCTGCGACGTCGACGGTAACTACCGCGGCTCCGACGGCGAGGTACATCACGGCAACTATACGAACTACACAACCTTTTCGCTCTGGGATACCTATCGGGCTGCCCATCCGCTGATGACGATTCTGCACCCCGAACGACAGGAAGACATCGCGACGACCATGCTCAACATCTGGCACGAACAAGGCAAACTGCCCGTATGGCACCTCATGGGCTGCGAGACCAACTGCATGGTGGGAAATCCAGCCATCCCCGTGCTAGCCGACCTGGTGCTGAAAGGACTGACCTGGCAACAGGAAACGGCTTTGGAAGCCATGAAGGCATCAGCCATGCTCGACGAGCGGGGACTGGCGCTGCTCAAAGAATACGGCTACATTCCCTGCGACCTGTTCAGCGACAACGAGACCGTAGGCCGCGGACTGGAATATGCGTTGGCCGACTGGTGCGTGGCACGCGTTGCCGAGAAACTTGGGCGGCAGGCCGACCAGAAATACTTCGACCAGCGGGCACAGAGCTACCGCAAATATTTCGACAAACAGAAACTCTTTATGCGCGGTTTCGACAGCAAGGGCCGTTTCCGCGAGCCCTTCAACCCCTTTCACTCCGCCCCCAACAACCGCGACTATACCGAGGGAAATGCCTGGCAATACACCTGGCTCGTGCCCCACGACGTCACAGGGCTGGTGTCGCTCTTCGGGAAAAAGGCCAATGCCGAACAACGCTTCATCGCCAAGCTCGACTCGCTCTTCATTGTCGAAGGCGACCTGGGTGAAGAGGCACCACCCGACATCTCTGGACTCATCGGCCAGTATGCCCACGGCAACGAGCCCAGCCACCATGTGCTATACCTATACGACTATGTAGGCCAGCCTTGGAAAGGCGCTAAGCTCATCCGGCGCACCATGAGCGAGCTCTACCACAATGCACCCGACGGTCTCAGCGGCAACGAGGACGTCGGACAAATGTCTGCATGGTACATTCTCTCGGCCATGGGACTCTATCAGGTAGAGCCAGCCGGCGGAAAGTACGTCTTCGGCACCCCGCTGTTCCCCGAGGTCACGATGAAGGTCGGCGGCGGCAAGACGTTCTGCATCAAGGCAAAGGACGTCAGCGACCAGAACATCTACATCCAGAGTGCCCGTCTGAACGGCAAGCCCTATACCCGCTCCTACATTATGTACGCCGACATTGTGCGCGGTGGTACCCTCGAGTTCCAGATGGGGCCGCAGCCGTCCGACTTCGGAATCAGGAAGGAAGACAGGCCGTCAGCACAGCCCGCTGTCGCCCATGAATCCAGACGCCCTGCCGCAGATGACAGGCTGTTCAGTTCGGAAGTTATTGAGAAGAAGATACAGGAGGTGAAGCGGCTGCTCGACAAGAACCCTCGGCTGGCGTGGATGTTCGAGAACTGTTTCCCCAACACCTTGGAGACCACTGTTCACTATCGCACCATCGACGGTGACGACGATACCTTTGTCTATACCGGCGATATCCATGCCATGTGGCTGCGCGACTCGGGAGCACAGGTGTGGCCCTATGTGCAGTTTGCGAACCAGGATCCCAAACTCCAGAAGATGCTCCGCGGCGTTATCCTACGCCAATGGAAGTGCATCAACATCGACCCCTATGCTAACGCTTTCAACGATGGTCCGACGGGTGGCGAATGGCAGTCTGACCGGACGGATATGAAACCCGAGCTGCACGAACGGAAATACGAAATCGACTCCGAATGCTACCCCATCCGCCTGGCCTACGAATACTGGAAGGTGACGGGCGACGATACCGTCTTCGGTGAGCAATGGCTGCAGGCCATCGACCGCATTCTGCAGACCTTCCGCGAGCAACAGCGCAAGGAGGGCAACGGCCCCTACAGGTTTCTGCGGGTCACCGACCGCGCCTTCGATACCGTTGGCTGGGATGGCTACGGCACCCCCGTGCGTCCTGTGGGTCTTATCGCCTCGGTGTTCCGTCCCAGCGACGATGCCACTATCCTGCCTTTTCTCATCCCCTCCAACTTCATGGCCGTCAGCTCGCTCCGCAAAGCCGCCGAGATACTGACAAAGGTGAACCGACGTGATGACTTGGCACAATCCTGCACGACACTCGCCGACGAGGTGGAGCAGGCCCTGCGCCAGTACGCCGTCGTAGAGCATCCGAAGTATGGAAAGATCTATGCCTATGAGATTGATGGCTTCGGCAACCATCTGCTGATGGACGATGCCAATGTACCCTCGCTGTTGGCTATGGGCTATCTGGGCGACGTGCCGATGAACGACCCCATCTACCAGAACACCCGACGCTTCGTGTGGAGCGACGACAACCCCTGCTTCTTCCGCGGCAAGGCCGGTGAAGGCATCGGTGGTCCGCACATCGGCTACGACATGGTTTGGCCCATGAGCATCATGATGAAATGCTTTACAGCACAAGACGACGAGGAAATCCGCCATTGCATGCGTCTACTGCTGACAACCGACGCTGGCACCGGCTTCATGCACGAGTCATTCCATAAGGACGATGCCACACACTACACCCGCCCCTGGTTCGCCTGGCAGAACACGCTCTTTGGAGAGCTTATCCTGAAACTCATCGCCGATGGCAAAGCAGACCTGCTCAATCGCTGCCTTAACTGACGGAGAAATTTCAAAAGGATGCGTAATTACAGAGACATCTTATTACTTGCGCCACACCCTTTGACAGGGTGTGGCGCAAGTAATAAGATATTAGAGATTTAGACTTTTTTTGAGGGCCTCTATTTTCTCTTCGGCAGCCTTCGTGCTGCTTTCGTAGTTGTTGGCGTCCTTGAAAGTAGGATCCTTCACCTCACAGTAGAACTTAATCTTGGGTTCCGTACCGGAAGGACGTACACTGACCTTTGTACCGTCCTCACAGAACCATTGGAGCACGTTCGACGTGTCTGGCATGATCAGTTTCTCAACGCTGCCGTCGGCCTTCTTGGCCTCAAGGGTCTTGTAATCTTTCCACAATATGACCTTAGAACCGCCCAGGTCCTTCGGGGGATTGGCGCGGAAATCGGTCATCATCTGCTTGATCTCGTCGGCACCGGTCTTACCAGGACGAACAACGTTGATGGTCGCCTCCTTCGAAAAGCCGTACTCTGCGTAGATGTCCATGAGCAGGTCGTAAAGGGTCTTGCCGTTGTCGCGTGCCCAGGCTGCAATCTCGCAGATAAGGCAGATGGATGCGGGAGAGTCCTTGTCGCGTACTTTGTCAAACGGCAGGAATCCGAAGGATTCTTCACCACCGCCAATATATTTCTGCTTACCCTCTGAAATGCGGATCTCATTAGCAATCCACTTGAAGCCCGTGTAGCAGTCGCGCAGCTCCACGCCGTTCTTCTTGGCAATCTCGGCAATGGCCTCAGTAGTGACGATAGTCTTCACAAGGAACTCATTGCCTTTCAACTGACCAAGTTTCTTCTTGTTGGCGATGATATACCAGCAGAACATCATACAGGTCTGGTTACCATTCAGGATCTCCCACTCGCCCTTGGCATTGCGGCACACGATGGCCAGACGGTCGGCATCAGGATCGGAGGCAATCACGAGGTCAGCATTCAGACGCGTTCCGAGCTTCATACCCAGTGTCATTGCCTCGGCATTCTCCGGGTTCGGACTGACCACCGTTGGGAAATTACCGTCGATGACCATCTGCTCAGGCACGACGTGTATATTCTGGAATCCCCATGAGCGTAGCGCCATCGGAATGATCACGCGGCCTGTTCCGTGCATGGCTGAATAGACGATGTTCAGATCTTTCTGGCGCAGGATGACGTCCTGGTCCACCATTGCCTCCTTCACGGCCTGGATGTAGTCCCAGTCCATCTCACCGCCGATAATGTCGATGAGTTCCTTGTTGCCCTCGAACTTCACCTGGTCGATGGTCACCTTGTTTACTTCTCCGATGATGCCTACATCATGCGGAGCCAAAACCTGTGCACCATCATCCCAGTATGCCTTGTAACCATTATACTCCTTCGGGTTGTGGGATGCAGTGACATTCACACCTGCCTGACAGCCGAGCTGACGGATAGCGAACGAGATTTCCGGTGTCGGACGCAGGCTCTCGAAGAGATATACCTTGATGCCATTGGCCGAGAAAATATCGGCGACCGTCTCTGCGAACATGCGTCCATTGTTGCGGCAGTCGTGTCCTACCACCACTGAGCACTGCTTGCCTGGGAATGCTTTCAGGATATAGTTGGCAAAACCCTGAGTAGCCATACCGACGATGTACTTGTTCATACGGTTCGTACCAGCCCCCATGATACCACGTAGACCGCCCGTACCGAATTCCAGATTCTGATAGAAGGCGTCGATAAGTGCAGACTTGTCATCTGCGTCGAGCATTGCCTGTACTGCGTTTCTTGTCTCCTCATCAAAGGCGGGAGAAAGCCATTCTTTTGCCCGTGCCTCACACTGAGCAACGAGTTGTCCATTGTCTGCCATAATTTCTTCGTTTTATTGTTCTAGATTGTATATTTTAATTACAAAGTTAGTGTTTTTTTGTTTATTAATCATTGTTTATTGTTTATTGTTTATCACTTTTACAAATAATTAACAAAAAAACCGTAATTTCTCGTTCATATCATTCTGGTTTATAGTTTTCGAAGACAAAGATACGAATAAGTGAACGAAAAACCAAATAATTTTGAGTTTTTCCGAAATACTACCTATCACAATATGTCTTCATAATGGCACGGAGTAGCACTTTTCGTCGCTAGTTATCGTCGTTTGTTTGATTGCAATGCGATTCCACCAGAATGTGTTGTAAAAAATCGGGATATAAAAAAACTATCGTACTGAAAAACAACACGATAGTTTTCTACTTTTGTCGGGGCGACAGGACTCGAACCTGCGACATCCTGGTCCCAAACCAGGTGCGCTACCAACTGCGCTACGCCCCGTTGCTCGAAAGCGGGTGCAAAATTACTGAAAAAATTGCACCCGTGCAAATTTTTCGGTAATTATTTGATAATTCCCTGCTCAACAAATATCTTTTTCAGGGCGATCACCGAACGGTCGACCTGCTCCCTGGTGTGCGTTGCCATGAGGGCGTAGCGCACGAGGGTGTCCTGCGGGGCACATGCGGGTGGAATGACAGGATTGATGAACACGCCGGCCTTGAAGGCGAGTGAGGTCACGAGGAAGGTCTTGTCGACATCGCGCACATAGAGCGGGATGATGGGACTCTCGGTGTCACCAATCTCGAAGCCCTCCTCACGGAAGCGCTTCAGGGCATAGTGCGTCACGTCCCACAGCGCTTGGATGCGCTCGGGTTCATTCTGGATGATGTGCAGGGCCTCCATAGCTGCAGCGGTGGCTGCGGGTGTATTGGATGCCGAGAAGATATAGGTGCGACAAGTGTGGCGCAGGAAATTGATGGTGTCCCAATCGGAGGCAATGAATCCACCGATGGAGGCCAACGACTTCGAGAAGGTACCCATGATGAGGTCTACCTCGTCAGTGAGTCCGAAATGGTCACACACACCCCTACCCTGTTTGCCGAATACACCGATACCATGGGCCTCGTCGACCATAATTGAGCAGTTGTACTTGTGCTTCAGTTCGACGATTTCCGGCAGCTTGGCTAGGTCGCCCTCCATCGAGAATACGCCGTCGACGACAATGAGTTTGATGGCCTCCTGAGGCAACTTCTGGAGCACGCGCTCCAGGTCTTCCATGTCGTTGTGCTTGTAATGGAGCTGCTTGGCAAACGACAGGCGGCGCCCGTCGACAATCGATGCATGGTCGCGGTCATCGCAGATGATATAGTCATCCTTGCCAACCACCATAGCAAGCACACCCTGATTGACAGAGAAGCCCGTTGAGAAGCAGAGGCAATCGTCCTTGCCGATGAACTCAGCGATTTCTTTCTCCAGTTTCACATGTAAGTCAAGCGTTCCATTGAGGAATCTGCTTCCTGCGCAACCTGAACCGTATTTATCGAGTGCAGCCTTTGCAGCATCGATGATACGCTGGTCGCCAGGGAGACCTGTATAGGCATTAGAGCCGAACATTAGCACTTTATGGCCGCCCATTTCCACCTCCGTTCCCTGCTTGCCCTCTATGGCGCGAAAGTAGGGATAAACGTCAGCTTCCATGAACTTCTGCGGCTCACGGTAGCTTTTGTATTTCTCTTGTAACTGTCCCATTCCGATAGGGTAATTATCTATTTTTATTTATTTCAGCCTGCAAAGTTACACATTTTTTGGCAATTCGTGCAAGTTTTCTGCATAATTTATATAAAAATGTTATTTTTCTTATGGAAAAGGGGGAAATCTCGGTTGATTATCGTACTTTTGCACACAAATATGGAGAAAAAGAAAGAGATATCATTCATCATCAACCCCAAATCGGGCACGCGTTCGAAAGACGATATTCCCGACCTGATTGAGAAGACACTCAACAATGACCTGTTCAACTACGATATCAGGATAACGGAGCACAGGGGGCATGCTGCAGAGATAGCCAAGACCTGCGCCGATGAGGGCAGGCATATCGTTGTGGCCGTCGGTGGTGATGGTACTGTCAACGAGGTAGCACGCTCACTGACGCATACCTCCACCGCCCTGGGCATTATCCCCTGCGGCTCTGGCAACGGGCTCGCCCGTCATCTCTGCCTCCCACTCGACATCAAGAAGGCCATTGAGATCATCAATGCCGACAAGATAGAATCCTTCGACTATGGCGTCATCAACGATCTGCCATTCTTCTGCACATGCGGCATGGGGTTCGATGCTTTTATCTCCCTGAAGTTTGCAGAGGCTGGCAAGCGTGGCCCTATAACTTACGTGGAGAATGTGCTGAAAGAGGGTCTGAAGTACAAGCCCGAGACCTACGAGGTGGAGGACGAAGAGGGCACAAAGCGTTACAAGGCCTTCCTTATCGCCTGTGCCAATGCCTCGCAATATGGCAACAATGCCTACATCGCCCCAGGTGCCACGATGAAGGACGGTGAGATGGACGTGGTTATCATGGAACCCTTCAATGCCCTCGATGCGCCTCAGATTGCCGCAGACCTCTTCATGAAGACCTTTGGCAACAACTCGAAGATCAAGACCTTCCGTTCGAAGCGTATCACCATCCACCGCAAGGAACCGGGAGCCATCCACTACGATGGCGATCCCCTGATGACGGGCAAGGACATCGAAGTGCACATCGAGCATCACGGCATCCGCATCGTGACCAATCCAGAGGCAGTGGAAGATGCCGCACAGCCCAACTTTCTCCTTAATGCCTTCAGCGACCTATTTAATAATATAAATAATGTACGTGAGGACCTGACAGAGGATATCGAGCGGGGAGGTAGGAAGATACAGGCCATCAATAAACTGATGTTGCGCAAACTTCAAAAACTGTAAGCAGATGAGTATCAATCAAATGATAGCAACGATTGCAGTAATGCTGCCTATGGCTCTATGGGCCCAGGCATCAGCGGACTATATCACCCCCATCGCCCAGCCTGAGGACAGTGTGACCATCTGTCAGTTGCTCGACGAGGCCAGGAGCCAGGATCGCACCACCTGCTTCCCACTCTACTTTGCCCGCAAGTTCTTGGGCAGGTCCTACGTGGCAGCTACCCTCGAAGTGGGCGATGAAGAAACACTGGTGGTGAACACTCGTCAGCTGGACTGCACCACGCTGGTGGAGACCGTCACAGCACTCACCCTCTGCGCCTACCGCAACCTGTATACCTACCGCGACTACCTGAACGCCCTTGTGGCCATGCGCTATCGGCAGGGCATCATCGACGGCTATCCCAGCCGCATCCACTACTTCACCGACTGGATCATGGAGAACGCCCAGGCAGGCATTGTCAGCGAGATACAGAACCCGAATCCTCCGTTTTCAGCGATACAGACGGTGGAGGTCAACTATATGAGCAGTCACCCCGAGGCCTACAAGGCCCTGCGCGAGCATCCTGCCTTCCTTCCCAGGATAGCCGAGATGGAGCAGCGCGTCAGTGGCCATCAGTTCCGTTATATCCCCAAGGCTGCTGTGAAAGACAGCCCAGCCCTGAGAGAGGCTGTCAAGGATGGCGACATCATCGCCATCACCTGCAACAAATCTGGCCTCGACATCGCCCATCTGGGCTTCGCCGTGTGGCACAAGGACGGCTTGCACCTGCTGAATGCCTCTCAGCTACACAAGAAGGTTATCGACGAACCGATGCTGCTTGGCCAGTACTTGAGCAAGCATCCCTCGCACACTGGTATCAGAATCATCAGAATAAACAGATAAACCAAAAACCGAAAGAATATGGAATTACCCGATTTTATGAACTATGCCAACAAATTCTCTCAGTCAGAGTTTGTGGAAAAAATTGCCCGCATAGCCAAACGCGCAGGGTCTAAACTTGTGTACGCTGCCCTGATCCTCTACTATACGCTTCAGAGCGATAAGGTGAGTAAAACCGACAAGGCCATCATCCTCGGCGCCCTGGGCTATATGATCAGTCCCCTCGACGTGATTCCCGATGCCATCCCCATAGCAGGACTCACCGACGACCTGGCTGTGCTGCTCTATGTGCTGAAGAAAGTATGGTCGGGCATCGATCCCGAGATTATGGAGAGGGCGAAGGAAAAACTCTCCAAGTGGTTCGATGAGGATGAGATCAAGGAAATCGACCATCTGTTCGATGGAGAGTAGCTCCAAAAGGCTATAGGCAAAAAATAAACGGGAATCCCAGCTTCGGGATTCCCGTTTTTGTGAGAGGTGCCTGGCGGATTCGAACCGCCGTAGACGGTTTTGCAGACCGTTGACTAAGCCACTCATCCAAGGCACCATTAAGCGAGTAAAGAGCGATGCTCGCATTAGCTCTTTCGAGCGTATGGTGGCTCGACCGAAGATCAAGACCAAAGGTCAAGGCACCTACATTCTCAAATGCGGGTGCAAAGGTACAACAAAAAAGTGAAAAGCAGACAGTGATAAGAGAAAAAATTACAAATTTAACGGTTTTTTGCAATTCTCACACTGCTTCATGTCCTTCATTGCACACCCTTCACAGCCGCAGCACGGGTCTTTTTTGCGTGTAAAGGCTGAATAGACGTGCCATCCAGCATACACCGCAGCAGCCGTTACAACCACTCCAACGATAATGCTCTGTACCATTTATTTAGAGCAGCCCTTTGGTTGAGGGAAGGTCGTAGTGGTAGATATCTCTTCGTACTGCCATCTTCAGGGCACGGGCAAAGGCTTTGAAGATGCCTTCTATCTTGTGGTGTTCATTCTGTCCCTCCGCCTTGATATTCAGATTGATACGGGCAGCATCAGAGAGCGACTTAAAGAAATGCAGGAACATCTCGGTAGGCATCTCTCCCACCCGCTCACGATGGAACTCGGCATCCCACACCAGCCAGGGACGCCCTCCAAAGTCGAGGGCCACCTGACAGAGGCAGTCATCCATCGGCAGACAGAAGCCATAGCGCTCAATGCCTCGCTTGTCACCCAAGGCCTGAAGGATACACTCGCCCAAGGCAATGGCCGTATCCTCGATAGTATGATGCTCATCCACCTCCAGGTCACCCTTCGTATGGACAAG